>Ga0208788_1000287_pt1 | contig 25812 bp, 26 predicted proteins | sample Wag4_2014_7_11_3_FD_187363 | JGI IMG/M metagenome (GOLD analysis project Ga0208788, IMG submission 187363) | Fresh water mixed with fracking chemicals microbial communities from Ohio, USA - Utica-2 Time Series FC 2014_7_11 (SPAdes) (version 2) ...
TCTGGACTCATTAGAGCTTCCCAAGCGATTGCCTCATTGCTGTCAACAATTACTCCCGCAGGAAGAGCGTATACATAAGCTTTAGCTGCTTTATCAGTTGGTTTAACTGCAGGTGAGGCAATTGGTTGTGCGCTTTCAGAAGTTGATGCCGTAGGAGAAGCCGTAGGAGAAGCCGTAGGAGAAGCCGTAGGAGAAGCCGTAGGAGAAGCTGTACCTGTCGCAACTGTTGAATCCTCTGTAGAACAAGCAGCCAAACCAAACACTGCTACAACTGCAATTACGACTCTAGAAATAGTGCGCACTTAAATCAACTCCTTTGAAATATTTGGAATATTTATTTGGAACGAAAAGAAGTCTATTGCATCTAAATATCCATTAGATGCAGAATCTTAGGAAAAGACCGATTCAATTAAAGAATTGAGTGGTGCCCTCGCAGATTAGGAAACGAATCAAACATCCCACCAAATAGTTGCCAAATTTCTGGTGACTAACTTTGGTTGAGTTTTGAGAAACTCCAAAACTTCTTCTTCTCGGTCTTCAGGTAGGCAGAGTCGAATTCTGGAAAAATGTGCTTGTGATTCCAAATCCGATTCTGATCGCATTGAGCCATCCCATAACTCAAGGTGAGCGTTTATTCCAAGTTCTTTCAATACCCTCATCAAGTCCTGCGGAGTTGGGTCGGTTGGTCGATCGATACCCCAAAAATGTTTCCACAATGGAGTTGAAGTAGCGAGAGGGTGGTGTTGAGGCATCTCAATAACAATGCGCTTTCGGGCATGTGAATTCATCTGTAGTAAGAAATCTTCAATATCTGCAACGTTGTAGACGACGTGATGTGAAGTGACAACATCTGCCATTGGAATTCTTGCCGAATCTGCAGGCCAAAAACCTTCAAAAACCTCGGAAGTCACTCCTCGAGCAATTGCATTAGCGGTAAACATTTCCAGCATTTCCGCCTGGTGATCTACCCCAATTACACGTGTTGCCGGCGGAACTATCGCAAAGGCTGCGATGCCTCCACCACAACCAATATCGAGTACCGAATCACCAGAATTTAGGACCTCTCTTGCTCTCTGATGTGAAATCGAATCTTCGATTACATCTGGTATCTGAAACATAACTGGAGGATGTATCCAAGGATTTTCAGGGGCTTGATCAATTATTTCCTGTGGGATAGCCCAAGCCTGTAAATCACTTTTCCACTTTTCAGAGGCTTTCATTTCTTTGCTGCATCTGCAGCAATTTCCTTGCGAATCTCATTCATATCCAATGCTGACACTTGCGTGATTAGATCATCTAGTGCAGATCCTGGAAGTGCGCCTGGTTGGCTAAACAACAAGATTCCATCTCTAAAAATCATTAGTGTTGGAATAGATGTAATTCCTGCAGCCGCAGCAAGTGATTGTTCCGCTTCTGTATCAACCTTTGCAAAAGTCAGATCCGGATACTTTTCTGATGCTGCCTCGTAGATAGGTGCGAATGAGCGACACGGCCCACACCAAGCAGCCCAAAAATCAACTAGAACCGTCCCTTCTTTGAGGAGCAGCTCCTCAAACTGTGCTTCAGTTACATTAATTGCTGCCATCTTTTTCTCCAATCGTTTTCCTTATACTTTGAAACGGAAGTGAACATGAATACTCATTAATGAGGCGCATACGCAGGGAATACATCAGTAGAGCAATGCCTACAAGGGCCAGGTATGGCTGAATCGGTGCAAAGTATTGAATTGCACCCGAGTATCCAAGGGCGACTAAAACCAACTTGTTGCAAACAGGGCATCCGACCGCAAAGTAAGAAAGTAGCGCACCGGCGCTACCGATCTTTAACTGCCTTGGATTCTCATCCGAAAACTCATTCTTCACATACGTTGCAATCAACAACCCGGTAAGAATTGATGAAATAGCAATCACTGTTACAGACCAACTTGTTACACCTATTTCACGACCAAATATAGGATTCTCAATTACTGCAGTTGGTAGCGCTATAAAAAGGTAGGTCAGAAACGCAACACTAAGAGCAACAATCCAACGTTTTCGGCTCCAAGAGAATAACGAAGTAAAACAGTTAGGCATTTTTTCTCCCGAATAAACCAATTACTCTTTGTTGATACTCAAGTGCATTGGAATGGCGAGATCTCAACAAACAATCTTCATAATTTGCTTTTATGACCATATTTATGGAAAGAGCGATAAAGATTAGAATTGAAGCTAAATTGAGATTAGTGATTAGCATCCCTGCGCCAAACAATAAAACACCTAAGTACATTGGATGACGAAACCACTTATAGATACCCACAGTAATTAGTGGTGCGCCAGGTTTTGGAATGGGTGAAACCCGTAGTGAAGGTCGTAAAGCGAAAAAAGCGAAGGCAAAAACCGTGAGTGCACCGATATTAAACCCAGCCGAAATCCAACTGAAATAGTTAGATTCAACGAGTATGGCTTCAGATGGCATTAGGAAAAGTGCACCTAGGAGGCCAAACTGGAGTGCAACGAGAGTTCTTGCTTTAAAAATTATTTCCTTCCAAACATCTTACTAAAAAAGCCAGGCTCTTTAGGGTCATTTGCATGCCCTTGGCAACGATCTTGCTTTGAAACTCCCTTTAGCGCTATTTCAACATGTTGACCACAACCTGACCATGTTGGCTTTCCACATTTACGACATGTAGTTCTGCTGCACATTATTTTTCTTCTCTCTTGTTAGGTTTCGATTTGTTAGTTGTTTACTAAAGGTAATCCGGCATTAGCCCAATCAATTACTCCTCCGTCGAGGTTGTAAATGTTAGTGAAGCCCGCATCACTCATGATCTTTACTGCTTGACCGGAGCGGCTCCCGCTACGGCAGTAGACTGCATAAGTTTTGCTTTTATCTAGTGTTGCGATCTCGCTTTCAAAATTGCCACTTTGAAAGTCTATTAATTGTGCGCCTTCAATATGGCCTTCATTGAACTCACCAGGCGTACGGACATCCAAAGTAATTATTCCTGCTTCGGCAACTTTGCTAGAAAATTCTGAAACGCTTAGATCTACGGCGCTTGAGCTAGACGAACAGCCCGCCAAAAGTAGAAATGATGCTAATAATGCAATTACTTTCTTCATAACTTTCTCTCCTATGCCAGACTCAAAAATAGTTTTTGTAGTTGTGCGGTTACCGCATCTGAGTTGTTCTTGTCCTCGACAATACATTCCTTGAGGCTTGCCGAAATTAGAGTAAAAGCCGCAGTATTCACAGCTTTAGAGACAGCAGACATCTGAGTCACAATCTCCTCACAGTTACGGCCCTCCTCCAACATCCGTGCCACAGCACCAAGCTGGCCTTGTGCACGCTTTATACGCTTGGCGATAGCTACGACTTGCTCTTCATCAGATAAAACATGTGCAATTTTTTTGGTTGCCACAATTAGCACTTACAGCGATCTGCTTCAGAGATGCCTGCGAGCGCTTCATCAATATGTTGACCGCAACCCGACCAGGTGGCTTTCTTGCAGACATGGCATGTAACTTGTGAACACATAGTCAAACTCCTTTTTTAGCGGGACTGGTGAATAATAGCATACCCCCTGGGGTATGCTATTGTAATCCTCGAAAGGGAGAAAAATGACAATTAGAGTAATCAATATCGATACACCCACCCTCGGAGACCGCGGATATATTGCCCATGATGGCAAGACCGCGCTTGTCGTTGACCCGCAAAGGGATATAGATCGGGTGGAGCAGGTTCTCTCAGATCACTCTTTAGAACTTGGTGCTGTCGTAGAGACACATATGCACAACGATTACGTCAGCGGAGGCTTGGTCCTTGCAAGAAAGTATCAAGCGAAATACATAACTAGTGCCGATGACCCTGTTGCCTTCGAGCGAGTAGCTGCGCACGATCTAGATGAGTTTTCAATTGGTAATTTTGGTATCAAAGCTCTCCACACCCCTGGCCATACCTTCACTCACCTTTCTTATATTTTGATGGACGAGCAAGGGAAGTCGACTGGAATCTTTACCGGCGGTTCATTGCTTCACGGCTCTACAGGCCGTCCAGACCTGCTCGGTCAGGATCACGCAACAAAGCTCGCTAAGTTGCAGCACGGATCAGCTCATCGCATCACTGAATTTCTAGATGACAATGCTCCGATTTTTCCAACACATGGTTTTGGATCTTTCTGCGCAGCTACTTCGACATCTGGTTCATCTTCAAATATTCAAGATGAAAAACGAGGTAACCCAGCACTACAGCTAAACGTCGAGCGTTTTGTCATTGAAACTCTTGCGGGGTTGGATACCTTCCCGTCCTATTACAAGCATATGGGTCCAGCCAATATTGCATGTGCCGGGCCTATTGATCTTTCCGAATTACCTCGCTTAAGTACTGATGAGTTACTGAAACGAATTGCAGGAGGAAGTTGGGTCGTAGATTTACGAGACAAAGATTCGTGGGCTAATGCCCACCTTGCCGGAACAATAAACTTTGGAGTTTCAGGATCTTTTGCAACATATCTAGGGTGGCTAATGCCTTACGAGAAAGAACTTGTCTTGATATCTGACAAGGCTAATGACATATCCGTTGCACAGCGCGAACTTGTCCGAATAGGTATTGATCGCCCTTCAGCAAGTTTTGTCGGTGCCATGGATAACTTTGCCGAAGTTCTAAATGCAAAGGTAGTTTCGTTCGAGGATGTTCCAGAAGCACTCACAAATCCCGAGATTGTTCTACTGGATGTCCGTCGAAATAGTGAACGTCAGGCCTCTCACATAAAGGCCAGCAAGCACATCCCTCTGCATGAGATTGAGAGTCGTCTTGGAGAACTTGCGACGGACATGATCTACTGGGTTCACTGTGGAGGTGCATATCGCGCTTCCATCGCCGCAAGCATTATGCAGAACGCTGGATTAAAAATAGTTCTGATCAATGAACCATATGAGAAAGCTCTGGGAGTTAAGGATCTTGAATTTGTGACTGGCTCACAAGACCATAGCCCTATTGCGCTGTCAGATATAAAGGAAAAGGCTTAGGTTAAAGTTATGAAAACTGTAACTCCTCAACAAGCTCTGGAAATGGTCCAGAGTGGTGCGGCATACGGCATTGATGTTAGAGAAATAAATGAATGGGATTCAGGACACTTCGATTTATTCTCACTTCATTCACTGAGCACCTTTAACAGCGACCTCCTGCCCAAAGACAAATCAATAATTTTTATTTGTCGATCAGGAAATAGATCAAGAGAGGCCTGCACTGCAGTGGAGCCAACTGGATTAGATGTAATTAATATGGAAGGCGGAATGTTGGCCTGGCAATCTGCAGGGCTGCCAATGTCAGCTAAAAATGGCACTCCACGGATTTCTTAATCGATGACAATTCTCTTTGGCTTAATTCTTGGTGCAATTGTTGGCGCATCACTCGGCTTAATTGGAGCTGGAGGCGCAATACTTGCTGTACCAGGATTAGTTGCAGTGCTTGGTCTAACCGCGACTGCAGCGACAACTAGTTCAACGATCATTGTTGGGTCAGCTGCTCTTGCTGGCGTTTTGAGTCGTCGAAAAACCGGGACAGTTGATGTAAAAGTTGGACTAACATTTTCTGCGGTTGGAATAGTTGGAACATTTATTGGGACTTTACTCCTTGAAGTGATTCCCGAAAATATTACTTTAGTGATGTTTTCGCTTCTTATGTTTGGTGCGGGTTATGCGATGTGTTGCAAGAAAACGCCCGAACCAGTTCAGACAAAACCTAAATGGCACTTAGTCGTTATTACTGCCACCTTTGTTGGAATTTTGACAGGATTACTAGGTATCGGCGGTGGGTTCTTAATTGTTCCTGCACTGATTCTCTTCCTTAAGGTTCCAACTAAAGTTGCAGCTGGTACTTCGCTATTGGCCATCACAGCAAACTCATTGATTGCATTTATTCTGCGCTACGAATTTTGGGATCAAATACCGGTAATGGAAGTAGCGGTATTCACTACTTCTGCAATAACTGCTTCGCTAATTCTTTCGCCAATAGCCGGAAAGCTAAATGCAAACGTTCTCAAAAAATCATTTTCAGTAGTTATTATCCTTGTTGGTATTTATACCTTATTAACCAATATCAAATAACAGAGAGTAACTGCTTATGAGCTCTAATAAATTAAACCGGCCAATGTTTATCTTTGATGCTGACTGTGGAGTCTGTCAAAACTCAACAAGGTTAATCGAGAAACGAATTAACCCGCCCGTTGATTTCCGTCCCTTTCAAAGCGTTGATTACGCCAGTTACGGAATCACGACAAAAAACCTCTCTGAAGGTCCTGTATTGATATCAACCGATGGCACTTTTCTCGTTGGTCCGTCAGGAATGGCGACTCTTCTCAAGATGTCTAGAAGGCCATATGGCTACATGGGTCGCTTCATGCTTCTCCCAGGAATTCGCCACTTCCTGAGCAAAGTAGGTCCAATCCTTTATGCGAAACGTCGCCATTTGCCAGGTGCCACTGATTCTTGTGCAATCAATCCACAATAAACTCAAATTTTAGTTTCCCTAAAATAAGAAATGTGTTTTAGAACATAAGAGGACTCGTAGTTTTCCTATAGGCAATAATATTTTACATATGATCCTCATATTATGAAAAAGTTATCGTGGGTTTTGGTTTTACTCCTACTGGTCACTGTGCCTTTCTCGGCGTCTGGGCATTCAGGAGAGACACACAAGTGGGATGGTAAAAAGACACCAAGTGTGAAAATGATTGTTAGTAAAGATGCCATGTCAGGCTTTAACATCAGAATAGTTACAAAGAACTTTAAATGGAGTCCTGAGCACGCATCTTTATCTCATATTCCAGGTGAAGGCCACGCACATATTTACATAGATGATGTAAAAATTGCTCGAGTTTATGGCGAGTGGTAGCACCTAGCGACAGCCTCTTTAGATCTTTCCTCAGGTTCGCATACGGTAAGAGTAGATTTAAATGGTAACGATCACGCGCCGTACATGTTCAAAGGAAAGCTCCTGGAGGCCAAAAAAGTAATTAAAATATAGTTTGGCAGTTTTTGTAGTAAGAAGTACCGCCACTTAGCTAGGATAGTAATTCCTTGATTCAGTGGAGTAGGCCTTTAAAAGGGGAAATAATGGAAATTAAGTCAGCTCAAACCGGTTCGTCACTAATCGTTAATCTCGAGAATATTTCTGACAAAAATGCTGTTCTGGACACCATCCAAGGTTGCGCAGATGGTAGCTGTACCTGTTCAACTGACGAGTACCAAAAAGTTGAGCTAATGCAGATAGTTCCTGGAGAGGATTCCATTCAGCTCAACATTGAAGTTAAAGCTGGAGAAGTAATCGATCCAAATTGCATCTCTGAATGCCTCGCTCCCCATCTTGAGGCTTAAAGAAGAGTCGCCCTATAAGCCGGATCCTGTCGTTCTTGCGAACGGATCACCATCCATCTAGATCTGTAATTACTTACAGATTCAAGCAACCTACCCGATGGCTCGAACGAGCAGTTCTCAAACGCCATCTGCGTGGTCTTGCTTCAGGTGGGGTTTACCAAGCTATCTGCATCACTACAAATACTGGTGGTCTCTTACACCACCGTTTCACCCTTACACATTTGCATGTGCGGTCTATTTTCTGTGGCACTAATCCCGCGGATTTCTCCGGGTGGGCGTTACCCACCACCTTGCTCTTTGAAGTCCGGACTTTCCTCGGTGTACAAGTACAACGCGGTGATCCGGGCGACTCTTCGCTGGTAAGGATACGGCAATTCTTAACGGTTAAGTGCGGCCTTAATATTGCGCATAGATACCCCTGATTTTTCTTCAGCAGGCTCGCGCGCTTTATCTTGCTCGCTCATCATCCAATCAGAGAAATCATATTTTTCTAACTCATTGATTAAACCTTGTAAGTCAAGGATTCCTTCACCTGCAGGAACAAAGAGGTAATGGTCTTCTACGGCTACATGCATCCGCTCGTACTTGCCAGCGACTAACTTCTTAAGTACTTCAGAATCCACATCCTTAATGTGTACATGCGTTATGCGTTTTCCATATTCAATAACACCTTGAACGGGATCTCCCCCGCCAACGATCCAGTGGCCTACATCAAGACACATTCCAACCAGGTCGTAATCGAGAAGCGCCATTAACTTTCTGGTTTCTTCAGGAGTCTCGATATATGTTGCAGAGTGTGGATGGAAAGAAGATCGGACTCCAGCTGCCTTGGCTTTGAGTGCGTATTTTGTGATGTGATCAGCTAAACGTTGATAACCGTTTTCGTTTAAGTGCGGACCAAGATGAGTGCGCCCAGCGTAGATATCTCGTTCCAACGTTCCATCAACTGCAAATACCAACATCTCAACACCGGCACGAATAACTGCATCAACGATCTCTTGTGAATGAGCATCTGCCGAATCTAAAGGTCCATTTTCATCACAGGCAATATCCAAATATTGCTCAGCAGTTGCCAAACCGTTCTCTTTCATTTGAGTAAGAAATGCATCAGAGTTGGCTTGCTCAACCGAGATCTGAATTCCTTCAAAACCATAAGCCGCAATTCGCTTTAGGAAATCAGCAGATTTAGCCATCTCAAATTTCCAGTTGAGCGCAACTATTCCTACCTTGGCTTTATCTAGATTTAAACTCATTTTTTACTTAACCTCATCTAGTAAATCGATCAAGATCGTTGACCAACTAAAGTCCGGAGCGCCACGACCAAATGCAGTCTGCGGGTTGTAGTACTCGCGGAAGCCGCTCTTTTGCACCATTGCGATACTTTGATTGGCGATGTGGCGCGCTAAATCAAGTCGGCCATGGCGCTTTAAGCCGCGTGCGATATACCAATTGCTATTCATCCAAGAAGGTCCACGCCAAACTAGATTCCCGCCAACTGTGTCAGGGCGATAAGTCGGATGGTTCATGGCAACGCTAGGAATCGGAAATTCCGCCCAATACTCTTCGGGATTTAGTACCCGAGCAATTAGTAAATCAACTTTCTCTTTATCTAAATCCGACAAGAGCAAAGGCATGAGCGACATGAAGGTATTTACATTTAATGATTTATTTTCTTTTCCATTAACACTGTAATACAAGCCATCTGCTTCATTCCAACATAGTTCATCAAGACTTGTGCGTGCTTTCTTCGCGCGCGCCAAGTACTCGGTCGCACCTACTGAATCTCCAACCTGCTGGCAAAGATCCGCGAGAACATTAAGATTTTCAACATAAATTGTGTTGGTCATAACATCTGCGACTACGAAGTGATTTAGCTCGATCATCTTCTTTGGAACACGGTCGAACTTGTCATACGGATCGCAGATTGAATGCCAGCCACGATCCCAAGATTCGTGTTCCTCATCCTGGATATTCATGATTTCATCCCAAACTGGTGAATGATCAATTCCGGTCTCATCAGGCTGTACTACTCGCACAAGGCCATCACCATAAGGATTGCGGACGTTGTGCAGCCATTCGTAGAAACGTTTTACCGCTGGTAGGACCTCGTTGATAAATTCAACTCCACGGCCACGCTTGGCAACTGCGCTAACCGCTTCAGCTAATAGTGGTGGTTGCATCTCATCAGATAGATATTTGCTGCGGAATGCGATTGCGTAGGTAGAGACCATTTCTTCATATGCATCGCGCTGCCAAAAAGTTACGTGCGAGACAAAGCCATCAGAGTGCTGATTCTTAAGCAAGCTCTTGATCTCGGCCTCCGCCTTTTGAAGGTCAACGTGGCTGAGCGCAATCGCATGGAAACAAGAGTCCCAAAACCATTGGAATGGATAGGTAACAGATGAGGGGCAAGTGAAATCAAAGTCATGCCCACACCAATCCGCATGTCCGCGCTGGCGATTCCTCTCATGGATGGCAGCAACCTCGTCTTTTACCCATTTAACATCTGACTCCGTTGGGCTGTGATCCTTTAGTGACATCGCTTCTCCATTCATATCTTTGTTGTTGATTGTCTTAGTACTAGTTCGGACGAAATTACTTTCTTCTTTTTAACCTTGCCACCTTTAATCAATTCATCAAGCATCACCATTGCTTCAATTCCCAATTCGTATTGATTCTGTTTGATGGTAGTTAAACCTGGGGTGACGTAAGCACTTAAAGCAATATCGTCATAACCAACAATTCCGACCTGTTGTGGAATTTTGATCTTTTTCTCAATCAAAGAGTGCATGGCTCCAATTGCAGTCAAGTCATTATGAGCAACGATTCCAAATGGTGGTTTAAATTTCTTTGAAATCAAATCGGCAACTTCTGCACCTGCCTTTAGAGTGTCATTACTATAAACAATCTCTAATTTGATCTTGCCCGCGCCTTTCTTAACTCCATCTAAACGCAAGGATCCAAATTCTTTTTCTGAGGCATTACCGATGTATATAATTTTTGGATAACCGCAAGAAACTAAATGTTTTGCCGCCAGCTCTCCACCTTCGAAGTCTTGGCTAGATACTGTTGGGAGATCAGTATCTTCCTTTTGCACGTTCACTAATATTATTTTTGCGCGCTGAGAAAGTAGTTTGGTGCGATGGCGTTTAAGAACTCCATCCGCACAAACAATAATTCCGGCAGCGCGATGGCTGGCCAAAAAGTCCAAGTATGATATTTCTCGTTCTGGATCATCAGCAGAGTTACATAGGATCAACGAATAGCCCCGACGTTGAACTTCATCTTCTATACCTCTAACCATTTCTGGATAGAAGGGGTTTTGGATATCTGTAAGAATTAAACCGATCATTGAAGTGCTTTGGCGGCGTAACGATTGAGCTATCGAAGAGGGCTGATAGTTAAGCGCTGTAATGCTTTTATTGACCTTTTCGCGCGTCTTTGCTGCTACATAGCCGACACCAGCAATTACTCGGCTAACTGTGGCAGTGCTAACACCGGCATGCATGGCAACATCAGAGATAGTCGCCTCTGCGCTTTGCTCAGCCTTACCCAGAAAAATCACCCACTTAGCCTTGGATATTTACTTCGAAAACCATAGATTTACAGCGTATGAATTCGATACCATACCATCCTGTCACTAGGAATTCACTAGCAATCGCCAGATGCTTTTGCCTTTGAATTTCATGAATAAAGGAAATCTATGAAGCGCGTTCGAGTAGGTTTAATTGGCGCAGGCGCCGTGGCATCCTCAGTGCACCTTCCGATTCTCTCCCGCCGAAGTGACATATATGAAGTAGTCGCTATTGCAGATCTAAACCTTGCCGCAACGCATGTGCTTGCTGATCGCTTCGGAATTTCCCGCAATAAATGTTTTGACTCTCCTCAGAAATTGATTTCATCCGGAGATATAGACGCCATCATGGTGCTTAACTCGGGATCGCATGCTGAAGTTGTCGTGAGTGCACTTAACTCAGGCCTCAATGTTTTCTGCGAGAAACCGTTGGCATACACCAAGCGCGAAATGGTTGAGATTGAAAAAGCTCTAAAGGCTTCAGGTAAGCAGCTAATGATTGGCTACATGAAGACTTTTGATAACGCTGTAATCGCTGCGAAGAATGCGATTAAATCTCGCCCAAGAACTGTCGATGTTCTAGTTCTGCACCCAAGTGGTGACAGCCAGCTAGTTACTTCGGAAATTTCTGTAGATATGCCACCATCTCCCGCATCGCTAAATGAGATTTTTTCCAAGGTGAAAAATGAAACTCAGGTTGAGGCGCTTGGACAGGATGCGGCAAAGTCATTTGGAAATCTGTATACCGACATAGTTCTCGGCAGCGTTATTCACGAATTCTCCGTATTACGTGCACTAGATGTACACATCACAGAAGTGGATTTTGTAGATCGTTGGCCAAGTCCTGGGCAAAGCGTGGCGATAATTATTCACGCGCGCACTGCAGATGGCGTTCGCGTAACAATTCGTTGGTTCTATCTTGATCAATATCCTGCGTATCAAGAAGAAATCCGCTGGGTCAATGAAGAAGAAGGCCATCACATTATCTTCCCAAGCCCATATATTCTGAGAATTCCCACTCAGTTAATTTCAACCCGCCGTCGTGGAATCGATCATGAAGTTACCCGCACCAATTCCTACACTGCATCATTTGAAAATGAACTGGTCGCTTTCCATAATTTAGTTCTTACCGGCAAGCAAGAATATGATCCGATTGCCGATGGCTATGAAGATTTAGCTATTGCGCAAATGATTGCTAAGAAAATTGCTGAGCGTGAAGGAACGCAAGCAGGCGGAGATATCGCTTAAGCTTTGTAACCAATTGCGTGATAGAGGCCGTTTGAATCTTGAAGTGAGTAGAGGCCGCTTTCACCCGATACCGTGGTGAAGTCTTTAGTAATCAATTCTCTTCGTCCAGATGGCGTGATCAAAGTTAGCCCATCACCACCATCTACAGCCATTTCATCTTCAAGGGCAAATACAACTGCGGATTTTGGATCTGCAGAAATTGCAACGCGGCCCTGGCTAAGGGCTGAAAGAACTTGATCTTGGGAGACTTCATTATCTTCTGTATCAATTTCAACCCAAGTAGTCGGTTCTCCGGGTAACCCATCTGAAGTAAAGCGGTGGAAGTCGCTTCCGCCAATTGGAATCTTTGAACCATTCTCGCGCCACCAATCAAATGGATCAGCTGTCTTACGGTCCCAGGATGAATGCCAAAGCTCTGTCATATCGATTCCATCAGGTGTATCTCTGCGCCAATGGCAAGGAGCAGATAATGGATGGTTAATTGAAAGTAGCCCGCCTTGCTTCTTAGTATCGCTGAGCCAACGATCGGTAGCTTCACGGTAATCAACCCATTCACTGTGGCCCAAAGAGTTAGCGTGTCCACTATCTGTTGTTACCTCTTGACCGGCGATCAAGTTAATACTTGCAAATTTTGCAACTTCTGGAAGAAATCTATGGTGGCTTGTTGTGTTGTGATCGGTAATGGCAAGTAATTCTAACCCTCTACTGGCTGCCAGCGATGCCAATTCATTTAAAGTTAAATCGCCATCTGAATGTACTGAATGCGTATGAAAATCCGCCGGAAACCAGCGATAACCTGATCTCGACTTTAGCTTTCGTCGTGGTGGAAGAATCGGTTTTGCAGAAGGAATATTTGCATCTGGAAACACTGGCTTTCCCAAGGTAACTTCAACTTCAATCGTTACCCCGTCTAGATCAACGCGATGCAGACCAAGTGAAACAAACCAAGTACCGGCACGTATCGGACCAGGAAGATAACCAGGCGTTGAATCAACTTCACTGACTGCAACATGGTCGCGTTCACTGCCAGAGAAGCCACGGAAACCAATTGGATCAAAGAGCCCAAGGTCGATTACAGAGAGAAAGCCGTTATGGCGCATGCTAATCGTTACGCCTTCGACTCCTGGAGGCACATCAAAGGGGACATACTGATAAATAGAATCAGCGCGATCCTGGGGCGTATATACCTTTGAGTGCAACATGATTTAAACGGATTAGTACAAATCTTCGCTCGTCTTGTTGTAAAGAAGTGATCGGCCAGGTTCTGGCTTTAAGTGCACGGTATCTCCCATTGCTGGTTCTGATCCATCCGGAGCAGTTCCGCGAACTAGAATTCCATTGCAGTCCGCGGTTACCAGATAGTGAGTGCCAAGGTTTTCGGTAACTTTCACAACGCCAGATGCGATGCCAGAACCAGGTCCGGATACCAATGAAACGTATTCAGGACGAACACCAAAGACAACCTGATCGCCAGTACGAGCTGTAGAAGCGTGCTCTGGAATATCAAAAGACATTGAACCGATAGAAACCTTGCCGTCATTTACCAATCCATCAAGTAAGTTCATCGGAGTTGATCCGATAAAGCTGGCAACAAAGATATTTGCTGGTCTATGGAAGAACTCTGCCGGACTTCCGACCTGCTTAATGCGGCCCTTATCCATAACCGCCATGCGGTCTGCGAGGGCGAGGGCTTCTGACTGATCATGTGTAACCAAAATAGTTGTCACACCAAGTTCGCGCTGTAACTGCTTAAGGAATGTTCTAGCCTCAAGGCGCAGGCGCGCATCTAAGTTTGAGAGTGGCTCATCAAAGAGATAGAGACTAGGCGTACATGCCATAGCGCGTGCGACAGCTACACGTTGCTGCTGTCCTCCAGAAATTTGCCCTGGCTTGCGATCTAACAACATCTGAATAGATAGAGCCTCAGATGCTTGTGTGACTCGCTTGTTGATCTCTTCCTTCGAAAACTTTCTGACCTTCAGGGGATAAGAAATGTTTTCTAAGACATTCATGTGTGGATAGAGCGCGTAGTCCTGGAAGACCATTGCTATATCTCGTGCTCCCGGGGTCAAGAAGGTGACATCTTTACCTTCAAAAGAAATTTTTCCGCTAGTCGAGGATTCAAGTCCGCCTAACGTGCGAAGCAAGGTGGTCTTTCCGCAACCTGAAGGGCCGAGTAGGGCGAAGAATTCGCCATCCTTGATCTCAAGATCGAGCTCATCAAGGGCGCGTACGCCACCAGGAAATACCTTGGTGATCTTTTCAATCGATACGTAGCTCATTAGCCCTTAATCCCTCCATAGAAACGGAAACCATATTTTTTATTTACATAGAAATACATAACGAGCACTGGAATTGTGTAGATCAATGAGAAGGCTGCCACGGTACGGAATACCGCCTGTCCGCCATCGTTGTAGAAGCTATACATCATCACAGCTGCTGGCTGTTTATTTACATCTCTGATCAAGATAAATGGAGCAAGGAAGTTGCCCCACGCTTGAACAAACGACCAGACGAAGATAACTGCCAACCCTGGTCGAATAATTGGGGTAACCACATCTTTAAGGATGCGGAAAGAACTCGCTCCGAATATCTGAGCGGACTCTTCATAACTCTTTGGAATTGAATCTGTGAAGTCCTTCAAGATAAATATCGCTGCAGGAATTAGTCCGCCCGTTAAGACGAGAACAACGCCCTGATAAGTATCAATGAGATTCAAGTGCAAAGATAGTAAGAAGAGCGGAACCATCGCCGCACTTCCAGTAACGATTGATGAGAAGAGCAGAAGTATGTATAAGAAAGCATCTCTGCCAGCAAATTTAATGCGGCTTAAAACATAAGATGCTGGTGCTCCAACGAGGATTACCGCAAGACCGCTACCCGCTGAAAAAATTACTGAGTTCATGAGAGAGCGGTAGGCGTATGGATTCTCGGCCATCTCCGAGAAGTTACCTAGCCCCCAATTCGGCCACTTAATGCGAAATGTTGGATCTGAGTCAAAAGGCGCTAAGACCAGCCACATCAACGGGATCGCAAAGAAACTTGCCGCCAACAGTACGAATGCGAAGGTAGATAGCTTTTCAACTTTCGTACGTTCATCGATACGACGCTTATCTTGAAGTTGGATTTCCTTGCCGAAGAGTTTCATTATTTCTTACCCTTCCGAGACATACGCAGAACGATTAGCGAGATCACTAAGTTCAAAAAGAGCATGATCGCTGCGATAGCTGATCCATAACCAAAATCAAGATAACGAAGTGCGCTGTCGTAAATAAAGATTGGCAGAATCTGAGTCTGACCTCCCGGGCCACCGCCTGTGAGCAGATATGGCCCGAAGTCATTAAAGGTCCAAAGGGTGATCAACAGTAGGTTTGTAAGAATGTAGGAACGCGCAGAAGGAAGAACGATATTGCGCAGTTGCTGCATCTTCGAAGCACCTGCAACACGAGCTACTTCAATGTGTGACTTTGGAATCGAGGCGATTGCAGCGCTAAAGAGCAACATTGAGAAGGCAGTACCCCGCCAGATGTTGAAGATAATGATTGAGAGCATTGGATAATCAAGTAACCAATCAATATTCACGCCCAAGATTGCATTGAGTGTTCCTTCTTCTTTGTTAAAGAAGGCAAACCAAAGGAATGCAACGACTGAGCCAGGAACAATCCAAGAGAAAATAACGATTAACTCGACGATATTTCGAATTCGTGGTGAAAGTTCATTTAAAACCCAAGCGAGAACAAAACCGAGTAGCGCTTGGCCAAAGATGGCAGAGCCCAATACGTAGACAATCGTTAACTTGAGTGAACTCAAGAATTGTGGGTCGTTTAGCGCCTTGGTGAAGTTATCAATTCCTACAAAACTTGGATTCAAGGCTTCAATACCTACGAGCTTGTAATCAGTTAAGCCTAGGTAGAGCGTCCAAAAAGCTGGAATGAGGAGAAAGATTCCAATAAAAATAAGCGACGGAGATAGGAAGGCGGTCGCAGCACCCTTGCCAAGGACAGAGTTCCCGGGCCTTGCGGCCCGGGAACCCTTTATCGTCTTAGATTTCATGCAGCCTTAGTTGCTGGCTACGTTTGCTGCACCGACAAGGTCCTTCAGTGCGCTCTCGTAAGCTGCTGCAGTATCTGCAACTGACTTACCTTGAACGATTGAAGTTGTTGCTTTCTGTAGTAATACAGAAACAGCGTTGTAGTTAACACTTGCTGGGCGGAAGAAGGTATTTGGGATTGCTTTCTCAAATACGAACTTCAAGCAAGGGTCAGACTTAAGAACAGCTGCGTTCACATCTTGACGCTGTGAAATACGAACTGCTCCGCCAATAGCCATGAATGAAGAAACTGGTTCTTTGGCGTTGATGAACTGTAGAAGCTCCCAAGCAACTTTCTTGTTGGCTGAATTTGGATTAAGTGCGTATCCGCTTCCACCCGACATGCTCATAAAGCTCTGGCCGTTTACGCCTGACTTAGGTGTCTGCGCTGGGATCATCGCAAAGCCAACATTGGTATTGCGATCGGCCATCTTGAAGTTACCTGAAACAGGGTTGATAACACCTCTCCAGAGGTAGTCACCTTCGATGATCATTGCAAGCTTTCCTTCAGAGAAAGCCTTGAATGATTCGTTACGACCGTTTTCTCCAGCAAGAAGTTGCCAGTCAGAGTTTCCGACCTTGTCCTTGTTGTAAACGCTGTCGTAGAAACCAAGCATGTCGCGGACATCCTTGGTATTTCCGGCCCACTTCTTTGTCTTTGAGTCATAGATCAAGCTGCCTGCTCCACCAAGAAGGTTGAGGAAGCCCTGCATCGCTGTTGCTTCTCCCATTCCATCTCCAGCATTTAACTGTAGGGGTGTAACTGAAGGTATCTTGGTCTGAATAGTCTTGGCAGCGCTTAGAAGTTCTGCCCATGACTTAGGTTGCCAGTTTGTAGGAAGTCCAGCATCTGCAAATAACTTCTTGTTGAAGTAAATGATACGACCGTCAGTTCCTTGTGGAACTCCGTACTTCTTTCCGCCGTAGCTCATTACCCCTTGTACTGAGGCAGGAATCTGCTTCCAGCCTTCCCAAGCGTTAACAGCTTTAGCTCCAACAACTGATTGAAGAGGCTTGATGTATCCGGCTTCAGCAAACTCTGCAACCCAGAAACCATCAAGTGCCATTACATCTGGACCACGCTTTGAAGCAAGGTCAAGTGCAAGCTGTGTCTTGAATTGGTTATCATCGATACCTGCTGGCGTGAAGGAAACTTCTACTTGCTTTCCCTTATCAGCGTTTGAGAGTTCGAACTGTGGAATTACATAGTTTTGAATCCAAGTTGCGGTCTGGTTGTTCTTTCCACCAAGAATCGCGTTTGCGCTAATTGAGACTTTGTAAATCTTTGTATCTGTCCAAATTCGCTTTCCTGCAACTAACTTACATTCGACGTTAGTTTTTCCAACTTTTGCCTTTACGCCCGCCTTCGCGCAGACACCTCCAATGGTATTTGTTGCTGCGGTTGCAGATGGAACTACAGATACTAGGAGTGCGCCGGCTAGGGTTGCACCCAGTACTGCCTTAAATGTGCGACTTGATGATCGCACCGAGAGTGTGTTTCGCATATCTATTTCAGCTTTCTACTAGGGATAGAAATGGAACTGCCAGCTGGCCTCTCAACGGTCCGACCCGGGAAAATGTGGTAACGATGACAGGTTTGCTCAGTGCCGAGTTTACGCAGGAGATAGCGGGGTAGGTCAATGATTTAGAGCAACAATTTGGTGAAGTTCAGGGAAATTATTGGGGGCCAAGCGGGGCCTCGGGGGATTTTTACTCTTTGGACGGACGAACTGCTTCTCGAGTCGCATAGAGACTGGTTAGTGCAGTGATAGACAAGGCGGAAATAATCACTGTCAGGCTCACCTCTAACGAAATATCGGGAACCTTCACGCCATTTTCGTGCAACGCATGCAAGATCATCTTCACGCCGATAAATGCCAAGATAAATGAGAGTCCGCGACCAAGGTGCACGAGACGATCCATGGCACCTTGCAACAGGAAGTAAAGCTGACGAAGCCCCATTAAAGCAAAAATATTTGCCGTGATTACAACGTAGCTGCTCGTGGTTAATCCAAGAATCGCTGGAATCGAATCGAGTGCAAAGACGAGATCAGTAACACCCAGGGCAATTAGAGCAATTGCGAAAGTACTTAGCCCGCGATTGCGGAGGAAGGTAATTAACTTTGCTTCATCCTCTTCAACTTCTTCCTTTTCGTTGATTAGCTTCCATGCTGTGAAGATCAAGAAAGCGCCAAAGAAGTAGAAGGCCGATGTGAAGCGAGATACCAAGGCCACGCCTGCGAAGATAAGAATTACGCGTAGAACAATGGCGACCAGAATTCCAAATAGAAGAACTAGTTGTTGAGATTCTTTCTTAACTTTAAGAGTTGAAATCAGAATGATAAAGACAAAGATATTGTCGACTGAAAGCGCGTATTCAGTGAGCCAGCCTGCAAAGAATTCGGTGCGTAGTTGATCGGATGTCCAACGTGGCATCAGTAAACCAAAGGCAATCGCTGCGGCTACATAAAAGAGTGTCCAGAAGAGCGCCTCTTTTGTGGTTGTCTCTTTATTGCGACGAATTATTGCAAGCGCTAAATCAAAGACGATTACTGATGCGAGAACGCCAACGGTTATTAGCCATTCAGTTGATGAAATCATGGGCGAAAGTGTCCTGTCTCGTTAAGGCTGCGCAGTGCGCGCAAACCATCTGATGGCCATATTGAAATGGATGTTATTGAACAAGGTGCTGCATCGATATGGAAGACCGCCTCCGTTGGCGCTCCTGTAACGATTTGTGCCGCTAATTTAATGACTCCGTTATGAGTTACAACGACGACGCGCTGACCAGGATACTCGGCGGCAACTTTTTCTAGCGCTTCTTCAACTCGGATCCCCGCCTGGTCGTATGACTCGCCTCCTGCAGGGGCGTATGAAGATGAATTTAGCCAAGCTTGATACTCATCTGGAAACTTCTCTTTCACTTCTTCAAATGAGAGTCCATCCCAATCTCCGAATGAGAGTTCGTACCAAATTTCATCGAAAGTGATTTCAAGTCCAGTCGCATCAGCAATCGCCTGTGCGGTTTGAGTTGTACGCATTAGCGGTGAGGCAATCAAAACTTCTGGCTTTAACTTAGCGATCTCCTTGGCCACGGCTGCTGCTTGCGATAAACCCTTTTCGGTTAACTCTGGATTTAGCGGACCAGTTCCAGAAAACTTACGCATTGGAGTTAACACAGTCTCACCATGGCGAACTAAATAAAGCATCGTTGGGACTTCATCACTGCGCAACCGCTCTGATAAATAATTCTGTTGAACCTGTAGTTCTGGCTTATGTGGCGCGGCGCCATCTAGCGCCTTATTTGCTAATCGATCCGCGTGTGAATTTTCATCTCGTGGAATCCAGGAATATTTAACTAGCGAAGGATCGTGCGCGTTACGGCATTGCTTAGCTAGATCTCGCATATCCGCATGCTTAATCTGCCAACGCCCAGACATCTGTTCAACAACCAGCTTTGAATCCATTGCTACTTCAACAGTGGCTGCAGGATCCAATTTATGTATATGGCTTAGCCCAGCTAGCAAGCCGCTGTATTCAGCAACGTTGTTGGTTGCAATTCCGATTACATCAAAGAGTTCAGCAACGATCTTGCCACCTTCAGTTACAACTGCGCCATAACCTGCTGGACCTGGATTACCGCGAGAGCCACCATCAGCGGTTAACTTAAAGCTGCGCGCCATTTATAGACCTCGCACCAAAATGCACCGGCATTCTTCGCAACGTACGAGTTCGTCTTCTGGCAAACCTGCAATGCGTTGAAGTTCGATGGTATTTAAAGTTAAGTGACAGCCTTTGCACTGATTGCCAATAAGGGGGGCTGCGCCAGTACCGTTATTGCTTGCGCGAATCTTTTCGTAGAGTGCAAGTAGCTCGGGATTCACGCTGGATACGGTCTTTGCGCGATCATCTGCGGCAGCCTTTAAATCGGAGAAGATAATGGTTAGAGCATTTTCTTTGGAAATTTCCAGGTTAGCGATCTCTGCGGCGTGAGCGTTTTCTTCTGCGCTAAGAGAGGCAATTCTTTCTTTGATACCATCAACGCGCATCATGATTTCTAGTTCTACTTCTTCTAGCTCAGCTCTGCGAGCAGCCAGCGAAACTAATTCATGTTGCAATTGCTCTAACTCTTTAGCGGCACCGGTTCCGGAGGCAAGTCGAGTTTCATCGCGTGTGATGCGAGATACCACTTGCTCGACGTCAGTTTCGGCGCGGGTTAATTCACGCTTCACATCGTTTAGCTCAGTCTCTGCAGCGATACGTAGATCACGGGCATTATTTTGCTTAATGGTTAATAAATTAATGGCTGCAATCTCGGGCAGACTGGCCGCTTTGGCATTTAAAGATGTAGTGGTGAAATCGAAGTTCTGGATATCTAGAACGGATCGCTGATCACTTGGGGTCGCTTTCATACGTGCCTCCAATGAGTTTTTCCAGCATATGTAATTTTCTTGTGGGCGCTGAGGGTTTCGAACCCCCGACATTCTCGGTGTAAACGAGACGCTCTACCACTGAGCTAAGCACCCGATTGCTGCTCGACAAATACTACCTCAACTATAGGGCAGCGATTGCGGCCTTGTAATCCCCGTTATTACGCGCATCTCCGAGTCCATTTACGACTGACCAGCGAACTACGCCTGCTTTATCGATGATAAATGTGCCGCGCATCGCGCAACCGATATCTTCATTAAATACCCCAAACGCTTTTGCTGCTGCACCATGAGGCCAGAAATCAGCAAGCACTGGGAACTTGTAGCCCTCTTGTTCTGCAAAAACTTTTTGCGTATAAGGCGAATCGCATGAGAGCGCAATTACTTGAACATTTTCGTTTTGAAATGCAGATAGATCATCGCGGATTGCACATAGTTCGCCCGTGCATGTTCCGGTAAATGCAAATGGAATGAAGAGAAGAACAACGTTCTTGTTTCCCTTGAATGATGAAAGTGAAACCTTGGCACCGTGCTGATCTTTTAACTCAAAATCAGGCGCAACCGATCCAACAGAAATTCCAGTAAGTGTTTGGCTCATGCCTCCAAACTTATCGCTTGCCCGCCTTACGCGCCACTAGACGTGTTGCGGTCCAATCATTTGCAACGGCGAGCGTTGAAGTTTGGCTCAACCCTGCAATAGGTGCCGCATCTTGAATATCACTGGGCTCGACATGTCCATCGCGACCAACTTTTGGAGTTAATACCCAAATTGGTCCGGTCTCACTTAAATATGTAAGGGCATCCATTAACTCATCAACTAGATCGCCATCGCCATCACGCCACCAAAGAATTACCGCATCAACGACTTCAGTCGCTGTTCCTTCAAGAAATGTTGTACCGACTGTGGCAGCGATCTCATTGCGAAGTACGTCATCGCAATCTGCGTCGTATCCGACTTCAAGGACTATTTCTCCTTGAGCAAATCCCATCCCCTTTGCCACGGGATAAGTCCACCGAATTGCGAGCGCTTTTACAAGGGCTTGGCGGCTCGATTTTGCTCTACTACCGCGTAAGCGCGAGAATAAGCCCATGAGCGAGAACTTCGGCGTCCCAGACCAGATCATCGACCAGCTAGTAGATATCGATCCTAGTGAGACCGCCGAGTGGCAAGCCTCCTTTGATGCCGCACTCAATGGTGCAGGTCCAGTCCGTGCTCGCTACCTAATCTTAAAGTTGCTCCAGCGCGCACATGAGAAAAACATTGGCGTAGCCGCTCTTCGCAATACTGATTACATCAACACGATTACTCCAGAGAACGAGCCAGCATTTCCTGGCGATGAAGCGATTGAGCGTCGTATCCGCGCCTACATTCGTTGGAACGCAGCGATGTTGGTGCACCGCGCACAGCGCCCTGGTATCGGAGTCGGTGGGCATATTTCCACATACGCATCATCTGCTGCACTTTATGAAGTTGGTTTCAACCACTTCTTTCGCGGACAAGATCACCCAGGCGGCGGAGATCAAATCTTCTTCCAAGGTCACGCTTCTCCTGGAATGTATGCACGTGCATTTATGGAAGGTCGCTTAAGCGAGCATCAACTAGATGGTTTCCGTCAGGAACTTTCTCATCAAGGTGGTGGACTTTCTTCTTATCCGCATCCTCGTCTGATGCCAGAGTTCTGGCAGTTCCCAACAGTTTCAATGGGTATTGGTCCAATCAATGCAATTTATCAAGCGCGCTTTAACCGTTACCTACATAACCGCGGAATTAAAGATACAAGCCAGCAAAGTGTTTGGGCATTCCTTGGCGATGGTGAAGTAGATGAAGTCGATACCTTGGGCGCAATTGGTCTGGCATCACGCGAGAATCTGGATAACTTAACTTTCGTAATTAACTGTAACTTGCAGCGCCTTGATGGTCCGGTGCGCGGTAATGGCAAGATAATTCAAGAGCTTGAATCCACTTTCGGTGGCGCTGGCTGGAATGTAATCAAGGTTGTATGGGGTCGCGAATGGGATCCACTACTTGCGCAAGATCGTGAAGGCGCACTCGTAAATATTATGAATACAACTCTTGATGGCGATTACCAAACATTTAAGGGTGAAAGTGGCGCATATGTTCGCGAGAAGTTCTTTGGTCGCGATCCACGCACTGCGGCAATGGTTGCAAACTGGTCAGATGATCAGATCTGGAACTTAAAGCGCGGTGGACATGATTACCGCAAGCTTTATGCAGCTTACGCTGCCGCATCACAACCTAATGGTCGCCCAACAGTTATCTTGGCGAAGACCGTTAAGGGTTGGACACTTGGCTCGCACTTCGAAGCGCGTAACTCGACGCACCAGATGAAGAAGATGTCACTGGAAGATATCGTCGAATTCCGCGATCGATTGGGGATTCCAATCGCAGATGAGAAGTTGGATAAGTACACACCTCCTTATTACAAGCCAGCCGCGGATTCTGCAGAAGCGAAATATCTAGAAGAACGTCGTGCTGCACTCGGTGGTTCAATTCCCCGTCGTCGTAGCGTTTCTCGTCCATTGGCACAACCTGCCGATGAAGCATATGAATCTGTAAAGCGCGGTTCTGGTCAGCAAGAAGTTGCAACCACAATGGCCTTTGTCCGAATGTTGAAAGATCTTGTAAAGGATCCAGGACTAGGTGCGCGTTTAGTACCTATCATTCCTGATGAGGCTCGTACCTTCGGTATGGATTCATTATTCCCAACGCTAAAGATTTACTCACCACATGGTCAGCAGTACACCGCGGTCGATCGCGAGCTAATGCTCTCCTACAAGGAATCAACCGCCGGCGTAATCCTTCACGAAGGTATTAACGAAGCTGGTTCAGTTGCTTCATTTACTGCAGTTGGATCTTCATATTCAACGCACGATGAACCAATGATTCCGATCTACATCTTCTACTCAATGTTCGGATTCCAGCGCACCGGAGATGCATTCTGGGCTGCTGCCGATCAATTAGTTCGTGGATTCGTAGTAGGTGCAACTGCAGGACGTACAACGCTTAATGGTGAAGGCTTGCAACACGAAGATGGTCATTCACCACTTCTAGTTTCAACCAACCCCGCTGTCGTTGCTTACGACCCAGCTTTTGCCTACGAACTCGGACATATTGTTAAAGATGGTTTGCGTCGCATGTATGGCGAAAACAGCGAGAATATTTACTACTACCTAACTGTTTACAACGAGCCATACGTTCAGCCAGCAGAACCTGAAAATCTTGATGTTGAAGGTCTGCTCAAGGGAATTTATCTCTTCCAGCAAGGTCCAAAGCAGCGTAAGAAAGTTGCGCAGATCTTGGCATCAGGCGTTGGTATGAACTGGGCGCTAAAGGCAGCGAAACTTCTTGAATCTGATTGGGGCGTTTCTGCATCGGTCTGGTCAGTTACTTCATGGAATGAACTGCGTCGTGATGGCCTAGCCGTAGATCGCCACAACTTCTTAAATCCGTCCGATCAACGCACTGCCTACGTTGCACAAAAGTTGCGCAACGCTGAAGGTCCGGTCATCGCAGTTAGCGATTACATGCGGGCGGTACAAGATCAGATTGCACCATGGGTTAACCAAGACTTTGTTTCACTTGGTACTGATGGCTTTGGTCTATCTGATACTCGCGGTGCTCTTCGCCGCCACTTCAAGGTCGACGCCGAATCGATCGTTATCGCAACGCTTTCAGCTCTTGCAAAGAGCGGAGATGTTAAAGCTAGCGTTGTGCAAGAAGCGATTAATAAATATCAGATCAATGACATCAACGCTGCAGATCCAGGTAATACCGAAGGCTCTGGCTGAGGAAAGCCTTGATAACTCGCATCCCCATTACAGATATCTCCCCTGCGGTTAATTTTGGAGGCGAATTAGTTCCTGTAAAGGCGGTTGCGGGAGAAGTAATTGCAGTTACTGCAACGATCTTTCGTGAAGGCCATGACGCACTTGGCGCTCATGCGCTGCTCTTTGACGATAAAGGTAAAGAGATTGCTCGTTCTCCAATGCGCGAAATTTGGCGCGGTGGCGATCGCTTTGAAGGAACAATCACAATTCCGGCTCGCGGAGATTTCCATTACGCGATCGAAGCCTTTGACGATCCCTTTGCAACTTGGGAACATGACTCTGAAATTAAGATTGCAGCAGATATTGATGCCGAACTCTGCTGCACTATCGGCAAAGTAATCTTTGAAGAGAAATTAGAGGAAGATGCTTCTGCGAAGAAGTTGCTCACCCCTGCAATAAAAGCGTTAATTGATGCTTCACTTGCGCCGGCCAATCGTTTCTCCCAGGCAACGACAACTGAAATCCGCGCTTACTTTGCGGCAAACCCATTGCGACGCTTAGTAAGTCGTTCTGAACTAATTCCTGTGCGCGCCGACCGTGATCGCGCACTTGTTGGTGCTTGGTATGAATTCTTTCCACGAAGCGAAGGTGCAATCGTAGATGCCCACGGGCGGATAACAAGTGGAAACTTTGCTACCGCTGCTAAGCGCATTCCAGCGATCGCAGCCATGGGCTTTGATGTTCTATATCTGCCACCCATTCATCCAATCGGTACCGCACACCGCAAGGGTCGCAATAACACTTTGACTCCGAGTGATACTGACCCGGGTGTTCCTTGGGCGATTGGAAATATTGAAGGTGGCCACGATGCCATTAATCCGGCGCTAGGCACGTTGGCGGATTTCGAAACTTTCGTTTCAATTGCCAAGAAGAACAATATAGAAATCGCTTTAGATCTAGCGCTACAAGCATCTCCTGATCATCCTTGGGTTAAATCAAATCCGCAGTGGTTTACAACGCGCCCTGACGGCACGATCGCATATGCCGAGAATCCCCCAAAGAAGTATCAAGATATTTATCCGATTAACTTTGATAATGATTACAAAGGCATTCTTGATGAAGTTCTGCGCATTATCCGCTTATGGGTTTCTAAGGGTGTAACCATTTTTCGCGTTGATAATCCACACACTAAGCCAGTTCACTTCTGGCAAGAAGTAATGTCAGTGATCCATAAAGAAAGCCCTGATGTTGTATTTCTTGCTGAAGCATTTACCAAGCCAGCGATGATGCATGCTTTAGGCAAAGCAGGATTCCATCAGTCATATACAT
>Ga0208788_1000288_pt1 | contig 25797 bp, 29 predicted proteins | sample Wag4_2014_7_11_3_FD_187363 | JGI IMG/M metagenome (GOLD analysis project Ga0208788, IMG submission 187363) | Fresh water mixed with fracking chemicals microbial communities from Ohio, USA - Utica-2 Time Series FC 2014_7_11 (SPAdes) (version 2) ...
TTGAAGAACAGGGTAAAACCGCAAGGGCAGCAGGTAAAGTCATAGCAGGGATCTCAGCCCTTGTCCGTCCGATAGTGACCTACGCTTTCGTGACGGCGTACTTTTGTGTCAAGCTGGCTGCGTATCTTCTGGCCCTTGAGCAAAACGGCGACTGGCGGGTGGTGCTGCTTGAGATGTGGAACAAAGACGACATGGCTATCCTGACGCTGATTCTGACGTTCTGGTTCGTTGGAAGGGTTTGGGAACGTGGACAGAAGTCTTGAGATTGCCGCTGCCTTGTGCCGTCGGTTTGAGGGCTTTTCTGCTACGCCATATTTGTGCCCAGCAGGCTACTGGACGATTGGATACGGGACGGTGTTTAAACCCGATGGGACGCAGGTAACCAAAGACGACCCACCGATAACCAAAGAAGTCGCAGAGCAGTGGCTGCAACATGAGCTAAGGCACAACTACCGAGCGGGTGTTTTCAAGGCTTCGCCCAATTTAGCTCGACATCCAGAAGCTCTTGGCGCTATAACAGATTTTGCTTACAATCTAGGGGTGGCACGGTACCGTGCATCGACGTTGCGCAGACGAATAAACGCCGAGGATTGGGACGGCGCAAGAACTGAGTTGGCTAAGTGGATTCGTGGTGGCGGCAGAATCCTACGGGGTCTCGTTAAACGACGGCAAGCAGAGGCAGAGTACCTGTAATGGCGTATCTAAGACTAGCCCTTAAACCGGGAATCGACAAGCAAAACACCGAATATGGCGCAGAGGGTGGCTGGATTGACAGCGACTACGTGCGCTTTCGGTATGGCCTTCCAGAAAAGATGGGTGGATGGACCATGTTCGCTGGTCAGGAAACCTATCTTCTTGGTCAATGTAGCGAGGTCTTTACTTGGTCCGACCTTGCTGGCTCACCCTATGCAGCGGTGGGAACAAACCGAAAGCTGTACGTGTTTACTGGTGGGGCATGGGCGGACATTACCCCTATTCGAGCCACGACAGGTGCTGGGGACGTCACGTTTGCCGCGAGCAACGGCTCAGCAATTATTACTGTGACGGATACCGCGCATGGCGCAATCCAAGGGGATTTTGTTACTTTTAGTGGAGCGGTTTCTCTTGGCGGCAACATCACAGCGGCTATCTTAAACAGTGAATACGAGATCACGCAGGTTCTCAGCGCCAACACATACACCATCACTGCCCCAGTGGTAGCTAACTCAAGTGACTCTGGAGATGGTGGGGCAGCTGTTGTAGGCCAGTATCAGATCAACGTTGGAACGGATGTCAGCTATGTGGACTTTGGTTGGGGCACTGGCACGTGGGGCTTGAGCACTTGGGGAACGCCCCGCCCTGCCTCAGCAGGAACACAGCTTCTTTCGCGGGTGTGGCAATTTGATACGTTTGGGGAAGACCTGCTTTGTCAGTTGGTAGATGGCTCTATTTATCGATGGGACACAAGCGCTGGGATCGTCAATAATCGCGCAGCGGTTGTCGCAGGAGCACCCACAAAGAGCAAATATGCGCTGGTCTCAACCCCGGACAGACACTTAGTATGTTTTGGTACAGAATCAACAATCGGAACACCAAGCACACAAGATCCAATGTTTGTGCGGTTCTCTAACCAAGAGGACATCAACAATTTTGTTGAGTCAGCAACGAACACGGCTGGTGGGCAACGGCTCACTGACGGAAATGAGATCGTGACGGCGATTCGCTCTCGCGGTCAGATTTTGATCTTTACCGACACATCGCTGCATGGTATGCAGTATGTCGGCCCCCCGTATACTTTTGGCTTTCAGCAGCTTGGAGCAAACTGCGGCTGTATTAGCCCTCATGCGGCTGCGGACGTCAATGGATTAGCCTTTTGGATGGCTAAAGAGGCCTTCTTCTTGTTTGATGGTACGGTTAAAAAACTGCCTTGTACCGTTCAGGACTATGTCTTTAAGGACATTAATCTTGTTCAAGGGCAGAAAGTACATGTTGGTATTAACACACAATTTAACGAAGTCACGTGGTGGTATTGCTCATTCACGAGTGACTACATCGACCGTTTTGTCACACTAAATTACTTAGAAAATGTCTGGAGCGTTGGCTCTATGTCAAGGACTTCGTGGGCCGATGTTGGAGCGTACGACAAGCCGTTAGCGACACCTTATTTGGAAAACTCTAACGCCAATACAATCTCAACGATTTACGGCCTGACTGCGGGACGCTGTATTGTGTACAACCAAGAGGATGGCTTAAACGATGCGGATGGTGGCCCAATTCATGCCTACATCCAGTCGGGCTACTTTGACATCGGCGATGGCGACAACATGATCTACATGAAGCGCTTTATCCCTGATTTCAAAAACCAGCAGGGCAATTTAGAAGTGCAATTGCGCCTACGCCCATACCCCCAAGCCACGGCAAACCCAAGCTCCTTGGACCCTTATACGGTAACCCCGACTACTCAAAAGGTAGACACACGAGCACGTGGACGCCAGATTTCGTTGTTAATCGACAGCGACGAGGTCGACACCTTCTGGCGATACGGCACCTTGCGTGTTGACATTCAACCGGATGGCTTGCGATGAGCAAGATTTTTAACGTTCGCCTGCCGAACGCATCGCCTCAGTACAACCCCCAGCAGTTTGACCAGCTGGTCCGTTCGCTCGAGCAGATTGTTCTGCAGCTCAACAACACTTACACGTCGACCGTGGACCAGAATCAGGGAGCAGCGGTCTCGTGGTTCGCGGGCGGCGGAGGGTCTGCCGGGGGTGGTTTTGCTGGTCCTATTCGAGGTTTTCAGGCGAGCACGGGCATTTTGCTGCCGTATGCCATGTTGATGTCGGAGGAGGATCAGGCAAATATCGGGACGACGTCAGAAAACATCATTACTTTTGACAGTCCTATTTTTGAGTATGGCATCAAGGTAGCAAGCCATACGGCGGTGTTCACAGGCGAGATTGACGACGGGGCGGGGTCTGCTGGCACTGTACTGGATGTCACAGCAGTGACTTCTGGAACGCTGCTAACGGGCATGATAATCACTGGCACCGGCATCACAGCGGGCACTCGCATCATTGCTCAGGTCAGTGGCACGACAGGCGGGGTGGGTGTCTACACTGTAGATACGTCGCAGCTTGTTGCAAGCACCACGATCAACGGATCACGGGCCTCGAAGCTCATGTTTGACTACCCGGGTCAGTATTTAGTGACCTTTCGTACGCAGGTATCCAATCAGGACAATGCGGTCGGTGAGTTTGAGATCTGGGCCAAGAATACGGGTGTCAACTATCCCTTGAGTAACAGCCGTTTTGACCTTTTGGCCCGAAAAAGCGCTTCGCTTTGGTCGCATATTGTGCCGTCAATCAACGGCATTTTCACCGTAAACGATGCGACGACAGAGTATTTAGAGATGGCGTGGTGGTCGGATCGTCCCGGGGCATTTTTGGAGCATTACGGAGTGGGGACAAGTCCGACTAGGCCTGCCATTCCATCGGTAATCATGACGATTGCCTTTGTTTCTGCGGAGATGTACTGATGGCTAACAAGTATTTAAAGCAGCATCACATTTCGGTAGCGGCCACGCCACACACTATCTACACCGTGCCTGCTGCGAATACGGCCATTTTGAGCTCTTTGCGGGTGACGAATGCCAACTCAGCGGACGCCACGATTACGATCATCGTCTATCCGGGAGGAGGGGCGACGGGTTACCACCTGATGCGGGACATCTTCTTGCCGGTCAATGCAACGATGGACGTATTTAGCGGAATTCCTTGCGTTATGGAAGCAACGGATGAGCTTGAGGTAGAGTCCTCTGAAGACGATGTGGTCTTCTATCTTTCATATCTGGAAGTAGACAGGAACTAAACAAATGAGTCATAATGCGCCCATACCCGCGTTCTTTCCTGACGCGCAGCCCCATGGGTGATTAGCCGAAATTGGAAAGGACAGGAATGGAAGAGAATCAAGGTATTATGGGTTTGGCACCTCAGGTTGCCCCACAACCCGCACCACCTCCACAGCAGCCCGCGATGTCCGCCGACCCTCAGGCCGAGGCGGCGTTGGCACAAGCTCGCCAAGAAGTTCCGGCAGGAGAATTTTCGCAAGAACTACTGGGCGCTGGGGAACAGATGGATCCGGCCGCAATTGCGGAGTTTAAGCAGGCGATTTCGCAGCTTTCCTTGCCCGCCGAACTGCTTCAAATGCTGCAGGATTTGATCATGCAGATTCTGCAAGACCCCAGCCGTTACGAAGAGATTCGTCAACAGCTTATTTCTCAGGGTTTTCCCGCAGACTTTTTGCCTGAGCAATTTGATCCTGAGTTTATGGGCGCGCTTCAGGTTGCGCTTACTCAGGTCAAGCCCCTACAAGTGCCGATGGCTGGTCCCATGGAACCTGCCAACCCTACGCCCCCAGAAGGTTTTGCCAATGGTGGCATTGCAACTCTAAACCCTGTGGCACAAGCGCTGCAGAGTTATGGGCGCAACGGCGACACCATGCTGGCACACATCACGCCCATGGAAGCTCGTGCTCTTCAAATGATGGGCGGATCAGGGACCATTAACCCTGTCACTGGACTGCGTGAGTACAACTGGGTCAGTGATGCGTGGAAGGGGATCAAGAATGCCGTGAGTAAGTTCGCAAAGAGCACGGTCGGTAAGATCATCACCACGGTTGCATTGGGCTATTTCCTTGGACCTGCTGCAGCCTCTGCGCTGGGTGTTACATCTGCGGCTGGTGTTGCCGCAGTGAGTGGATTTATTGGCGGTTTTGGTTCTTCCTTGGCCGCTGGCGAGGGCTTTAAATCTGCTTTGAAGTCGGGTGCGGTCAATGGCCTCGTTGCTGGCGCTGGTAGCGCTGTGATGGGCGGTTCGCAGGCACTTCAAGCGGGAAGCTATGCTGGCCCCACGACGATCTCTGGTCAATACGAAAAGTTCACAGATCTTTTCTCTCCGTCGGCTCAAGCTACGGTCCCTGCTGGTACACCCGCTACTCCGGGGCAAGCTGTCTCGCAAGCTGGGGCGCCTGCTCAGGTGCCTCCTCCTACTCCTGCAAGCCCCATGGCCCAAGCTGCACCGACCCCGGCTGCTCCTCCTGCTGCACCGGGGGCTCCTGTCGCTCCGGGCGGTATTCAAACCCTAGGGCAAACACTTCCTGCTGAGCTTGGCGATGTAATGGCAATGCCCGGAGGCGGTATTCGTGAGGTTGGCGCTACGCTGAACCCCCTTGCTTCAGCTCCTGCGGCAGCGCCGCAAAGCTTTCTGCAAAGAAATGTTCTTGGACCCGCAGAAAACTTCTACAAAGAGTATCTGTCTCCCAGTGAAATCGCAGCGCGGGGTGAGCAGACTGCACTGCAGAAATACCAGACTGTTATGCAGCAGACTGGGAACGAAAAGCTTGCCATGAGCGCATATGAAAAAGCGCTCCCCGGTGCATTTAGTAAGTATGGCCCGTTGACACTTGCAGGTATTGGGACGTTGGCTGCCACTGGTGCATTTAGCCCTGAGCCTATTCCGGAAAGTGAGTTGGCGAAGCGGCTGAAGATGGGGCCGTATGAATACTTTATGCAAAACAAAGACAAGTTTGGTGTCAATCTTGGCGGGGTAACGACTACGTACGCTCAGCCTCCTGTTCGTGCAGCGCGAGGAGGCATTGCAACGATGGCGCCTCGTCGATTTAATATGGGCGGTTTTGCAAACGGCGGCACACCGGAGTATCCCCGTCGTACAGGGCCAATCAATGGCCCCGGAACTGGGACGTCGGATTCAATTCCTGCCATGCTCTCTGACGGAGAGTTTGTAATGACAGCGCGTGCTGTGCGTGGGGCCGGGAATGGTTCTCGCCGTGAGGGTGCTCGACGGATGTATCAAATGATGAAGCAGTTCGAGGGGAACGCATAATGGCTGACCAACAGTATGTTGAACAGATAGTCCGGGAACATCCGGATATCGAGGCCTACAAGGTAGGCCTGTTAGAGGCAGCAAGGCAGCAAGTTGAGCAGCCTATCAGCCTTCCTGCTTACCAAGCAGCGGGCCTTGATCCGCTTCAGCTTGAGGCAATGTCCTTGGCTCGTCAAGGCATCGGCGCATATGCTCCTTTCTTGCAGGCAGGTACGACCGGCGTAGGCGAAGGAATGAGCGCTGCCCAACAGGCGGCGCTAGCTGCGGCAGGCGGCCAAGACATCAGTGGTGGCATCGGGGCCATTGAAAGAGCGCAGGGCATGATCGGCGCTACGCCGAAAGCGTTTGACCCATCGACGATGGTGTCACCTTACATGAACCCCTATCAGCAGCAAGTGATCGACGAGTCCATCCGTCAGATTCAGCGGCAGGGGGACATTGCACGGCAAGGCTTGGCAGCGCAAGCCGTTCGCACGGGGGCCTTTGGTGGCACTCGAGAGGGTGTACAGCGAGCTGAACTTGATCGTGCCTTGGCTGAACAACAAAACGCAGCGATTGTAGGTGCCTTGCAGCAAGGTTATGGGCAGGCACAACAGTCTGCTATGCAAGGGTTTGAGCAAGCACAGCAACGGGGCCTTGCGGGAACGCAGCTTCTTGGGCAGCTTGGTGCATCTCAAGCAGGTCTTGGCCTACAGCAAGCGGGAACGCTAGGGCAGCTTGGCACACAATTGGGCACACTTGGCGTACAACAAGCCGGTATTGGGCAGCTTGCAAGTCAGCTTGGCCTGCAGGACGTCAATGCACTGGCAGCGCTCGGTTCGATGGGGCAGCAACAGGCACAGAACGAGCTCGAAGCAGCACGTGCCACGGCTCTGCAGACTGCCACATCTCCGTACCAGCGATTGGGCTTTTTGTCAGATATCTACAAAGGTGCGCCATCAAGCCAGATCGCACTTACATCCTCCACCGCTCCTAGCACGAGCCCTCTGCTGCAAGCCGTTGGTCTTGGCGTCTCAGGGCTTTCGGCAGCAGCGGGTGCGCAAAAGGCGGGTCTTTTTGGCTAGGACTAAAGCATGAAAAAACCGGTCAATCAACGGGCTATGTTTGTGGCGTCTATGGGCGCCCCCGACTCCAAAGGCATTCTTTCTATGGTCGAAGACGACGCAGAAGACGGCTTTGAGGATCGTCGCCCTGATAACATAGAGATCATTGCCAACAACCTCCGTGGCGACATTCGCTCGTTGGACGAGCGGTATCTTGAGCTTGCCCAAATGGTGGGTGAGTCTGCGTTTGATACACCGGAAGAGGTCTTGGCTCTGATGCAGCCTGTTTTCCAGCAACAGCAAGGTGCTACACAGATGCCCGCAATCCCGCAAGGCATGCAGATGCCGGGAGGGATTGAATCGTTGGTTGCTGAGCCAATGCCCGTGAAACGTCAGGCTGGATCTCCTCCAACAGGAGAGACTCCCATCCCCCGATACGGCGCTGACTTTCAGCGGCAAGTTGCGCAGGCGTTTGGAAGCCGAGCTTCCATGCCTACGGCGGAATACAACGCACTGCTTTCGCGTCTGTCTGGCCTTAACCCACCGGCTCCTTCTGGCATACAAGCGGCTTCTGCAAACATTCCTCGCTACGGGCAGGCCTTCCAAGGCGCTGTCAACCAAGCATTTAGCGGTGGTAAGTCCATGCCGATGCCGCAATACAACGCACTTTTGTCGCAGCTTTCTGGAATGGGCCCGCAAGCAAATCCCAATGTGGCCCCCGGCATTTTATCGGCGGAAGCAGCGGCGGCCCAAGCGGCAAGGCAGGCAGGACCGGGATCACTTCCGCAGCAAATCAGCCCTTTCCTTCGTTTCTCGACGCAGGCTTCAGAGGCCATGCGGAACATCCCTTCATGGGCTCGAGATGTGTCCCGTGTTGTGATGTCCACTCCCCAAGGCCGAGCAGCAGGGGTGATCGGCTTGGGCGGTTTAGCCGCAGTTGGCGCCTTGAGCGGTGGGGAAGAAGAACGCGGAAAGTCGATTGAAGAGATTTTGATTGAGCGTGGCTATTCTCCTGAAGATGCAAAACGGATGGCCTCAATCCCCGGCATTGAAAACATGCCCCCGCCCACTCCTCCCGTTTCTGATACGTACCCGGAAGAGTTTGAGCGTGGCATTAAGCCTGCCCCGGGTGTAGTTCCGCAGCTTTCCCCGGACCAAGAGGCTATTGTCGAGTCTGCAAAAGCCGAGACCAAAGCCGAAACAGGGGAGCTTCCCGGAGCACGGCCCAAGGACCTCAAGACACGCATGAAAGAGCGCATGGACATCTACAAGGAACTCCTTGGCGATGACGAAAACATGCGTCAAGCGCAGGCCTTATTTGTACTCGCTGAAGGTGCATTGAACGTTGCACAGTCCCGTGGCCGTAGTGTGGGTGAGCGGCTTGCAAAAGGCCTCAAGGGTGTCCCCTCGGCGTTCGGTGCTCTGGCAGCAGAGAAGAGTCGCGCTGACATGGCGCTAAAGACTGCAGCATTGTCTGCAGCAGAGCAAGAAATGCGCGACGAGTCGAAGTACGCAGCTTCAATGTACGCACAAATGATGAAGATGCAGGCACAAAATGCCGATCTTTCTACGCAGGCGAAATATTTGGTAGAGGCACACGGCATGAGCATGCCTCGAGCTGTTGAACTCGCTCGGTTGATGAGCAAGGACTTTATTAAATATGACGACAAGACAGGCGATCTGCGAGACAAGACCGGAAAGCTGGTGTGGAGTCCGGTTCAGCCTCTAGCCGAAGGAGACGTGGGATACATTCCAGAGAATGCTCCGTTCGTCACAGTGGGCACTCAAAGGATGACTCCGCTTACTCCGGATGAACGCGGTAAGGCGGTTGCTCGCAAACGAGCAAACCAAGAGCTTGTCATGGATATCGACAAACTGTTTGGCGACAAGAATTTTGAGCGCCTCTACGGCCCGTTGGCAAAGATTCAAAGTGGCTTAACTACCTTGACTGTGCCGTTCATTGGTGAGACCGCCTTCACAGATGTACAAAAGCAGCAGCTTACAAACGTGGCTAGGGAACTCAACAACCAACTCATCCAGCTTAATGCTCGCAATACGGACCGTCCTTCTGTCTGGGAACAAAAGCAGGTTGAGGGACTGCTAAGCGATCCTGAGAAGATATTGAACTCGCCGGAGCAGGCCTTTGCCGTGTTGAATAACTTCCGCGTAAAAGCGCTAAATGATATTAACCGCATCGATCACCAGCTAAATCCTGAAACGGTACCGTTAAAGCAGTACCGAATTCCACCAATCGGGACGCAGAACGATCCTATCGCGGCGCAGGATATTCGGTATCTGGTTGAGTTCTTCCGCTTGCGTCCGAACGCTTCTGCCTACGTCCAAGTGCCGGGGGCCAAGGGACCGGAAAAGATCACCGCTGAAAACTTCTTTGCTCAATTCCCAGACCTGAGGCCACAGTAATGCCCGTCATCACTCTACCTAGCGGAGTCCAGCTTGATCTTGACACTGGCAAGGTGGTTGGACAGGCCGAGCCAGAACAGCTTACTGCGCCTGAAGCACGGAAACCTGATGTGGACGTACAGGCACCGATGCTCTCAGGGCAAACAGCTATCAATGCCCTTGGAAAGTTCTCTCAGGGATTTAACACAGCGCTTTTTTCTCTGCCTGATGCTGTTATTCGAAAGGTAGGCGAAGCTGCTGGCGTCGAGCAAGAAGAGATTCCTCAGTTTGTGCGATTCTTCAATCGCGGCCTCGAGCTTCAAGCCCCAGAAAACGCCGTAGAAAGGTTTGCGCTAGCTTTAGGCCGTGGTGCGGGATCGGCGGTCCCATTCACGGGACTGCTTGGTATGTTTGCAAGAACCAATGCACTTCGGGCGGCACTTCCTGCCGAGGCCGGTGTAGCTAAGCGCGTCGCAAAAGACATGCTGGACTTCATTCGCACCAACCCAAAAGCCGCCGTTGCAGCGGACCTTGGCTTTGGCGCAGCATACGAGGGTGTGTCACAGGCAGTGGAAGAATATGCACAGCCGGGGCCCGGAAAAGAACTGCTTAAGGCCGTGGCTCCAATCGGAGCGGTGGTGGCAGCACCACTTGCGGTAGGTCAAATTCTAAATCTGGCGGGCCGTTTAGCACAGATCAGCCCCACCGTTCAATTTGGTCGGGCGGCATCCCAAGAGATGTTCGGTGGTCAGCCCGCAGAGGCTTTTGCTGCTCAACTCGCGGCGGAAAGAGCACCAAATATTCCAGTGGTTGGCGGAGCAATGCGTTTTGCCAACAAGCTTTATGCAGGCAAAGCGGAACGAGACGTAAAGAATGTGCTTGATGTCCTAACTCCTAAAGAGGGGCAAGCACAGCCTCCCGGACTGCGCGAGGCGTTAGAGGTCACACGACGCATTGAACAAGATCCACGGCTCAAGGACATGTTCCTTTTCGACGCAGCCGAGCAGTCTTTGTACGCCCCGATCATTGCGGCAAAAGAGGACATGTACCGCAACCTGTCTGGGCAGCTGCTTACGCAAGCACAACAACGCGTGTCCGCAAACGAAACGGCGTTCTTGTCTGCGTTTGAGAACTTTGCCCCCCGTGCTTCCATGCCTTTGGAAGATGCACTTCGGGTGACCTTTGCCGACCATGCACGGACCGTGGACAACGCTGTTAAACAAGTTCGAGATCTTCAGGAAGGCGAGGCGCTTCGAATTGCAGATCGCTTTGCTCCGCAGAATTTAGATGAGCTTGGTGCAAGCTTGCGTAGCGGCATTCTGGCTCAAATGGATGGGCAATTCTTTCGGCTACGGGCGCTGGCAAAAACATTTGGTGCTCGCTCTGGCTTTGACGTAGAGGGGGTCACCGTCCCAACGATTGGACCTAACGGCAAGCCGCTATTTCCATCGGCAGAGTTTGAGAACTTTGCGCAAAACTTTGTAAATCGTTTTCGTCTTTCTCCAAACGAAAGAATGTTCCCAGAAGGAACGCCCCGCCCCGTTGCCATGATGCAGAACCAGCTTCGCAGGCTGCAGACGCAACGCGAAAAAGCAATGGAAGAGATGATTCCGAACCTGCTTCGGGAAAAGCTCTCAGGAAATCCTGTCTTTGCTCGGTTGAACCCTGATGAACAAGCTAATCTTTTGTCTCGACTTGTGGACGAAGTGGTTGCAGGGAAGACTGCTGCTCGTACTGCCCGCAAAATCACGGCAGAAGACCTTATTCTGCAAGGTCCTAAAGGTCTTACCCAGTCACAAATTGACGACGTGCGAACAGAGGCCGCTCAGCTTGCTAGGGAGCAGGTAAATGGGGCCATGTCCTTCCCCGATGCGTTGGATTTCTTGGAAGCAGCGCAGCGGTATCGCAACCAGATGTTCAACGTCTACAACAAACAGCTTGACCTCGGCGCCCCACGCACTCAAGCGAAGCGCATTCTTGATCGTGGAGAGGCTGTCCTACGAGACGCTGAATCGTTTGTCTTCAACAACTTCAACCGTCAGGGTGCAGGACTCGAAGAGTGGGTTGCTCGCTACAAAGAGACTTATCAAAATGGGTACGAGAAGCTGTTCCCGCTATTGGTCAGTAAACGTGATCCACGGGGCAATTTCTACACCTCTAACGAACAGGTCGTAAACAAGGCTTTCTCCTCCGCTGAAAACATTCGAAACATGAATGCGATTTTCGGGGACGATCCAGCCTATGCCCGCACTCTCGAAAACATCGTCTTTGACCGTGCGCGACAGGCTCCCGGTGTTATTAAAGATGGTGTTCTTAACCCCGAAGCATTCGCCTCGTTTCTCGAATCACGGACCATGAAAAACCTCGTTGAGGCTATGCCCCAACGTGTGCAAGACACGCTTCTCGATGAGCTGCGCACGGGGCAAGGCATGGCACAACGGATCAAGGACCTGTCCGACCGCGCTGATCTTGTGAAGGATGATGAACTAACTGCGCTTTTGAAGCGTTCCGTTCGTCCCGACGCAGACCCCAAGCAGCTTGTGCAGCAGGCAATCAACGATCCTGCGGTCATGCGCAAGCTGGTGAACACCGTCGGGAAAGACCCTGAAAGACGGGCCGCTCTGCAGCGTCAGGTTTGGTCCTCTGTTCGTCAAGACCTGTTGGATCCCAACAACCCTGTCTTCTTGCAGGACTTTTTGCTCAAGAATGGCAAGTCCCTAAACATGCTGTTTGACCGGCAGCATTTGGATGATCTCAAGCTTCTTGGGGAAATTCAGCGACGAGTATTCTCTAGTCAAGCACCGGCTGGTCGATTGAGTCCGTTCCGTGGGCTAGACGAGCAGCTTCGCGAAAAGATTGGTGCAGGTGTTGGAACGATTGAATCGACTGCTCGTGCGGCAATGATTCGTCAGATCAGCCCCATCCATGCCGCAGTAAGCCTGATGTCTCGCTTCTTGACACGGCAACAGACTGCGATCTATGAGTCAGTGCTTTATAAGGCCTTGACGGATCCAGAATATGCTCACCAACTGGTGAGCGCAAACGTGCCTCTTGACAGCAAAAAAGGCTTCAAGACGATGAGCAATCTGACGCTTAAGGCTGGGGGCTATCTCCCTGCTTTGCTGAAGGTAGGCGCCATGGAGGCCGTGCAAGCAACGGAAAACGAAGATCTCCGTCTCCCGTTGCCCACACCGGAGTTTACGCGGGGGCTTGCTCCTGCTCCTGAGGCCCCGTCACGGAACATTGCACAGAGCCTACCTGCACGAAACCTACCGCCGCTGCCGAAAGTTCCGCAGACGCCGGGGTTAGGGTATGAGGCTTTGTTTCCGAATGATGTGATTTCTCCGCTTCTTGAGCAGCGCAAAACTGCTCAACCTTAGCCTTCCATAAGTCCAGATAGTGGTCGAACTCTCGGCCTACTATCTGGAAGTCCTTCATAGTTCCATCTTGCGCAGCCATAAGCACCACCCCCTTACGGATGTCGGTGCCGAACTGCTCATTGTGCGCATGGGCATAAGCGGTAAGCTGGATGAAGTAGTCGTCAATCCACTCCCGCTTCTTCATTTTGTTCGTCTGTTTGAAATCAACTATCGCTGGCTCATCTTCATAGACTCCAACTAAGTCTGTTGTTCCTGCGTAAACGCCCTGCTTATACAACATGACCTCATTGCCCCAGACTTCCGTGAGATTGGGGAAGTACGTCTCCATTAAACCCGCCGCCATGCGGTAGGCTTTGATCTGCCAAAAGTACTTGGCACACGGAACAGGGCGCATCTTGACGTGAGATTCGATGAACGCATGCATTGCGGTGCCCACTTTTGCGGCATCGTTCTTGATCCGCTCCGCCTCTTCTTCCCCGACCTTGTTGATCCACTCTTGCAGCTTTGATTTGTCCTTCGTAGCATCCAGAATTGTGGTTACGCTTGGCAGCTTTTCCCCGTGCTCGTTGACGTAGCGTCTACCCTCTGGAAAGTCTTGTCGGGTCAGGGTGCTATAACGGTATCGTTTAACGGTGTTGATGATTAAATTAGCCATGCTTTTAAGTCCTCCCCAAGTACTTCGGTTGCAATGTTGATCTTGTTGCGAAGCGCTTCTACGATCTTTTCATCGACAGTCTTCGGAGCAATCAAGTCGATGTACGTGACGCTGCCCTTTTGCCCGATTCGATGTGCTCGATCTTCTGACTGCAGCCGCACCTCTAGGTCGTAACTGTTGGAGTAATAGATCACTGTTTGAGCCTCTGTCAGGGTAAGTCCATAACCCCCAGTCTTTGGCTGACCGATAAAGAACCGCAGTTCACTGTTGGGGTCCTGAAATTTGTCTACAATTTTCGGACGATCCTCCGCTGCTGTATCCCCATAGTATGTGGCTGCGCAACCTCCACCGTACTCCTTAGACAAAGCCCTCTCGATTGCCAAGATGTCGTGGGTGTAATTGGCCCAAATAATGGCTTTCCCTGATGTCTCTTCTATGCATTCCATGAGTGCACCAAGGCGGTTGTTCTTAAGCTCACGGAGCTCTCCTTCGTCGGTGCGCAGATGCCCACAGCAGATCTGATGCATTCGAAGCAGTTGTGTCAGGGCTGTAGTGGTGGTAACCATCGAGCCGTCCTCAAACAGTGCCAACGCCATCTTTTTCATCTGTGCGTAAGCCCTCTCCTGCTCATCCGTCAGCGGTACTTCCCTGCGTGTGTAGACCTTTGGAGGTAGGTCTACACATTCCTCTTTTGTCACGCGAAAGGCAAAAGACTGCAGCTTATCGTTCAATTCGTCCAAACGTCTGTAGCCTATGATTTGATTAAAGCTGCGGGCTCCCATCGTGCGCTTGACGGTTGTAGCGTAGCGAGATTGGAAAGCAAAAAAGCTGGAAAAGCCAAGCAGGTCAGGGTCCAAGAAGGCGCATTGCGTGTACAGATCAAGGGGGCTTTTTGTGACTGGGGAGCCCGTGAGAATTCGTCGGTATTGCGCGAAGCGCCCTACCTTGCAGATGTTCTTGGTCCGTTGCGCGGACGGGCTTTTGATGGTAGTGCTTTCGTCCACCGCCATCAGCGCTGTGTGGGAGAGCAAAAATCGCTCTGCGAATTTCTTGCCCTTCTCTGATGAAAACGCTTCAACGTTCATAACCATGATGTGCAGCACATCGTCAATGTCAAACATGCTGTCCATCGCAGCCTCTTCAGCCTTGTTCGGCTGTGGGTTCCAAAGCGCTGTCTTCCACACCACGTGATCTGGGATGTGCTTCGGTAGCTCTACGTTCACCCAGTTTCTGTACACGCCTTTTGGCGCAATGATCAAGGCCCCGTTGATGTGGCCGTTGTCGTACAGCATGCACATGTTGTTGATCAACATGAAGCTTTTTCCTGTTCCCATGTCCGCAAACAAAGCGGCTACAGGCTCCTGCCAAAAGCGATGTAGATAAGCCGCCTGATGGGCATAGGGCTCATTTTTGAACCGATAGTCCTGCATCTTTCTTCCTTTCTTGACAAGGCAAATTGCCTGTGCCATAGTGTACCCCAGATTCGATAAAGGAGAAAGGTTGGATGTCTAAAATCTACGTCATTCAGGAAACCATGAAGCACAACTTGCTTCCGGCTCAGGCTTTTGGTGAGCTCGTTTTCCTTTTACCCCCTAACGCGCAGATCACGTTCTCACCGGGACCGACTGTCGAGCGCCTGCGCAGAAACCTGAAGCATTTTTCCGATGAGGACTTCTTGCTCCTGATCGGAGACCCAGCAGCAATGGCGATTGCCGCAGCCATGGCAGCGCAGTACAATAACGGCAAATTTCGTTTGTTGAAGTGGGACAAGCGAGAAATGAAGTACTTCCCGATCCTTGTGGATCTTAATCAGAAAGGAGAAAGCAATGTCTATTGACTTTGAAGTTGACGCAAAAGCATTGGCTGTTGGCAACGACAGCTTGTCCACGATCTCGGAGCTTGCCAAAACGGCTCTGACCTTGGAAAAGGAGATCGCAGATCTCGAGGACGTTGTGAAAGAGCGTAAGGAGTCTCTTCGCGACCTAACCGAGAACCGCATCCCCGAGGCCCTCAACGAACTAGGCATGTCCTCGTTCAAGATGGCTGATGGCTCATCCATTGAAGTCAAGCCTTTTTACTCTGCAAGCATTCCCGCAGATCGTAAGGGCGAGGCTTACGAATGGCTGCGCCAACACGGCTACGACGACATCATCAAAAACACGGTGTCCGTGCAGTTTGGACGCGGTGAAGATGAGGATGCCGGACGCATGATCGGCGTCATTCGTGGTAATGGCTGGGTCCCTGACCAGTCAGAAAAGATCGAAGCGCAAACCTTGAAGGCTTGGGTGCGCGAGATGGTAGAACAGGGCGTAGAGTTCCCCACTGAGCTGTTCGGGGCCTATGTGGGTATGAAGGCAAAAATCAAATCAATCTGAAAGGATCACGAATCATGAACCAAGTAGCCAAGAAACAAGAAACCGCACTCGCTGTTGTGAATGACATGTTTGAGACTGATGCTTCGTCAGGGATGGAAAACATTTCCCAAGACGATCTCGCATTGCCGTTCCTCAAGCTCCTCTCGCAACTATCCCCAGAGCTTGATAGCGTGGAGGGTGCAAAGGCTGGGATGATCTACAACACAGTCTCTGGCAAGGTGTATGACGGGAAAGAAGGCTTGCTCGTTATTCCCTGCTACTACGAGCGTAAGTACATTGAATGGGCTCCACGTGGTCAAGGCAGTGGCGCACCAATCAACATCTACCCCGCCACCAGCGATGTTATGAACCGCACGTTCCGCAAGCCGGGGGATTCACGCGACTATCTCGAGAGTGGCAACTACATCGAGAGCACTGCGCAGCACTACGTCATCGTGTGTGACGAGAAGGAGGGGGATCATCCCGCACTGATCGTCATGAAGTCCACCCAGCTTAAGAAGTCCCGCAAGTGGAACAGCATGATGATGACCTTGCGCTTGAATGGCAAGAACGGTCCTTTCGTTCCTCCGTCATTCAGCCACGTCTATCGCCTCACGACAGCTAAAGAGGCAAATGACAAGGGTCAATGGTACGGCTGGGAGGTCGAGCGTGTTGGCCCCGTAGAGGATGCAAACCGGTACCAGCTTGCAAAGGGCTTTGCTGAGTCTGTGAAGGCAGGTCAGGTCGAAGTCAAGCATGGAGAAGATGCCCCGATAGACAAACGTGCCGATGTCTTTTAAATTGGGATAGAGTAGTGGGCCGTCCACAGGACGGCCTTTTTGTCTCCATACAGAAAGATAAGGCACATGGCAGAATTAGCTAAGTTCAAGGCAATATTCGAAGGGCTCGACATTGCTTATGGAACCTACAAGATTCAAAAAGAGCGGGAGGATGGCAAACAAAACGGACAGGCTCAGATCGTCCGAAAGCCCCCTACAGATGACCTTTGGGAACGTCACCTTGACGGAATCGAACCAAGCCTCGGTATCATTCCGATCAGGGCAGACAATACTTGCACGTGGGGGTGCATTGATATTGACCAATACCCGCTTGATCATAAAGCCCTCATCAAAAAGATTCGAAAGCTAGAACTTCCTCTGATCTTGTTTCGCTCGAAGTCGGGCGGGGCGCACGTGTTCCTCTTCTCAAAGGAACCTATATCAGCGGCGGATATGCAGAAGAACCTCAAGCTGTTCTCGGCCTATCTTGGCTACAGCGGCTGTGAGGTCTTCCCCAAACAAACACAGATTTTGGTGGAGCGTGGCGACACCGGGAATTTTTTGAACCTACCATATTTTGGCGGCGACAATGGAACACGATACGCATTCAATGATGAAGGCGAAGCAGCAACTCTTGAAGACTTCTATGCTCTATATGACCGGTATGCTCTCGCCTCCGGTCAAGAGATGCCTAAGCCTAAGGCTTCCGATGATGACCTCGCAGACGGCCCACCCTGCCTGCAGTTCCTCTGCACACAAGGCTTCCCAGAAGGAACACGAAATAACGGGCTCTTTAACATAGGCGTTTACCTGCGCAAGGCCGCTCCCGATAAATGGGAGGACCTTCTGCTTCAGTACAACAACAAATACGTCACTCCGCCACTGCCACTAAACGAGCTCAACACGCTTGTTAAACAGCTCGGCAAGAAAGAGTACAACTACAAGTGCAAAGATGCTCCGATCAACGCACACTGCAACGCTTCTGTCTGCAGGACGCGCAGGTTTGGGGTAGGGCAATCCACGCATGAAGGACCAAGCATCACGGCCCTTTCAAAATATGCGAGCGATCCACCTCTGTGGTTTCTCGATGTTGAAGGGCATCGTATTGAGCTGACCTCCGAGGAGCTCCAGCAACAGCACAAGTTCCAGATCGTCTGCATGAACAAGATCAACATCGCCCCTCCGACCATGAAGAAGGGTGATTGGGAGACCTTGCTCAACAGTCTTCTGCGACAGATGGTAGAGACGCAGGCCATCACAGAAGCGCCAGAAGACACGTCCAACGAAGGACGGTTCATGGATCTTCTCGAAGAGTTCTGTACGCACGTTCAATCCGCCATGGACCGAGAAGAAATCCTCATGGGCCGACCGTGGACAAACGATGAAGAGAACATGACCTACTTCCGCATGAAGGACCTCGAGGCGTTTCTCGTGCGGAATCGGTTTGTATGCATGACCACACCTAAGATCGCTCAGCGCCTGAGGACAATGAACGGCTCTCCTCAAGCTATGACGATAAAGGGGCGTACGCTGCGGCTTTGGCGAGTCCCTGCTTTTCAGAAACAGGACGCTCCTTTTAATGTCAAGATCGAAGGCAAGGAGGCGCCATTTTGAACGTCACCAAGGTCTACGGTCCTCCCGGGACAGGAAAGACAACCTTCTTGCTCAATACCGTGGATCGCTTTTTGGAAGCAGGCACATCTCCGCAGAGCATTGGTTACTTTGCCTTCACGCGAAAAGCTGCACACGAGGGCCGAGACCGCGCCTACGCTCGCTTTCAGCACCTGCAAAAAAGCGATCTCGTAAACTTTCGAACGCTACACTCCCTTGCTTATGCAAGGCTTGGTGTGTCATCAAGCAAACTCATTGGCCCAAAGGGGTACAAAGAGTTTGCCGACCTCGTAGGGATATCTATTTCTACTGAAGTGCGAGATGAGGCGTGGGATGTTCGTGCAGACAATGCCATCCTAAACGTGATGAACCTAGCACGTATGCGGATGACGGACCTTCGCACTGAGTACAACCGATCCAACCTCTCCGTCGAGTGGTACCACATGGTCTACATCTACGAGAGCTATCGAAAGTATCTGTCCAGCAACAACCTCATGGACTTCACCGACATGCTGGAGTTCTTCAGCAATGAATCAGATGAGCTATACCCTAAGCTAGATGTGCTGATTATTGACGAGGCGCAAGACTTGAGCCCCTTGCAGTGGAAGATCGTAGACCGGCTGGTCAAGCATGCCAAAGAGGCTTTCATCGCAGGAGATGATGACCAAGCGATATTCACTTGGGCTGGGGCCGACGTTACCCATTTCCTGTCTTACCCAAGTAAAGAAATTGTACTAGATCAATCTTATCGAGTGCCATCTGCCGTGCACAAGTTGGCAGACAATATTGTTCATCGGATAAAATACAGGACTGAGAAAGTCTACCGCCCACGCGAAGTGGAAGGTGCGGTCCACTACTACAGCCGTTTTGAGTACATAGATTTCTCGCAGCCCGGATCGTGGCTGATTCTCGCCGCAAGCAATTATATGTTGAGCGACGTTCACGAACACTTGAAGAGCCTCGGCCTTCTGTTTGAACGCAACCACATTCGCTCAATCTCCGAAAGCATTGTGAATGCCGTTTACTCTTGGGAAGCACTTCGTAAAGGCCGAGAGATCAACGCCCAAGAAGCAAAGAACATGTACAAGTACATAGACAAGTCCCTCGTCACACACGGCTACAGGAACTTCCACGGACCTGACGACGAGATGTACAACATGAGCAAGCTTGTTCAACACTACGGGCTTACTGAGACAGACAGCGAACTCGCATGGTTTTTTGTTCTGACAAAAATATCGGAAGACAAAGTCGTTTACATTCGCTCCGCTTTGCGCCGGGGACAGTCGCTTCGCGGAACACCAACCATCAGCCTCTCTACAATCCATGGCGCAAAAGGCGGCGAAGCAGATAACGTCGTCCTGCTAACCGATCTGACAACCAAGTTCATGGATGAATACAACCAACGCCCCGACAACATCAACCGCCTACTCTATGTCGGCGTAACACGGACCAAGGACCAGCTACATGTGGTCTATCCTAAAAACACGTCAAAGGGATTTTTTGTATGAGCCTGACCTTTAACCGAGGTTTAACTACTGAATGGACACCCCCAGATGTACTCCCGGACCTCTCGTCTGCAGAGATGATCGCCATCGATCTCGAGACCATGGATCCGGATATGAAATCAAAAGGCCCCGGATGGCCGACTCAGAATGGACGCATCGTCGGGTTCGCTTTAGCCACAGAAGGATGGAAAGCGTACCTACCAGTCGCACATGAGGGTGGGGGAAACCTCGATGCTAAACGCGTCAAAAGATATGTACAGGACGTACTTAACTTGCCATGCGATAAGATCTTTTTCAATGCTTCATACGACGTCGGCTGGCTTAAAGCAGAAGGCTTTACGATCAACGGGCGCATTTTCGATGCGATGATCGCAGCCGCTCTTGTTGACGAGAACCGATTCTCCTACAGCCTTAATTCTCTGGGCTTTGATTGGCTCAAGGAAACAAAGTCTGAGCAGGGATTGCGAGAAGCTGCTGCCGAGTTTGGCGTTGACCCCAAGGCAGAACTGTACAAGCTGCCTGCAATGTACGTGGGAGAATACGCAGAGCAGGACGCCGCATTGACACTCAAGCTTTGGCAATATCTCAAAATTGAGATGGTCAAAGAGGAAGTCACCAACATCTTTGAGCTCGAATCAGAGCTCTGTCCCATCCTCATCGACATGACCATGCGCGGTGTTCGCTTCAATACGCCGCTTGCAGAGTCAACTTTGGGATACATGAAGGCCAAGGAGACAGAACTTCTTAAAGAGATCAAGCGCCAAACCGGAGTGGGCGTTGACATTTGGGCCGCAGCTTCTATCGCCAAGGCCTTCGATAAGATGGGCCTTGACTACGGGAAAACCCCTAAAGGCGCCCCGTCCTTCACCAAAGCATTTCTGTCCACACATCCGCACCCTATAGCAAAGATGATCGTTGAGGCACGGGAGTTCAACAAGGCAACCGGGACCTTCATCGAAAGCTTGATCGACCACGCATCCCATGACGGACGCATACATGCCCACATCAATCAGATTCGTTCCGATGATGGCGGCACAGTGACCGGTAGGTTCTCGATGAACAACCCAAACCTACAGCAAATCCCAGCACGGCACCCGGAGATCGGACCACGGATCAGGAAGCTTTTTCTGCCGGATGAAAACGAGATCTGGGCGTCCTTAGACTTCTCGCAGCAAGAACCACGGCTCGCGGTTCATTACGCAGTATTGCTGGGGCTAGACGGAGCAGAGAACGCGGCCCACGCATATCGAAATGACCCCACTACCGACTTTCACCAGACTGTTGCGGACATGGCTAACATCAGCCGAAAGCAGGCGAAGACTATCGGCCTCGGGTTGATGTACGGCATGGGCAAAGGCAAGATGGCAAATGAACTAGACCTATCTGAAACAGAAGCCTCTGAATTGATTTCACAATTTCACGAGCGCGTACCTTTCCTCAAGGGTCTCGTAGCTGCCGTACAGAGACGAATTGACGATCCTTCCTCTCGTGGCGCTGTCCGGACATTGTGTGGCCGTCGCTGCCGCTTTCCTCTGTGGGAACCTGCAAGTTATGGCTTGCATAAAGCCCTTCCTCGAGAAGAAGCGATGTTGGAATACGGACCACCATTACGCCGTGCGTATACCTACAAGGGCCTCAACCGATTGATCCAAGGCTCCGCCGCAGACCAAACCAAGAAGGCGATGGTGGACTGTTTTAAGGCTGGACATTTGCCCTTGCTTCAGGTACACGACGAGCTCTGCTTTTCTGTCAAGACCAAGGAAGCTGCAGAGGAGCTTGCACAAGTCATGATCAACTGTGTTAAGCTTGAGATTCCTTCAAAGGTGGATGTTGAGATCGGCCCGTCTTGGGGCGATTCCGCCTAGCTTTGAGGGGCCTCTCCATGGTTAGTACTTTTGAGCGCTTTCTTAGCGCTCTTTTTTTGCTCGCGCTCTTCCCAGTGAAAGATCCTGTGGCAGTTCGCGCACAAGGGAATGCACTTCTCCTCCGCCTCCTGCATCGCCGCCTTATAGTTCTTGGTCGCTGCAAGCTTAAACACCGACCGCTTGTCCTCTTTGATCACATGATGAAAGTCGATGATCGCAGCATGCTGCGCCCCGCAGTGACTGCATTTCTTTGAGCCCTTGAACTCTATCCAACGCTTCTTACCCTCACGCTTGTTCTTCGCGACCCCAGCCTGATGCTGCTTCTTGTTGCGCTCGTACCAATTCTTAGAGTACTCACGCTGCTTGGCCTTACGCTGTTCGTCGTCTTTGTAAGGCATCAGTCTTCTCGCAGGGCGTTAATCATGCCGCAGCCGTTTCGTCCAATAAAGACTGATCTCATTAGCCCATGGCGCTGATGGCTCGATGAGCTTGTAGCCGCACCGCATCAGATTATTGCTGCTTGGCACATTGTCCGTCGTATCACTAATCATCCACCGATAACCACGCTTTCTGGCCCACGCTTCACGGACCCGGATCATCCTTCTCTGCAGGCCCTGCCCCCTCCACGCAGCAAGGACCCCGGCCCGGGCAAGATACGCCGTGTCCGCCCACTGCTCTGAAGGCTTGACAAGACAGAAGCACACCCACTGCGTACCGTCCAACCCGATCCAAAACTGTCCGTCCTCCGGGAACACCGGCGCATCATGAGGTAAGCAGGCCTTTTGCAGCGTTTCTAGCTGCGACCTGTTGCCATCGCTGAGTTTGAGGGGCTTTAGCTTGACCATGTCTAGAATCTAGCTTGACTAGGCTAAAATCTTGTGAAAGAATGCTTAAGTCTACAGAAAGAAGAAAGGACCTTGTTATGACCGACTCTAAGAAGTGGAAATCCGTAATGATGCGTTCTGAGACGCATCACAAGCTTGCTGATCTGGCAAAGCACCACACCCAATCCAATGCCGCGTTTTTAGACTGGGTGGTGCTCAGGGAATGGCAGCGCTGTTTTGAGCCCTTGGCCAAAGAAAACCCCTTTCAAGAACCTTCAAAGAGCACCTTTCGAAGCCGAGCGTAGGAGCCGATTGTGTACAACAAACAAGGCCTATACGAGAAAATTGAGCGGTTTGCCCGGGAACGTAAGTCTGGTGTTGACATTCAAACAGTCGCCGAAAGGTTTCTAATTAGCAAAACCTATGCGTCAATGATCTTGCGCACCCTTGTTGAAGAGGGAGTGTTGCGCATGACCTACTTCAACCGAAAGCAGTATTACTTCAGGAAGGATTGACATGGTAACGCTAACGTTTAAACAGTACATGGACCTCGAAGCGCGTCTGCATCAGGCCGCTGGGGTGGTTGGTCTTTGCTCCGAGTCCCTCGGCAGCCGACTGGTTCACGCCGATGAGGACGTTGAGAACGCCCTTTGGGCCGTGTATCATCTCTTGGAAGAGGCCAAGGACATTCTTGCCGACTCCGATTCTAGCTACGAAGAAAGCGATACTGATGACGAAGAAGAACCTAGCGAACAAAATTGGTGGGACCTCGCATTTTCACCCGTCGGGTCTGCCGCTGCATCGCTGGATCTGGCCCTTCAAGACCGCGACGGAACGACAGATGGTGCTGACGTATCAGCAGAAGCAGCTGAGGGCGACGAAGAAAACGGCGAAGACGACGATGCTCGAATCACTGCCACCTTCGTTGTTCTGATCGATAAAGAGTAAAGATGGACCTAGTCAACGCCCCCGCGCACTACACCCATGGTGGCATGGAGACGATTGACTTCATGAAGGCCAAATCGACCCCGGAGGAATTCCGGGGTCATCTCCGCTTGACCGCCATCAAATACCTCTCTCGAGGTCCCTACAAAGAAAATGCTGTACAGGATTACAAAAAAGCAGTATGGTATCTGAACCGACTCATACAGGAGTTGGAAAGCAGTTCGTAACGTTAACTAGAAAGGAGAAATTATGTGGCGCTTTTTATTTGGTCTGGCTTCTGGAATTGTCCTGTTCATCTACTTGGACAGCATGCTTACGCTGAAAGGCAGTGTTGCTTATGCTGAAGGCTTAAAGGCAGGCAGAGAACACGCTATCTCCCCCCTCGAGCAAGAGCTTCGCTGCTTGAACCTCTGGGGAGAAGGCACGATCAAGGACCAGAACAAGAAGGGAATGCACTGATGCACATGAATCGAACTAGGTCTAAAGTGCTCTCCGCCTGTCTCGAACGTCGTTCCTCCACCGAAATCGCCAAGATTACGGGCGTCGATGTCATCTATGTCCGAACCATCCTGCGGGACTTTAAGAACAACCACATCGTGGACGTCTACAAAGAGCAGCTCACCGCAGGCAACACCGGCTACAGCTACAAGGTTAAGAACGCCGACATTGTCGATAAATTGACCAAGGACCACGAACCACGGCCCTTGATGAACGTTCTAGGAGTATGGATATGAAGACCATTATCCACGTCAATCAGCATGTCGTACGTTCGAACACGAAACACGGATCACGGGACCCCGTGCTGACGGTGAAGACATACAAGGACAACACCTACGCGCATGAAGTGCGGATTGATGGTCCGTCAAAGGTGGTGTATTCTCCTGACAAGCCGCTGTCTTGCGGGGCAAAGGTTTGGATTGAGACAGAAGCAGCGGTAGAAATCATCGAGTAGTTTTATACAGACAGAAAGGATATGGACATGACTGACGAAGAGATCTTTGACTTAGCCGAGCGGCATGGGTGGATGGACGACTTTGGACGCTGGAACTTCAAGGACGATGGCCTGATTAACTTTGCATTGGCATTGCTGAAGGCAGAGCGAGAGGCTTGTGCGAAAGTGTGTGATCAACAGTATTTCGCCTATGCATGTGTCGAAGCAATCAGAGCAAGGGGTGATCATGGCATACGGTGACTACATTCACTGCTGCAAGTGTGATGTGAAGCTGATCTATGACGGTGATAGAAGTCAGCGCAATTGGTGGGTAGAACGGTTTGGCACAGGGCCTGAGATTGAATGCCCTAATTGCAAGAAAGAATGGGTTGGGCTTACTGATGAGGAGATCAAAGCACTTTCAAGCTGGTGGCCTAGCTACGACCAAATGCCTGCCCTGATGACCTTGGCAAGAGACATCGAGAACTCACTAAAGGAGAAAAACACATGAGCATGACATATCAAGAGTACGAACGCTGGTTAGTCAGACAAAAACAGGAGGCTTGCGCTATGGAACAGCATCAAATCAAACAGGTTGAGGAAACAGAGCAGTACAGGTCTGTTATTGACAGGCAAATGATGGAGCTGCAAACCCAGCTTAATTTTCTGCGCTCCGTTGTGGAGACGCTTGAGCATAGGCTTCACCCAGTGCTGGCTGATATGCCTGTTAAGTCACACGACCAAGAGAAGCTCACCACTGCAATGTCACCGATTGCAAATGCTTTTTATGATGCTTGTCAGAGAGTTAATCGTGAGTCGATGAATCTACAAAGCCTGCTTGAACGGCTGGAGGTGTAGGATGAGCACAGTTAGCGGACTTGAAATTGCAAACCGGGTTGAGGCTGAGTGGCGTGATCGCCTGGATGCTGCTGTGAAGGCAGAGCGCGAACACATTGCACAGTCTCTTGAAAAACAAGCTGACCTGGCCACAGACAAGTTTGAGCGCACATGGGCGCTTCAGATGGCCGCTGCAATCAGAGCAAGGGGGCAAGCATGAGTGGCGACCACAACATGAATCAAAATGATTTCAAACCTGACTGGGACACGGTAAAGGCATACGACGAAAAATTTTCCGAGATGTTGGGGGCGCTAGAATCTTGCGAGGCGTTCTTGCTATCCGCTGGGTTCGAATCGACGGATCTCTATGCCGAAGTCTGTACTGCTATTGGAAAAGTAACAGAGGATAAAAAATGACTAGCGACTACAACTTTCAAAAAGCACGAGAGGCTTGGGGTGATGCAAACCCACCAGTGACGCCAGCGCCCCGTAAATGGGTCGGGCTGACGGATAAGGAGATTGAGGATTTAGATATGAATGGTAACTGGGATGGGGATTGGGATTCTTTCGATACATTAGGGTTTGCCCGAGCCATCGAAGCCAAACTAAAGGAGAAGAACATATGAACATCTCAGCAATGAAGTGCGCCTTGCAGTCTTTAGAGTCTGTCGAGAAAGTAAATAGCTGGAATAAGGATTCAATTGTAGGAAGGCATTGCGCTCATTCTGCCCACCTCCTACGCCAAGCCATCGCAGGGGCAGAGGATAAGGATGCCGATCAGTGGTATGA
>Ga0208788_1000289_pt1 | contig 25708 bp, 24 predicted proteins | sample Wag4_2014_7_11_3_FD_187363 | JGI IMG/M metagenome (GOLD analysis project Ga0208788, IMG submission 187363) | Fresh water mixed with fracking chemicals microbial communities from Ohio, USA - Utica-2 Time Series FC 2014_7_11 (SPAdes) (version 2) ...
TCGAAGCCTCGGGGGATCTAACAGATGTATAAAGTCTTAAAGGCAACTTTCATCACTATCTGGAGCCTCTTCGTGCTCTTCCCAATCATGTGGGCGGTTACTACCAGTTTCAAACCAGAATCTGCCGTAGTTAATGGTGCAACCTTTATTCCATTCTTGGAGTTCCAACCAAGTTTGATTGGCTGGAAGGCGATTCTTCCTGGTCCAGATTCAATCACTAATCTCATGACGCCAACGCTCAACAGCTTGATCGTGACTGCAGGTGCTACCGCAATCTCACTGATCTTCGGTTCGTTGGCCGCATACGGTCTCTCCCGTTTTACCTACGGCTGGAAGAACTACAGCAACGCTGACATCATCTTCTTCTTCGTCTCACAGCGCATCATGCCGCCGGTGGTTCTTGCAATTCCGTTCTTCCTCTTGCTCAAGCAGCTGAAGCTTCTTGATACTCACCTGGGGCTCATCCTGGTTCTTACTTCAGGTTTGATGCCGATAGTGGTCTGGTTGATGGTTGATTTCTTCAACGCACTTCCACGCGAAATTGACGAGATGGCGATGCTTGAGGGATGTAATCCAATTCAGGCGTTCTTTAGAACAATCCTGCCGCTATCAAAGCCAGGTCTGACAGTGGCCGGAATGTTCTGTGTCATCTTTGGTTGGAACGATGTCTTCTTCGCACTGACACTGACTGCTACGAAGGTACTTACCTTGCCGGTTGCAGTTATCGCTCTCAACGGAACCGTTACACCATATTGGATTTTGGCGGCATCAACGGTCTTCTCAATTATTCCGTTGGTCGGTCTTGCATTCGTAATTGAACGTTTCTTATCTCGCGGAAGCCTTGGCGGAGCAGTTCGATGAAAGGTATCAAGTGTCTCTAATACTCAAAAACGTCTCGGTCGCTACCGATAAAGACGGAGTTATCCTCGACGATATCTCCTTCGAGTTTAAGCCTGGCCGTATCTACATCCTGATCGGACGTACAACATCGGGTAAGACCTCGCTGATGCGCGCAATCGCTGGACTATTGCCTATTGATAGCGGTGAAATCACCATGAACGGTGAGAATTTTGATGAGAAGCCAATCTGGGAGCGCGACGTTGCTGTGGTCTACCAGCAGTTTATTAACTATCCCAACAAGTCAGTTCTAGAAAATGTTGAGTTCCCGCTACTTCGCAAGGGTATGTCTAAGACAGAGGCCCGGGAAGCAGCGCTAGCATCAATTAACAAAGTGGGCTTAAGTGATTATCTCGATCGCAAACCAGCACAGCTATCAGGTGGCCAACAGCAGCGTGTGGCGCTAGCTCGTTCGCTATCTCGTAAATCGCAGATCATGCTCCTTGATGAGCCACTGATGAACCTTGATTACAAACTTCGCGAACAACTTCGCGTTGAGTTTAGAGAAATCTTTAACTCTCAAAAAGATGCAGTGACTATCTATGCGACTACTGAACCGCCTGAGGCGCTTATTCTCGGTGCCGAAATTTTGGTAATGCATGAGGGTCGAATTATTCAATATGGAAGCCCAACTGAGGTGTACGAGAAGCCACAATCAACAACGGTGGCTCGTGTCATTACTGATCCTCCGATGTCTATCTTGCCGGTATCAATTTCAAACGGAGAGATTCGTTTCGGTGATGGTTACGCACAACCAATTCCTGCGAAGATGAAGAACTTCAAAGAAGGACGTTATCAAGCCGGAATCCGTGCCAACGACATCGAGATTGCTAAGTCAGGTGGAGAAAAGGGAACAATCTCTTTGGTTGAAGTTTCTGGCTCCGAAACCTTGGTCTATGTCGATACACCTTCTGGTGAAATTGTCTTGCAGATGGAAGGTATCCACGACGTGAAGGTTGGAGAATCAATCTCAGTTGAACTTCCAAGCAACCGCTTATTCCTATTCGAAACTAACGGGGCGCTCTGTGTCTCACCAGATAATGCAGGGGAGTAACGATGGCTAAAATTACGCTCTCGAATATTGGGCACTCTTACAATAAGGATAAGGACCAATCCACCTGGGCTCTGAAGCCACTTGATATGGTCTGGGAATCCGGTAAGACCTACGCCCTGCTTGGCCCATCTGGTTGCGGCAAAACAACAATTCTTAACACCATCTCAGGTTTGGTAACCCCTCACCAGGGCCGCCTACTTTTTGACGATCAAGATGTCACTGATGTCCCTACTGCGCAGCGAAACATTGCACAGGTCTTTCAATTCCCAACCATCTACAGATCTATGTCTGTATTTGAAAATCTCTCATTCCCGTTGGTCTGCCGCGGTTGGAAAGCGGACAAGATCAAGGCGAGAGTTCACGAGATTGCCGAGATTCTAGAGATTACAGATAAGTTGGGACGTTCAGCAGTCAAGCTGGGCGCCGATGAGAAGCAGTTAATCTCACTGGGTCGCGGTCTTGTACGCGATGATGTCAGCGCGCTACTGATGGATGAACCGCTGACCGTAATTGACCCACAATCTAAGTTTGAACTACGTAAGAAGATCAAGGCTATTAACAAGATCAATAACTTGACCGTAATTTACGTGACCCACGATCAATATGAAGCGATGACCTTTGCCGACGAGTTGCTCGTTATGAGTTTCGGTGAAGTTATTCAGCGCGGAACTCCTGAACAACTCTTTGAAAAGCCTAATTCAAAGTATGTAGGTAACTTCATTGGTTCTCCTGCGATGAATTTCTTGCCTGTGCAAGTGCAATCAAATGAGATTCTCTTTGGTTCAACAAAGTTGAAGACCAATAACGCAAGCGGCGATGTAAAGGGTAAGTCCATCGAGGTGGGAATCCGTCCTGAGTACATCTCTCTTGCCAAAGGTGCGGGCGAGAACGTCATTGAGGCAGAGCTACTTGGTCATGATGATCTAGGAAGCGTACGCGTCCTTAAATGCGTCTCTGGTGGCTCACCAGTGTCGGTAAAGATTGCGCGTAGCGAAGGTTTGCCAGCAGATAAGAAACTCTTCCTGAAACTGCCTTCAGAAAAGTCGTGGCTCTATCAAGATGGACGTCTTATCTAAACCTTTATTACAGATTGTTATATAGGTCGACCATTATCACGGTTTGTTATATTCTTTATCACGATGAGGTGCAATTCACCTAATTTTCGTCTTGCGGCCTTGGTCACAATCGCCTACCTTTTCCCAAACACATTTCGTGTTCAGGAAGAAAGGGAACAGGCATGAAAGATGGCAAGTTTGTAGCAGACGCCCACACTGGCTTCTGGGATGCAAGTAAAGAGAACATCAAAAATGAATACGGTCTAGCTTTTGCTGAAACATTTTATGCGTTTCAAACAGGATTCAATCCACCTGATCCAAAGTGGACAATGGACTTTGATAAAGAGTTCCGTAAAGTAGATCCAGAGTTCTATCTACATCACATGTTCGTACGTGGTGAAATGGATATGGCTGTACTTTCAACACAAGTTCTCACAGATTTCTATCACACAGGTTTTACAAACTCGAAGCGCAATGCTGAGATGGTTGCTCGTGCACCAGAGCGTCTTATCGGTCTTGGTGGAGTAGATCCACGCGATAAGAACGCAACTCGTCACATGCGTGAACAAGTTGAACAAGATGGCATGAAGGGTTTCAAGTGGTACACCGCTGAATGGCGCGGAGAATCACGCGGTTGGAAAGCAAATGATCCAGCTGTATTCCCATGCTACGAAGAAGCTATTGCAATGGGTGTTAAGAACATGCACTTCCATAAGGGCCCAGCAGTAGAACCACTATCAATGGAGAAGTTCGATGTCTATGACATTGACGAACCTTCATCACTCTACCCAGAACTTAACTTCATCGTCGATCACATTGGTCTTCCACGTCTAGACGAGTTCTGCTGGATTGCTGCACGTTCAACAAACGTGTACGCATCACTTGCAGTAGCGAACGCATTCATTCACAAGCGTCCACGTTACTTCGGTGAGATGATGGCGAACCTTCTCTTCTGGCTCGGCGAAGATCGCATCATCTGGGGAACAGACTTCCCAATTTGGTACCCACACTGGATTCTTGATGAATTCATGGAGTTCCAGATTCCAGAAGATATCGCTGAAGAGTTCGGTGTTCAGCTAACTCCTGAAATCAAGGCCAAGATCATCGGAGGAAACTTCGCTCGTCTATACGGCATTGATACCGATGCAAAGCTCAAGCAGATTGAGAACGACGAATTCAGCCAGCGCCGTAAGGAATTCCTTGCGAACCAGGCAACATACGTCGGCGCTTAATTCAAAGCTGATTGATTACTAGGTAAAGAGAAAGAAGTCATGACTACAACATCCACTGGTATCGAAGAACTAATTCGAGATGCGGCTAGTAGCGTTCCCGATCCTGAAATCCGCAAGACCATGGGTCAGTTGGGCATGATTGACGAAGTAGAGCTGAGGGAGGGTGGTAACGCGATTATCCGTTACCACCTGACCTCGCCTCTCTGTCCATCTCCATTTGCTATCTCCATCGGCAAAGAGATACGACGTCGAGTAGAACTAGTAGAAGGCGTCACACGCGCCACAGTTGAAATTCGGGATCACTTCATCGCAAAAGATATTGCGGCAAAGGTCAACGAGGTTGATATTCCAAAGGATGCACCACCATGGCTATAAGGTATGAAACCGGCAGTACTTATTTCCCTGGCTATGAGACCGCAGAATCAGTTATTGAGTACTTATCTGCAGAGGAAGTTGCCCGCAGAAGTTTAAAGAATCGCCGTGAAGCTGCACTATTAGAAATCCCTTCAGTCATGCGTGTTGCCAGCATTTTGGCTGAGCGCACCAGAAAACCAGATATTTGGATTCGTAGCGCTGTTACAACTCTTGACCGCTTTTCACGCGAAGTATGCAACGGAGATTTAGAGGCAGCGCTTAAGGCTGGCCAAGCGGATCCGCTGACCGCAGAGTTACTCAACCAAAAGTATTTACAGCTGCACCAGGACCTGACTTCAGTCCAGCTTGCTGCCTTGATGTTGGGGCCAAAGCTCTGGTGGACCTTCCATGGCGTGGATGTCCCATGGGTTAAGCAATTCACCACCGTGCCACGTCCGCATATCGCAAATAGCAAGAAGGGCGATTTCGACCCTACAACGCGCTTGCTGATGCTTAGTTTGGTTGCTACCGGACTCGATTTTGAAGAGTTGGAAAAGATTAAGGTTAAGGACTCAGGCTCACTGGATATCGATGGAAATCTCGTCGAAAATCCTCATAGCGATCCACTTGTTCTGCAGTTTGAGACAGAAGAAGGTCCTCGCATCACCTTCTTAGGCGAAGAAGCGCGTGAAGCTCTCTCGCACCAACTGGCTATTCGTAATCCTAAATCAGAAGATCCGCTCTTTGCTGATCCTGCAGATTTCAAACGGTTTATGGAGCATGCTGCCAATAGAGCAGAGTCGATTATTGAGACCGTTAACGGGGTCAATAGCACGCTCTGCAAGACTGTCGGAGATTTCTTCCTCGAGTGGGGTATCCCAGGACGTAATTTCTGGACTGAGAACGGTCTTACTCGTCCCGAAGACTAAGCAATACTCTTATTTGATAAAGTAAATATGTACTTAATCAAGTACTAGAACTTGCTGGACCAGCAAGGTTTTCTAATACCACTGCACGTCCTGACTCTAAGCGCGCAATTGGCACTCTAAACGGTGAGCAAGATACGTAATCAAGATGTAGTGAGTGGAAGAAGTGGATACTGCGTGGATCTCCACCGTGTTCACCGCATACACCTAACTTGAAATCAGAGCTATGTTCGCGCGCCTGCTCGGTAGCAATACGCACCAACAACCCAACGCCATCTTGATCCAGTGATTCAAATGGGTTAAATGGAAGTAACTCAAGGTCCAAATAGCGTGGCAAGAAGCTGGACTCAACATCGTCACGGCTAAAGGCCCATGTCATCTGGGTCAGGTCATTTGTTCCAAAGGAGAAAAAGTCGGCGTAGTCGGCAATCTTGCCCGCTGTCATAGCTGCACGAGGAGTTTCAATCATGCTTCCGATTGGAATATCAAAGTGCTGACCAGTACCGGTAAGAGTGTGGGCAATCTCTTCTTCCAAAGTTTTGCGTAGGTGAAGTAGCTCGCGCTGGGTTGCAATGAGTGGAACCATAATTTCTGGTACCGGATTGTGGCCCAACTTACGTACCTCAAGGCAGGCATGCACAAGTGCCCGCACCTGCATCTTAAATAGTTCTGGAATCAAAATTCCAAGACGCACGCCACGAAGACCGAGCATCGGATTAGATTCGTGCAGACGCTTGACCGCTGCAAAGACAGCATGTTGACGAGGAGTGATCTCTTCACCTAACGCCTCAGCACGTGCCATCTCGGCGCTGAGTTCGGCGATATTCGGCAAAAATTCATGCAGTGGTGGATCGAGCAAGCGAATAGTGACCGGCAAACCTGACATAGCCATCATGATGCCGACGAAATCTCCGCGCTGTAGCGGTTCCATTTCAGCGATGATTCCGCGCTGCGCCTCTTCATTCTCAGCCAAAATCAGGCTTTCTACATATGCCCGGCGTGGGCCAAGGAACATATGTTCGGTGCGGCAAAGTCCAACGCCTTCAGCGCCAAGTATGCGGGCACGGATGGCATCTTCTGGCGTATCGGCATTCGTACGTACGCGAAGTACACGAGCGGCATCTGCATGTTGCAAGATGCGATCGACAGCTTTAACTACCGGAGTTGCTTGGGCAGAGTTCGCATCGAGCTTGCCTTCCAGGTATGCGGTAACGGGGGATGCAATAGTGGGAAGTGCGCCAAGATAGACGATGCCACTTGTGCCATCAATTGAAATAACTTCACCCTCGTATACGGTGCGAGCACCGACAGTAAATAAATTTGCGCGTTCATCAACAGAGATGCTCTCTGTTCCACAAATTGCTGTCTTACCCATTCCGCGGGCAACTACAGCTGCGTGCGAAGTTTTTCCACCGCGGCTGGTAAGAATTCCTTCAGAGGCGACCATTCCAACTAAGTCATCGGGGCTAGTCTCGCGACGAACAAGAATTACCTTGTGACCAGCGCGGGCTAAATCAAATGCACGGCGAGAGTCGAAGACAACCTCACCGACAGCAGCGCCAGCTGAAGCAGGGATACCGCGCGCAATCTCGGTAACTTGGCCAGAGAGATCGAACTGCGGGAACATCAGATGGCCTAGTTGCTCACCAGAGATTCGGGAGAGCGCCTCATCCATCGAAATCTTGCCTTCATCGACGAGCTGGAGGGCAACCCGGAAGGCTGCCTCCGCGGTGCGCTTACCAACGCGAGTCTGCAAGATCCAGAGCTTTCCACGTTCAACGGTAAATTCGATATCGCATAGATCGCGGTAGTGATTTTCTAGCAGAGTCATTACGCGCTCAAGTTCAGCAAAAGCTTTTGGTTCGCGTTCGTTCATTTCAACGAGCGTCATTGTGTTACGGATACCAGCTACAACATCTTCGCCTTGGGCGCGGTTGAGGTAATCACCGTAGCTACCGTTTTCACCGGTTGCTGGGTTTCTAGTAAAGGCAACGCCGGTTCCGGAATCGTCACTGAGATTTCCGAAGACCATTGATTGAATATTTACCGCAGTACCCAAATCAGAAGGAATGCGTTCGCGCTGGCGATAAATCTGAGCGCGTTCTGAATTCCATGAGTGAAATACAGCTTCGACCGAGCTAATGAGGTGCTGACGTGGATCAGTAGGGAAATCTTTTCCTGTCTGCGCCTCAATCTCTCTAATAAGAGCCTGTGACAGTGCTTTTAGACCATCTACCTTGAGCTCTTGAATGCTATTGACTGAGTGGGATTCCAGAATTCGAGCTTCAATTTTCTTAAAATCTGCTGGAGGAATGTCGCAGACAATACGTCCGAACATATCGATGAAGCGACGGTATGAGTCCCAGGCGAATTCGGCATCGCCTGTTGTATCTGCAAGTGATTGTGCAACTTCAGGTGTCATGCCAACGTTAAGAACTGTCTCCATCATGCCCGGCATAGAAAACTTTGCACCAGAGCGAACTGAGACTAAGAGTGGATTCTTTGGATCGCCAAACTTTTTACCGAGCAGCTTCTCTAATTCAAGAAGGGCGGTTTCGATTTCTCCAGTTAATGAAGCGGGTATCACTCCATCTTTGAGGAACTCTCGACAAGCTTGAGTAGTGATGGTAAATCCCGGAGGTACCGGAAGACCCATCCGTGTCATTTCGGATAAATTGGCACCCTTGCCACCAAGGAGATCGGCCATTGAGCGATCTCCGAAAGTGAACGGATACACCAGCGACGTTGCAGGCATGGGTGGATATTACATGCTTTTCAAATAGTGCAACTCACCCTGCCCTTTCAGGGCAAAGCTGTTGTAGAGTCCACTCAAATTTATAGTCAGGACTTTATAGCCAGGAACGGGGGGTGTCTCATGGAGGTGAGGGTTACCTGTCTTCTCAGCGCCGACGCCCTGAGTGAACTCCGGCGTAAAGTGCATCACACTCGCAAAACCGCCTCGCTACCCACCAGAGATGTAGTTAACGCCGAGATTATTTCTCACGATATGAGAGTCATCGCCGAGTTTGTTACTGAAGAGTTCGAAGAAGATGTAGTTGAACTTTTCCGTTCTCGAGTGCAGCCTGATCCTTGGCCCCTACTCACCAGTTGGGATTATCCGGGTGAGTGGGTCAATACGCACTCGGAGACACTTATGCGCATTCTCGATGGCGAAAAGTCAGTCAATATCTTTTCCAAGAGCGGTGACCACAGCATCCGAATCACAACCATCTCCTGAGACCGAGAATCTACCTTTAACAGAGATTTTCGATTATGATTTTGGTATGGCGAAGAAAACAATCTCAAGACATCGCGCAGCAGCTAAATTCGGCTGGCTCGGAGCGCTCATTGCACTGCTATTTACCCTCTTTTGGCCGAGCATCTATCTCACAACAATCGTTGTAAATAGCGCCCTCGGATATGCAGCTGCCTTCATCATCAACTACTTCTTCCGCATGGCAAAGGGCAAATAAAACTCTTCTTAAACGCTTCACTTTAGTCTCGGTGGCTGTTAGTTTCACCGCATGAAAAATACTTTGAAGCAGGGTCTTCCAATATTCGCAATTTCTTCGAATATGAGAGCGGGCCTGATTTTAATCGGGCCATTGCTGCCAATTCTTAAAGAAGAGTACGGAATCAGCGTCTTTACCGAATCTATCTTGGCGGCAACACCACTTCTCTGCTTCTCACTATCTGCAATCCTAATGCGCAGCATTAGTCGATTGGGAAATACCAATCGCATCATCTCTTACGCAATCACACTGCTCACGCTCTCACTATTCTTAAGAACCACATTTGATATTGCTTCAATTTTGATCTTCTCAATTACCTTAGGTATCTCAGTTGCAGTGCTTAACTACATGCTGCCGGTCTGGGTAAAAGAGAATGGCACCTCAAATGCCGGACTTCTTACCGGAATCTATGCATCCGTCATGGGCTCATGCGCGGCAATCTCACTTGCAATCACCGCTCCACTTGCAGAGGCATCTTCCTACACCTGGCGCCTCGCGATGCTTCCTTGGTTCATTATTGGCGCACTCACAGCTCTGTGGTGGTGGATCAAGATTCCTAGCTCATCAGTATCTGATGTTGTTGAAAGCAAGGAAAGTTTCTGGGCAAACCCACTCTTTAAGAGCAGCTCTGCCTGGTCAATCACACTCTTGTTCGGACTTCTGAACATGATTCACTACGCATCAGCAACATGGTTGCCAACTATTTTGCTCACTAAAGGCTTTACCTTGGTCGATGCGGGAATTTTGGTTGCGGTGGCAACGCTTGTCGGATCTCTGCTCAGCCTTGCTGTGCCACATTTTGCGGCAAAGCGAAAAGATTTCCGCCTTGTCTTAATTGTTTTCTCAATCTTCTTGGCTGGCTCTTACTTCGCAATTTCAGTCGATACCGGAATGAGCCTCTGGGTTTGGGTAATCCTTGGCAACATTGGCGTCTATGTAACTTTCTCAATTGCGCTCTTCCTAGTTGTCTTCCGCGCAGCTGATGCAGCAAAGACCAAATCACTTTCCATCATGATGCAATCAGTTGGATACGTAATGGCGACAGCTTCACCAATTGTGCTTGGCAGACTCTTTGATCTGACCGGAAATTGGGATCGCGCGCTCTACTTCATCATCGCACTTGCTGCGATTCAGGTAGTTGTTGCGATTAAAGCTGGCTCAAACGAGAAGGTTTAATTCGGACCTTTAATGTGATTTGCGAGTGGCTCATTCTTAGCTATTCGCGATAACTGCTCCTGCACCATCTTGCGTGCGCGCGGCTCAAAGGCCCCGCTATCGCCACCCACGTGCGGAGAAATGATTACGTTCGGCGCAGACCAGAGTGGATGTCCCGCCGGCAGCGGTTCTGGATCTGTTACATCGAGCCCTGCGGTAATTCGTCCGGTGTGCAGCTCGGCAACGAGCGCATCGGTATCAACGATTGCACCGCGAGCGACGTTAACCAAGGTAGCTCCATCCTTCATTTTCTTCAGGCGGGCTGCGCTCATAAAGTTCTTTGATTCGGCGGTAAGTGGCAAAATCAAAATAATGACATCAAGCTTTGGAAGGTAGTCATCAAATTCTGAAATCTTTACCGAACCATCGCTGCCGCTTCGAGTAAAAGCGGTCACTGATGTTTCAAACATTTCTAGTAGCGATGCAATGCGCTTGCCAATGTGGCCATAGCCAACGATTCCAACGTGGGCATCGGCAAGTGCTGGCTTTCTTGTGCGATGCCAGACGCCCTTTTTCTGGTTATCCATAAACTCGGCAAAACCACGGCGCGAAGCGATTGTTAGCCCGAGCGCTAACTCGGAAGTGGAAACATCGTGCAGCCCAGATCCGTTACAGAGGGTTACGCCTTCTGGAATGTGGGGCAAGATATCTTCGTATCCAGCTTGGTTGTAGTGCACAGCCTTTAACTTCTTCATCTGCGGAATGATTTCAATGGTCTTAATACCGCCCATGTAGCTCGGTACATAGAACTCAATCTCATCTAATTGCGCAGCAGATGGTACAAAGCCATCGGTTTGAAGGTGAGTCATGCCAGCAGGAATCGTGAGATCACTCCATTGCGTCCAAATGTTCATCTCTGCCTCTTTCCGATTTAGCTCTTAGCAAGTGAGCAACTGGGCTGATGAAATTATAACCACCGAGATGGCGCGCCAGTGAAGTCTCTATCAGAGCCAGATAGAGTGCCGCCATGAGTGAACTCTCGGCGCAGGTACGAAAAGCACTTGATGCCGCGGTCGAAGCTATCGGCGGATCAACGCGCGAGGGCCAGATTGAAATGGCAGAAGCAGTTGCTAATGCGTTGACCGATAGACATCACCTGATGGTTCAGGCCGGAACTGGTACCGGTAAATCACTTGCTTACATTGTGCCGGCGCTAGTTCACGGACGAAAAGTATTGGTGGCAACTGCGACGTTAGCGTTGCAACGTCAGTTAGTAGAACGCGATCTACCGGCAGTTGTGCCAGCGCTAGAAAAGGCGCTGGGCCGCCCGATTACTTATGGAATTTACAAAGGTGTGGGCAACTATGTATGTCTGCAGAAAATGAATGCCGATGAGGCAGATCCTGATGGCGAGCTAGTTCTTGAATCTTCGTATTTAGAAAAAGATGCAAAGCGGCTAATTGCTTGGGCAAAGACCCCAGGTGTTTCAGGTGACCGAGATGATGCACCGGAAGTAGATCGCAGAGTGTGGGCAGCAAATTCATTATCGGGGCGCGAATGTGTAGGCGCTGATGTCTGCGCCTGGGGCGCACAATGTTTTGCAGCTAAGGCGAAGGCAAGGGCGCAGGAAGCTGATGTTGTGGTTACCAACCACACCTTGTTAGCTATTGAAATTGTGGACTCGCATCCAATTTTGCCCGAACGCGATGCAGTAATTTTAGATGAAGCGCACGAGTTTATGGATCGCACTACCCAAGCCGTAACTGAAGAACTTACTTCAGGGCGGGTGCAGCGAGCAGCGGCCATGGCGCGTAAGTATTCGCCGGGCAAGCCAAGTGATGCACTGACTAAGGCTGCCGACTCGTTCCACGATGCGATGGCCGATTACGGCGAAAGTGTGAAAAGTGATTTCGCCGCGCAAGGTCGGCTAGAAGATATTCCAAGTATGTTGGAAGCCCCAATTCGTAAGTTGAAAGAGAGCGCCACTGCTTTTGTGCAGGTGCTTACTGCCGATGATGAAATTATTGATCCAGATGCAAATGCCGAGCGAGCCCGCGTTAAAGGTGCGGTGCAAGAGATTGCAACGACGGCCGGCAAGTTACTGAAGATGGGTAATGAACATGTACTTTGGTATGAGCCAACTTTTTCTACGCTGCATTTAGCGCCGTTATCAGTCTCGCATGTGCTGCGCAGTAACTTGCTTACAAAGACACCGGTAATTGCAACTTCGGCCACCCTTACGGTGGGAAACAACTTTGATGCCATGGCGCGCAGTATTGGTTTTGTTGTCGGAACCGATAGCGATACTGAGAGTGAAAGCGGTGATATCGACCCAGCGAATGTGCAGATGCTCGATGTTGGTTCGCCTTTTGATTTCGCTAATCAAGGAGTTCTCTATCTACCTAAGCATCTTCCTGAGCCAGGGCGCGATGGTCCGAGTAAAGAAGTGCTGGAAGAACTCGGCGAACTTATTGATGCAGCGGGTGGTCGCACATTGGCGCTCTTTAGTTCGTGGCGCGGGGTAGAGGCAGCCGATGCCCACTTGCGCGAAGTACTAGTGGATCTACCAATTACCATCATCACGCAAAAGCGTGGCGATGCGGTGGGGCCTTTAGTTGAACGCTTTGCCAAAGATGAAACTTCCATTTTGCTTGGCACCATGTCGTTATGGCAGGGCGTGGATGTCCCGGGTAATTCCTGCATATTAGTTGCCATCGATCGCATTCCATTTCCACGTCCCGATGAACCGGTAATGTCGGCGCGTTCTTCCTTGGCCGATGCATCAGGTGGCAGTGGATTTATGCAGGTTTCAGTTCCACGTGCAGCTTTGTTGTTGGCACAAGGCACTGGTCGTTTAATTCGAAGCATCGATGACCGTGGCGTTGTGGCAATCCTAGATTCAAGAATTGTCACAAAGCGCTACGGCAGCACACTACTGAACTCAATGCCACCACTGTGGCGCACCAGTGATGGGGCAGTGGTCCGCGAATCACTTCGCAGGCTTGCCTCAACTGTCGATGAGTAAGTTACTTAATCGCAATCTTTACTGAGCCGCGGTTCATCTGCCATAAGCCCGCTTTTTCGGCGGCATGAAATTCAACGGTACATGTTCCGCGCTTATTAGCCTTCAGAACATTGCCCTTAATTGAACATGACTTAGATGAACTCTTGTATTCAATTACTTCGCCAAAGTTAGAAGTTTTTGGCAGTGATTTACTCACACCGACTTTGAGTGTTTTTGGCATGGCGCCAATCTTCTGAGTTCCTGGAGTGAGAATAAACGGGAAGTTGCCGGATGCCGCTGCAACGGTTGCATTTCCAGCGGTCGAATAGGCAAGTGCGCACTGGCCAGCACCCTTGAGCGCAATGAGCACGCCATCGGCATATGAACAATCTGGTGTCAGTGATCGAAAGGAAATTGCTAATCCTGATTTTGCAGAGGCCACAATCTTGGCATCTGCGCGGTAAGCCAAGTTACTTGGCACGTTGCGAACCAATGGAGTTCCATTGAGTGTGACAGTGATTTCATCTGCCGCTAGCACCGGAGCTGCCACACCTGCTCTAAATGAAACTGGCAAGAACTTATCTTCTGAGGTGTCAGTACCCGCTGTGCGATCGAGACGGAAGAAGAGTCCACATTGCGTCGTGGTGCAATCAACAGTTACGCCTCTACCGATAATTGAAGCAGAAACCTTCATTGCAATTGGGCCAGTTGAACTGATTGAGCCTTGCTCGCCGGTGGCACTTACCCAGAGTTGATTTACATCATCACATGTCGCTGGACGCGCTGTACCCACTGGTGCGATGCACTGTTGAATGTACATACCGGCCTTGGTTGGAAACTTGGTAAAACCACCGTTGATTGTGGCCCCAGCTGGGTCAAGGTTGGTCAACGGACCACTTGCGAAAACAAATGTCTCAGCTTGTGCTGGCGTCGATAATCCAACCGGTGCAACCAATCCGATGACGGCTAGCGCTATCAGAACCCGCTTACGTGATGTGAACATTTTTCTCCTAGTTTCTTTCGTTAGATTTTAAAGTGATGACTTACTTCTTAAATGTGACCGGGATAAACAAATCATTGGTGCGATCGCCTTCATGTAGATGATCAGAACGCACTGTGATAGCGCACTTAACTTTGCTGCAGTCGTACTTGCCAATCTTTTTCAGCACTCGAACTTTTTCGGAAAAGCGACCACCGGGTGTAAAGGGGATTGCTAACCCGGTTGCATAGGAAGGCGCATTGGAAGATATCCAATACGAGGCATCACCGATGCCCTCTTTATTAACTCCTCCGCCACATGGAGTAGGTGCCTGACCCTTCTTCGGCATGAGGCAATAGGCGAGATAAATGCCAACAGTCTCATCAAAGCCCTGTCCGGTTACCTTTATCTCTTGCCCATTTTTTACAGTAGTAACTGAGGCAATTAATCTCTGACCATTGCCACCAGTCACAGTCGTTGCCGCCATGACTGGAGTGAGCGCAGAAGAGGCGGCAATTACCATTGCCATAGCCATGAGAAAACGTCTGCGCATGGAGGAAATAATAGAGAAGAGAGCTACTGAATTTATCCGACGCCAAGCGCTCACATTGTCGGCAAGATATTTGAGATGATGCATCCATGAGTAAACGAGGCGGAGTAGTGACATCAACTGTTGCCATAATCACCTCGGCCGCACTCTTACTTACTGGCTGTAGCTCGGCGCAATCCAACGCGATTGCGATTTCATCGGCGCAGGTAAGTGCTGTTACAAGTAGCGAGGAAAGCAGTGCCAAGCGAGTTGTTGCACTTGCCAATGGCGCTGGCGAAATCATTTCGGCGATGGGCTTTAAATCAATTCTTATTGGGCGCGACATTGCAAGTACTGATGCAGATCTCAAGCGCGTTCCGATTGTGACTTCCGGCCATCAGGTAGTGGCTGAAAAAATCATTGCACTAAATCCAGATCTGGTGATTGTTGATAAATCTAGCGGCCCTAAGAGCGCACTTGATGCACTAGCAACTGCCGGCATTCGAGTGGTAACAACGCCAGAGGCTTGGTCCTTAGCCGAAATTCCGGCCAAGGTCACTTCAATTGCAGCAGCCATCGGAACTCCGGCAACTGGTGCGGCGCTGAATACGACAATGAATACTGCACTCGGTGAATTTTCCGATTCACCAAATAAGACCCGCGCACTCTTTCTCTACTTACGTGGTGGAAGTTCCATCTATTTAATTGGTGGAAAAGGATCGGGTGCTGACTCCTTGATTACAGCCATTGGCGCCGAAGATATTGGTGCTGCCAGCCTGGCCAATCCATTTAACGCAATGACAAGTGAGCTAGTGGCCTCGCTTAACCCCGATGTCATTCTGGTAATGACTAAAGGGCTGCAATCCGTCGGTGGCGTATCAGGACTTGTTGAACTGCCCGGAATAGCCCAGACCGCTGCTGGAAAAAATCAACGAGTGATTGCAGTAGATGACTCACTTCTTCTCTCTTTTGGACCGCGCACCCCTGATTTGTTGAAGAAGTTAGCTGCGGCCATGACAAAGGCGATGCAGTAATGAAAAAGGCGCTGCCGCTAATCTTCTTGCTACCCATTATTGCTATTGCTGCGCTCTCACTCGGTGCCACTGATGTCAGCGAGCTCTTTCGCTACCTCTTTAATCCGTGGCTTAACCCCGAGAGTGCTTCACACCAAATCATCTGGCAGATTCGCGCACCTCGAGTGGGAGCAGCGATTCTTGTCGGCGCCGCGTTAGGTATTGCCGGTTCACTTGCCCAGAGTTCGACTAATAATCCATTGGCAGATCCAGCGATTCTCGGAACATCAGCCGGGGCAGCTCTAGGTGTACTACTGGGTGTACTGACCAATGTTGTAACCATCGGCTCTATTGGTGCCGTTGTATGCGCGGCGATAGGTGCAATGGCGGCAACGGTGCTGACTTTCTCACTTGCCCGTTCGGCGCTGCAACTCATCACCATTGGTATTGGTGTTTCAGCAATTCTCAACGCAGTCGTTGGACTCACACTTTCAGCTGTTAATCGCCCCGATACACGTTCAATTTCCTTCTGGTCATTTGGTTCGCTCTCACTCGTTACTACCAAAACTTTGTACGTGCTTGCACCCGTACTCATCATCGGTGCCGTCATTGCTTGGAAGAGCGCGCCTACTTTAGATTTACTCTCGTTGGGTGATGCATCGGTTCGACACATTGGCCATAACGCACAACGTGTTCGCTTCAAAGCATTTGCCATCTTGGCGGTACTTGTTGCCGTTACCGTTTCCAGCGTGGGCGCTATTGCTTTTCTGGCACTGGCAGCGCCACACATCGCACGGTACTTATGTGGGCCTCGAAATCGAGTCCTTGTCATTTACTCAGGGCTCGTTGGCGCACTGATTCTTCTGATTGCAGATACCGCAGCGCGTGCTCTTATTCCGCCTTTTGAACTTCCGATTGGATTGCTAACATCACTCATAGGCGCACCGATTTTGATTGCTACTTTGAAGAAAAGTGGTGATGTATGGCGCTAATTAATATCGAGCAAGTATCAATTTCACGTGGTGGCAAGAGCGTGATTGAACAATTCAGCGCCAGGATTGAACCCGGAAAGATCACCGCAATTATTGGTCCTAACGGCAGTGGTAAGAGCACACTGCTCAGTGCCATCGCTGGAGATCTTCCAATTGGCGCGGGAGAAATAACTTTCGATGGTCGCAATCTGAAAGAGATTTCAGTGGCGGAGCAGTCGGCGCTTCGCAGTGTGGTCCTACAAAATAGAAATTACTGGCTCTCATATTCAACTCGCGAACTTATTGAAATGGGACAGGGCCCCGATGAGTTGCTCCGAGTCGATGCTGTTATGCAGGCGCTAGATATGAAGCGATTTGAGAACCAGAGCGTGACCACGCTATCTGGGGGAGAAGCGCAACGGATCGAGATTGCCCGCGCGCTGATCAGAGATACTCCGATTTATTTACTTGATGAACCGCTTTCGGCGCAAGATGTGGCAAGTAAAGCTCGCATCATCGCGCTCTTGAAAGGGCTACGAGATAAGGGAAAGACGATTTTGGTAATTGCACATATCGATAAAAATTCTTTAACGTGGTGTGATCAGATCATCGATACATTGTCGCAATAGCGGCCAGCTTTTGGCAAAGCTTGGGTGCAGCGGCATCCGGGTAACGTCGTCAAACTTCACCCAACGAACCTCAAAAGATTCATCATTAAGTTCATGCCCCTCTAACTTCTCATTTGCCCGAGCAATAATTGTGGAATAACTCCAACCATTGTGATCGTCAGTAAATGTGTGAAGCGGTTCTAAATCTGTTGGATTGATACCAGTCTCTTCTACCGCTTCTCGGATAGCGCCTTCAATGATCGTTTCGTGAGAATCTCGGGCACCCCCTGGAATTCCCCAGGTGTCGCCGTTATGCACCCACGGTGCGCGATGTTGCAAAAATATAGAACCGTCTCGAACTAGCAACAGACCCGCTGCGCCATGGATACCCCAGTGTTTTGACCCGCATGCACATTCGATCCATCCATCACCATCGCGCGCAGCCATGTACCTACTTTCTCATATCTATCCACAAGCAGCACAATTCAATGGTTTGCTTAACGCGCAACGATTTAATCTCCCGCGCATGAAGAGAATTCTTATCTACGCACTTGTATTGACCAGCGCTGCCGCACCTGCCCAGGCGCAAGAGTGCGTCGAGCGAGCATGTATCGATGTCTACACACAAGATGGCAAGATTGTGATTGAAGGTCGCAAAGGCACTGGCCCGGCACAGAAAGCCGAGGTAGCACCGGCGCCAAGTAAGACGCGAAAACCGGTTGTCCGAAAGAGTCCAACTCCCAAGCCAACTACATCCGGAAGTACAAAACCTAAAGTCGTGACCGCCACTAAGAAACCGGTAGTTCAAAAACGGGTGCGGCCAACAATTGCTCCAACTGCAACATCACTGAGCGATAAGTTAATTGAGATTCTGCCAACAGCAGGAATCGCATATTCGCCTTCATTTTCACCACTGATAAAAGTTCCGGTCTTTTTCTGGTCAGATATCCCAACAATTGTGACGAAGAAAATTCAGATTGTTGGCGAAGTTGTTGAGGTATCCCTCAAACCCACCTTCATCTGGCATTACGGCGATGGCATCTTCTTCATTACCCGCAAAGCTGGGGCGCCTTTTCCAGATGGCGAAATCCAACATACCTACTCGAAGCCGGGCCATTACCTCATCCAACTTGTTACGAGTTGGGATGGTCAGTTCACAGTTCAAGGTGTCACCACACGCATTCCCGGAAAGATCGAATCAGTTTCGGTTCTGCCCATCACTGTCGTTGCCGCACCCACTCGCTTTACCCCACCCGTTTCATTTCGTCGATAAGAAAGGTTTTTCCATGACTACCCTGACATCACCGCACGATCTCCTGGCTGCAATTCCGTTTCTGATCGGCTATCACCCAAGTAATTCCTTAGTCTTAGTGGCACTCTCATCAGATTCCGATGATCAAGGTTCTGTTGGTATGGCGATGCGGGTTGATTTACCCGTTGATGTTGCCGCGGAAGGGTATGACTTATTGGCCTCGCACCTCACTCGTGAAAAAGCTGATGCAGCACTATTGGTTGCCTACACACCACACGACTGCCAGCTTGGGGAATCAGTATTGATCAATGCAAGTGCCGCTTTGATGCGCGCCGGTATTGAGATTAAGGAATCACTCGTTGTGCAAAATAACCGCTTTCGTTCGCTGCTCTGCATCGATTCACTCTGTTGCCCACCGCAAGGAAGCCCGGTTCCCGAAATTGACTCATCGCGAATCGCAGCAGAGCATGTGATTGCTGGACACCCAATGCCATTTGCCTCTGTTGCCCAACTCATCGAATCAATTTCTGCGCTACCAACTTCAACCGCAGAAGATTGGTGTAGCGAAGTCAGTGGATTCGTAGTTGCACCCGATGCACCTGAACTCAATGACTTGCAACGAGATGGTGCCACTGCGGTCATTGATTTAGCTGGTGAATACCAAGCAGGTCGGGGCGCCGAGGATAGAGAGTTAGCTGCCCGAGTCATTGGTCGCATGAGTGATATTCAAGTACGAGATTTCGCACTCGGAAGTCACAGCACAGAGACGGCGGATTTTTACTGGAAGATGTGGCGAGATTTATTGGTAGTCGCACCCCATGGATTTGTGGCACCGATTGCATCGGTCTTTGCAGCTATCTCCTATGAACGTGGCGAGGGCGCCGTTGCGCATAAGGCCCTTGATCGGGCAGTGGCCGATGACCCGCGTTACTCGTTGGCGCTCTTACTGCGACGCGTCTTTACCGCGGGCTGGCCGGCGCAATCCTTTACAACTATGCGGATGGATCTGCACCCCAAAGTAGTAGCCGCAATTTTCGGGTAATATTTGCACTGGTCACGAGTTCTAGTGTTAAAGCCCCGGCTGACTAGACGGCAACCCTCCACCGCGGTGGGGTGCTCCGGGTGACGACCAGGCAGAGTTCTAACTCTGCAAGTGCGTGAAGGATTTAACGATGAGCAGAGAACCCAACTACAACGTCACAGGTGCGTGGCTTGAGGGCGATGATCCCGGCGATCGTAAGTTTGTAAAGATCGGTTCGCTTCTCCTTGAAAATGGCGAGACGCTGCCTGATATCACCATCGCTTATCAAAGCTGGGGAACGCTCAACGCCGATAAATCCAATGCAATTTTAGTCAACCATGCCATGACTGGTTGGTCAGATGTTCCAGGATGGTGGCCGCAGATGGTTGGCCCTGGATTGCCATTTGATACTGATAAATATTTCATTATCTGCCCCAATGTCATCGGCGGCTGTCAAGGTTCAACGGGTCCTTCAAGTATTGCTTCTGATGGAAAACGTTACGGTTCGCGATTTCCTATCATCACTATTCGCGACATGGTTAACGCCGAAGTTGCCTTCAGCGATGCCATCGGAATAGAAAAGTATGTTCTTGCCATTGGTCCCTCGCTCGGCGGAATGCGATCACTGGAATGGGCGGTGCAGTTGCCACATCGCGTGGGAGCAATTTGCACGATTGGATCATCAGCAGTTGCTACCGGCGATCAAATCGGAACCTTCTCGGTGCAGATTCAGGCGATCAAATCTGACCAGCACTTCAACGGCGGCGATTATTACGAACAAGAACGTGGCCCAGTCGATGGCATGGGCATTGCTCGCCGGATTGCGCACCTGACCTACCGCACTGAATCTGAGATGGATGTTCGATTTGGCCGTCAGCTACAGGGCGATGACACCGGACGCTATGCCGTTCAGTCCTATCTGGACCACCAAGCCAACAAGTTAGCCAAGCGCTTTGATGCCAATACCTACATCGCCCTCACCGATGCGATGAATTCGCACGATATCGGCCGAGATCGCGGCGGGGTAGCCAAGGCACTGGCCAGCATCACAATTCCGGTCATTGTCGTGACCATCGATACCGATCGCCTCTTCGTCCCTCGACTTCAGGTTGAGATTTCAGAGCTGGTTCCCACTGCGCAGCCGCCGATAGTCATTAGTTCTGACTTCGGCCACGATGGATTCTTGGTGGAGAGCGAAGCGATGGGCGATGCGATTCGGCACGCCTTGCGTGTTGCGGGTACAATATAGGTATTACTTCGAGCAGTTCGAAGAACAACCAAAAGGACAATTGTGGCTGTATTTAGTGCGCTCAAAAACAAGGCAAAGAGTAAGAAAGCCGCTCCTGCAAAGAAGGTAGCTGCGAAAAAGGCTGCGCCAGCTAAGAAAGCTGTAGCAAAAAAGGCCGTTGCCAAGAAAGCCGCACCTGCCAAGAAGTCAGCACCTGTTAAGAAGGTTGCCGCAAAGCCGGTAAAGCCAGCGAAGGTCGAACTTAAGAAAGATCTGAGCGCTAAAGAAGTACAACAATTAGTAGATTTGAAGAACGCAATCTCGCGCCAGAAAGAGATTATTGAAGCGCTCGCTGCAAGTGGAATTGATAATTATCGCAAAGCAGTGAAGAAAGAATTCATGCCGCTAGCACTTGAAGCTCGCGCGCTCGATGTAGAAATTCCTGAGGCAACTGAGAAGGCGCGCAAGGCCGGACTCGGTTCACCAAGTCGAATTCTTTCCAAGGCACAACTTGCACTCATTGCTCCGAAAGAAGAAGCAAAGCCAGAGGGTGCAAAGTCCGAGAAGGTAGCAATTGTCCTTGATGAAGATGGCAATGAAGTTGTCGTTGAAGAAGTTGAATTAGAAGATGTTGAAACTCTTATCGCCGAAGCCTCTGAAATCGTCGATGCTGAAGCCGATGGAAAAGATCAGCCACGTGTTGTCACTCTCTCAGATGAGACTAAGAACGAAGAGGGCTCATTTACCCTGCTCGATTCGGATGCAGATGATGAAGAAGAAGATAAGAACGAGCGCGAAAAGCATAAGAAGGATCTGAAGAATGTAAATCTCGTTCTTGAAGCCATCAACGGCAAGATTCAGGGAGTAGAACTTCCGCCGAAGAACAATATTGATCAAGCCGAAGCAAAGGCGCTCACCTTCAAGCAGATCCAACAGCAATTTGCGATGAGCACCTTCAATGAGAAGTCAGCCAAGCTCATTGCCGAGGCAGTTAATCAGGGCCACCTGAAGAACCTAGAAGACTTGCAGTACTTCTTTAATGAGCAAGCTCGATTTATTCAGATTGAAATCAAACGCCTTCCGCCAGAGCAGACTGTTCTTACCGCTGGTGCGACAGCTGACCCAGTTAAGGATTACCTGAAGCAGATCGGCCGCGTAGCACTTCTTAATGCAGAGCTTGAAGTAGAACTTGCAACTCGCGTTGAAGCAGGCCTCTTTGCCGAAGAAGCGTTGAAGCACACCAAGAAGATTGATAAGAAACTTAAGCGCGAGCTCGAGTGGATTGTTGAAGATGGAAAGCGCGCAAAGAATCACTTGTTAGAAGCAAACCTTCGTCTCGTGGTCTCACTAGCTAAGCGTTATACAGGTCGCGGAATGCTCTTCCTTGATTTGATTCAAGAAGGAAACCTTGGCCTTATCCGTGCAGTAGAGAAGTTCGACTACACAAAGGGTTACAAGTTCTCGACTTATGCAACCTGGTGGATCCGTCAGGCAATCACTCGCGCCATGGCAGATCAGGCCCGCACAATTCGTATTCCAGTACACATGGTTGAAGTCATCAATAAGTTGGCTCGTGTGCAGCGTCAGATGTTGCAAGATCTAGGGCGCGAACCGACACCAGAAGAGCTCGCGAAAGAGCTTGATATGACTCCGGAAAAGGTTGTTGAAGTTCAGAAGTATGGCCGCGAGCCAATCTCACTTCACACACCACTTGGTGAAGAAGGAGACTCTGAATTCGGTGATCTCATCGAAGATTCAGAGGCAGTAAAGCCAGAAGAGTCAGTAACTTTCACAATCTTGCAGGAGCAGTTGATGCAGGTTCTTGGTGGTCTTACCAACCGCGAAGCAGATGTCATCAAGGCTCGCTACGGACTTACAGATGGACAGCCAAAGACGCTGGACGAAATCGGCAAGGTTCACGGGGTAACTCGCGAGCGTATTCGCCAGATCGAATCTAAGACGATGTCTAAGTTGCGTCACCCATCTCGCTCGCAGTCTCTGCGCGACTATCTCGATTAAGAGTTCAGTTCAAAAGAAAAAGCCCCGATGCAATCGCACCGGGGCTTTTTCTTTAAGAGTAATTACTTAGCTTCTACCAACTTCTCGGATTCGTCCTGAATCGCTACAGCTACTGCCTTGAGCTTTTCAGCATATTCCTTGCCGTGATGGGCACAGAACATGAGCTCGCCACCATTAAGAAGAGTTGCACGCACATAAGCTTGTGCACCGCATCGATCGCATCGATCGAGGGCATTCAGAGGTGTGGATTCGAGGATTACTTGCTCGGTCATCGCGCTCTCCATTTCGCTTAGTGGGAAGTTTTGTACTTCTATGGAACATCATGCCAGTTCTCTTTATTCCCCGCAGGAGATATTGATTCCAATTATGTTAATTTTTCTCAATTTGAGCGCATAATCGTCGATTCTTGCGGGATATCTCACCCTTCAGTGCCAATATTTGAGAAGCTCCGGCGCGCTTACTCAGATGCGAAGCATTCGCTGGCTAACCTTTGCCACCGTGGCTGACGAATTGAACTTTACCCCTGAGGTGGATTCTAAAGATAGCTATACCGCAAAAGACCTGGCTGTCCTCGAGGGTCTCGATGCTGTCCGTAAGCGCCCTGGAATGTATATCGGATCTACTGATTCGCGCGGCTTGCAACACTGCCTCTGGGAAATCATTGATAACTCGGTAGATGAATCACTCGCCGGTCACTGTAAGAAAATTGAAATTAATCTTGAATCAGATGGTTCGGTTGAAGTCCACGATGATGGTCGCGGAATCCCGGTAGATAAAGAACCTAAGACTGGCCTTACCGGTGTTGAAGTTGTACTAACAAAATTACATGCTGGTGGAAAATTCGGTGGCGGTTCATACGCCGCATCCGGTGGTCTACACGGTGTTGGTGCCTCAGTCGTTAACGCACTTGCCGAACGCCTTGATGCTGAAGTAGATCGCAACGGCAAGATCTATTGGATGTCATTTAAGCGCGGCGTTGCCGGTGTATTCGACGGAGACGGACCAAAAGCAAATTTCACACCGCAATCGGGTTTGCGCACAATCGGAAAAGTTTCAGCCAAGGTAACAGGCACACGCATTAAATGGTGGTCAGATCGTCAGATCTTCCTTAAGGATGCTGAGCTCGACCTCGAAGATATCTATGCTCGTGCGCGCCAAACTACTTTCTTGGTTCCAGGACTTTCGATTACCGTTAATGACAATCGCAAGAAAGAGAAGACCACTCAGACTTTCTTCCACAAAGGTGGAATCTCCGAGTACTGCGACTTCTTACAACCAGATGCTCCGGTTGGTGAAGTTATTCGCATTTACGGCACCGGCCATTATCAAGAGACCGTTCCGGTACTTGATGACAAGGGCCACATGGTTTCTACAGATGTTGAGCGCGATATGGAAGTTGATATCGCGATGAAGTGGGGCGAAGGCTTTGATACAACGCTTCGCTCATTTGTAAACATTATTTCCACACCTAAGGGTGGCTCACACGTACTTGGATTCGAACGCGCAATCACTAAAGCATTTAACGAAGCGATGCGTAGCGCTGGAATCTTAAAGAAGAACGAGGCCGATGTCATTAAAGATGACGTCATGGAAGGTCTCACCGCAGTTGTCACAGTTCGAATGTCGGAACCGCAGTTCGAAGGCCAGACAAAGGAAGTACTAGGTACCGCGGCTGCTACCAAGATTGTTTCAACGGTAGTTGCCGATAAGTTAAAGGAATTCTTCGCAACTACTCGTCGCATTGATAAAGCCAATGGCAAGCTGATCATGGAGAAGATTGCCGGAGCATCACGTACACGTATTAGCGCCCGCGCCCATAAAGATCTACAGCGCCGCAAGAACGCCCTCGAATCTTCTTCACTTCCGACCAAGCTCTCTGATTGCCGATCTGAAGATGTCACACGTACTGAACTCTTTATTGTCGAGGGTGATTCTGCACTGGGTACAACGAAGGCGGCCCGAAACTCTGAATTCCAGGCAATCTTGCCTATCCGCGGCAAGATCTTGAACGTTCAAAAGGCATCGCTTTCGCAGATGCTCGATGACAAAGAGTGTGGTTCCATCATTCAGGTAATCGGCGCCGGCTCTGGGAAATCATTTGAATTAGATGATGCTCGCTATGGCCGCATCATCTTGATGTCAGATGCTGACGTTGATGGCGCACATATTCGCTGCCTACTGCTTACTTTGATGTATCGCTACATGCGCCCCATGCTCGATGCTGGCCGCGTCTTCGCTGCGATTCCACCGCTACACCGCATTGAAACTATGGGTGTTGGTGGCAAGAAGGGTGAGTACATCTACACCTACTCAGATGATGAGATGAAGCGCATTACCGCTGATTTAAAGAAGAACGGCAAGCGCTGGAAAGAACCTATTCAGCGTTACAAGGGCCTTGGCGAGATGGATGCAGATCAGCTGCGCGAAACCACCATGGATCCAGATGCGCGCACACTACGCAGAATTACTGTTCCAGATGCAGAAGCTGCAGAGAAGATGTTTGAACTTCTCATGGGCTCAGATGTTGCGCCACGTAAAGAATTTATTGCAACAGCTGAGATTGATCGCGAGCAGATTGACGCTTAATTTACCTAGTCGATACTGACTAAGTCGAAATATTCATCTTTCCAAATATCCTCATCGCCATCTGGCAGCAAAATTACTCTCTCGGGCTTGAGGGCCTGAACTGCGCCTTCATCGTGAGAAACCATGATGACCGCGCCTTGATACTCACCGAGTGCACCGAGAATTTCTTCACGTGATGCTGGATCTAAGTTATTCGTGGGCTCATCAAGAAGCAGAACGTTGGCAGCAGAGACAACGAGAGTTGCAAGCGCCAAACGTGTTCGTTCTCCACCAGAAAGAACCTTGACTGGCTTATGAACATCGTCTCCTACGA
>Ga0208788_1000292_pt1 | contig 25514 bp, 29 predicted proteins | sample Wag4_2014_7_11_3_FD_187363 | JGI IMG/M metagenome (GOLD analysis project Ga0208788, IMG submission 187363) | Fresh water mixed with fracking chemicals microbial communities from Ohio, USA - Utica-2 Time Series FC 2014_7_11 (SPAdes) (version 2) ...
GTCCCGACCCCGCCAGAAAGTCGCGCACCGAGGCCAGATCTTGCTCGAGGTCGGAAGGAGGCCCCACGACCAGGCAGGCAGTATGGCCGGCCGCAACCCACTCCCGCCAGGAGGGATCGAGGCCCTTGCGGGCATGGGTCACCCAGACTTGCCCCGCGGAAGGACGACCATCAGGCCGGGTAAAGATGCGCTCGCCGGAACGCTGACTCACCGTCCAGGGAACCTCGTCTCCCCGGGCATCGACGTCGATGGACAGGCTCGTGGTGGCGAGCCTCACGTCTGCCCGGGAGTGCCGCTCGCTTCGCACCTCGAGGTATCCGGGCTTGTGGATCCTCACGACACCGGCATTCACCCGCACGTGACCCCGATCGTCCGTCAGGCACGACCGGGCACCATCGAACACGACGGCACCCGGGATCGGCTGACCGGCGGGATCGACCACCCGGAACTCGGCCAGGAGCGAACCGGTGCCGGAGCAAGACGGGATGCCCGTCACCAGCAGTAGCGCGATGAACCGCATGGACTTGACACGCCCTGCTTTCACGAGGCCCCCAGCCAGGGCGCGAGCAGGCGTGTCAGGTCGAGACGTCCGGCCCCGAAGTACGGATCGGGACCTTGAGGCCCCAGCGGCACGGCCCGCGAGAGCAAGTGCACGCGCACCTGCTCCGGAGAGGCCCCCGGTGCGAGAGCGAAGAGCATGGCAGCCGCACCGCTGACGAGCGGGGCAGCCATCGAGGTACCCGCGAGATGACCCACCAGGTGGACGGTTTCCTTACCAGTCTGCCGATCCACCGAGGTCAGATAGGAAGGCCATGTGGAAGGTACCGGCTCCAGTTCATCGCCGCCTGGAGCGCACATGGCCAGCTGGCTCCCACGATTGGAATACGGGGCCAGCAGATCGTCCCGGGTGGTCGCCCCCACCGCGAGGGCCTCGGGCCAGGCGGCCGGATAGTCGATCCCGAGATCCCGGTTGCCTGCGGCCACGACCGTGAGCACCCCGGCTCGCAAGGCCTCCGCGAGTGCCTCCCTGAGCGTCCACGAGGGAGCCCTGGACCCCACCGAGAGATTGATCACGCGAACGCGCTCCCCGGTGGAACCTCGCCAGCGCAGCGCTTCGCGGACGGCGCGAGCCAGCGTATCGTCCTCACCCGTGCCTGCGAGGCTCATGGCCTTGATGGGCAGGACCCGGATCCCCGGACAGGCCGTGGTCGACGCGAGGACGAGTCCCGTCACGTGGGTTCCGTGTCCGTGACCATCGCGGCCGCGATACTCGAAACGCTGTCCCTGATGCTGCCAGAATTCCCCACCCAGGAGATCGATCCCGGGAAGCACGCGCCCCATCCAGGCAGGGTGGTCAGGATCGACCCCCGTGTCCAGGACCGCGACGACGGGACCTGCGCCCTCGACGGATACGGAACGGGGTCCCCGGATCCGCTGCAAGACCCACGACTCCGGGTACGGAGGGGTCTCTCCCTTCGCCTGCGAGACGGTTGCCTGGATGGACCATGCGGCATGGGACACCATGAACGGTTGAGCCACGGCACAGGCCTGGACCAGGCTCACCAGCGCGGCACACGAACCTGACCGCAGGATCCCAGGACGCATGGACACCTCCCGCCCCGCCAGCCGGGCGTGGTCCCGGATCGTGACGATCGAGCGGGGAAAACGCATCGTCCAGCCCGCACGGAGGACTTCGTGAGACGCGTGATCGGGGTTACCGAACGGAACGACGGCGCGGTTTATTGTCTGAGTCACCGTGAGGTGATAGAGTGCAATCAAGACGTGATGTTGACTTGATGCCGTGAACAAGCTCTCTGTCCACGAACGGATGACCGAGGTTCTGGCGCGCGTGCGTGCCCGGGCCGAACGATCGGGGCGACCCGCCGAGGCGGTTCGTGTCGTTCTGGTCACCAAAGGGGTTCCAGCCGCGACGGTGCGGCAAGCCGCATGGCTGGAAGGGGCCCTCGTGGGAGAGAGCAGGGTGGTCGAGGCCATCGAGAAACAGGAAGCCCTGGCTGACTGCGACTTCGAATGGCACTTCATCGGACACCTGCAGCGCAACAAGGTGGGGCGCTGTGGTTCCCGGTTCAAGCTCATCCACTCGGTCGACAGCCTGGAACTCCTGGCCTCGATCGACCGGTGCGCTCGTTCGTCGAACGGGGTTCAGGACGTCCTCCTCCAGGTCAACGTCGCCCGGGAGGTGACCAAGTCAGGCTTCATGCTTGACCAGGTAGCGACCGTACTCAAAACTTGTCAAGGCTGGTCAGGGGTTCGCGTCAGGGGGCTCATGACCATTCCGCCCCGGGTCGATGATCCGGAGGAGGTCAGACCGGTCTTCAGGAGGTTGAGAGAGTTCGCGACGCAGGATCTGCAGGACGTCACGGACTGGCCGGGCGGTCTCGAACTGTCGATGGGGATGTCGACGGATTTCGAGGTGGCCATCGAGGAAGGGGCGACCCTGGTGCGAATCGGCAGGGCAATTTTCGGCGAACGCCCCACGGGAGCGGGGTCACACATTCAGGAGGGTCCATGAGCGCCATTTGGAGTAACTTGCAGAAGTTTCTCGGCTTCGAGCCGGACGAGACGTTCGAGCACGATCAGGTCGAGGAGCAGACGGACGAAGCCAAGGCCACGCGTCCGGGCAGCAACAAGACTCCGGGCAACAACATCGTGGGCTTCCCGACGGCGCCCCAGTCCGAGATGGTCGTCCTCGAGCCGCGATCGTTCGATGACGCACTGAGCATCATCGACAACCTGCGCACGCGCCGCGCCGTGATCCTCAACCTCCAGGGCCTGACCTCCGAACAGTCCCAGCGGCTCGTGGACTTCGTCTCTGGCGCCTGCCATGCTCTCGACGGACACCAGGAACGGATCGGTGAGGCCATCTTCCTCTTCACGCCGTCGAACGTGAAGATCAATGCCCTCTCCCACGACACCCAGTGGATGGTGGCCCAGGTGCAGGCTCCCGCAGCCGCAGCGAGCAACGACAAGCTGTTCTGGCGCGTTCGCTGATGGTCGAGGGTTCCCTCTCCCTGATAGGTGGTGGAACCATGGCCGAGGCCCTCATCAAGGGCCTCGTGACGCATGGCGTCCAGCCGCACCGCATCACCGTATCGGACCCGCTCGACGCGCGTCTCGACTGGTTGAACGCGACCTACGGAGTGAGAACCACGACTGACAATCGGGTCTCGCTGTCCAGCGAGACCGTGGTGTTCGCGATCAAGCCCGTCCAGCTGGATCTGGTCCTTCACGAAGTCGGGTCGGCCTGGCGCCCGGGGACACTCGGAATCTCGATCGTGGCCGGCGCCCGTCTCGAGCGGTTCGAACAGGCACTGCCCCCGGGCACCCCCGTGATCCGCTCCATGCCGAACACCCCCTGCGTCATCGGCGAGGGCATTTCTGCCCTCGCCGGCAACGCCAGCGTGACCGAACCGCACATGGAGCGGGCCAGGAGCCTGTTCCGGGCCGTCGGACGAGTTCTCGACCTGCCCGAGGCCTACTTTGATGCCGTGACGGGGCTGTCAGGCAGCGGTCCCGCTTATGTCACTCTGATCCTGGAAGCCCTCATCGATGCCGGGGTCCAGCAAGGCCTGCCGCGGCGGATCGCCCGCGATCTCGTCTGCCAGACCGTCATCGGCGCAGCGCGCCTGGTTCAGGAATCAGGCAAACATCCTGCGGAACTGAAGGACCAGGTCGTCACGCCCGCCGGTACCACCGCGGCCGGCCTGCAGGTCCTGGAAGAGGCTGCCGTGCGCGCCACGCTTTGTCTGGCCGTCAAGGCAGCGACACTCCGCTCGCGTGAACTCGGTCGACAGGAGGCCCCCTGACATGTTTCTCGCCCGCTTCGTGCAGAACGTGTTCCAGGTCTGGCAACTCGCGCTGTTCATCTGGGTCATCCTGTCCTGGATTCCGTCCGTTCCTCGGCACCATCCGGCCGTCCAGCTGCTGGATCGATTGCTGGAACCGACCCTGCGCCCCTTCCGGGGACTCGTGCCGCTCGGGGGCATCGATATTTCGCCGCTGATTGCCGTATTCGTCTATCAGCTGGTCGTCCAGGTGCTCGTTCGCGTGCTCGCGACCGCAGCCTTCTGATTGACGTACTGAGGTCAGCCGTGCTAGCGTGACACGGTGACCGTGGTCACTTCCCCTGACATCTGATTTCAAGCCTGCGACTTCAGGGGGATCTCCTCTTCGAAAGCGAGAGACTGGCTCTTGGATACTTCCGCGATGCGTCCGGCTCCGTCCGACGCCACGGCCCCCGGCTCTGCTGCCCTTCCGGACACCCAACCTGCCACCAGCAGCCGCCGACGCCCCACGCGCGCCGCTCAGGCCCGGCAGGCCGCTCAGGCCGAGGCTGCCTCGGCCCCTGTCGTGACCGAACAGAGCCCCGCTGCAGCTGAATCCACCCCTCCTGCCCGCACCCAGCGCACCTCCCGACGCAAGGAATCCGCTCCTGCCACGGAATCCGCAGTGGCCCCGGCTGCAGGTTCTGCTCCTGCCCAGAACGCGGTCAGGCGACCCGAAAGCGACGGTGAGCCAGGGACGCAGCCCTCACGACCGCCACGTGGTGAAAGTCGCGAGCGGGCACCGAGGGAGACCGAGCGTGCCGAAGGTCCCCGCGCCGGACGTCCCGAAGGCACCCGTGAAGGCCGCCCGGAGGGACAGCGCCCCGAAGGAAGCCGTGAAGGCCGTCCGGAGGGACAGCGCCCCGAGGGAGGCCGTGAAGGCCGTCCGGAAGGACAGCGCACCGAGGGAGGCCGTGAAGGCCGTCCGGAGGGACAGCGCCCCGAGGGAGGCCGTGAAGGCCGTCCGGAGGGACAGCGCACCGAGGGAAGCCGCGAAGGCCGTCCGGAAGGACAGCGCACCGAGGGAGGGCGTGAAGGCCGCCAGCAGCAGGGATTCCGGGAAGGTGGACGCCACCGTGACCGGGATCGGGATCGGGACAGGGGACGCGATCGCGGTGGCCGCGGACAGGACAACCGTGGAGGCGGACGTCCTCATCCAGGCTTCCGTGACGACAACCGGGGCAACCGGGCCAACGAACGGGAGATGCGCGAGCTCCGCGAGGCTCGGGAACTTCACGAAGCGATCATGGCCGAACAGGGGCTGGATGCGGAAATTCCGGAGGTCCAGTTCGATCCGCAGGCAGTCCCTCAGATGGACATCACCGAGCTCCACGAGCTCGCACGGGCCCTGCGTATCTGGAATTACCGCAAGATGCGGCGCAGTGAACTCGTCATCCGTGTCCTCCAGACGCGGCAGACCGAAGGGACGCCGGTCCGCACTTCCGGAGTGCTCGAGATTCTCGGTGAGGGATACGGTTTTCTGCGGGTCTCCGAATATCTGCCGTCGCCGGACGACATCTACGTCAGCCAGGGCATGATCCGTCGGCACGACCTCTGGGCCGGCGACATCGTCGCGGGTGAGATCCGGTCGCCCCGCGAGGGTGAGAAGTTCCAGGTGCTCGTCCGTCCCGAGACGGTCAATGGACAACCCACCGACCAGGCCATGCGGCGCGTCCCCTTCGAAAATCGCACGCCGATTTACCCGTGCGAGCGCCTTCGCCTGGAGACCACCGCGAGCAACCTCAGCATGCGGCTGATGGACCTGTTCAATCCGCTCGGCAAGGGCCAGCGCGCCCTGATCGTGTCGCCGCCCAAGGCAGGCAAGACCACGCTGCTCAAGCAGGTGGCCAACTCGATCACGGACAACCATCCGGAAGTGCACCTGATGGCCCTGCTGATCGACGAACGCCCCGAGGAAGTCACGGACATGCAGCGCTCGATCAAGGGTGAGGTCATCGCCTCGACCTTCGACGAGTTGCCCGAAAATCACGTCCGGGTCGCCGAGCTGGTCATGGAACGAGCCAAGCGGATGGTCGAACTCGGCCACGATGTCGTGATCCTGCTGGATTCCATCACGCGGCTGGCCCGGGCTTACAATTCGGCCATGCCTCCCTCGGGGAGAACCCTCTCGGGCGGTCTCGACCCCAACGCGATGCACAAGCCCAAGCGCTTCTTCGGTGCGGCTCGCAAGCTCGAGCGGTCGGGATCCCTCACGATCATCGCGACGGCGCTGATCGACACCGGTTCGCGGATGGACGAGGTGATCTACGAAGAGTTCAAGGGGACTGGCAACTCCGAGCTCACGCTCGATCGCCGGCTGGCCGATCGTCGAATTTTCCCGGCGATCGACATCAAGCGCAGCAGCACGCGTAAGGAAGAGCTCTTGCTCTCCCCGGAAGAGCTGCGCAAGCAGCGCATCCTGCGCAAGACGATGGACGCAGGTGACACCGCGGAGGTCACCGAGTTCCTGGCCGATCGCCTCAGCCGGACCAAGTCCAACGCCGAATTCCTGATGGCCATCAGCGACTCCTGATGGTTTTCCGCCGGTTCATTTCCTGGAGGTTCTTGCTTGTTCGAGTCTGACAACGCACCCACGAGCACGTCCGATCTGCCCGAGATCTCGGCCTTCCAGGTCGATTCGCGGCGCCGCCGCGAGCCCACGCATCGCTGGGAGCGCTGGATCCCGCGCAAGAAGGCCACTCACCAGGAACAGCCGAGCTTCGATGGAATGGGTGTCCTCAGATACGCGATGACCAACCCGGGTCGGCGTCGCCCGATCGTGCGCCGTGCCGCTGCTCGCCGGGCCTGGCTTGCCGGGGCGGTGCTCGTGATGCTCCCGACCGTGCTGCTGGGCGGTCCGCGTCTGCTGACTTTCCGTCAGGCGTCAAAGCCGTCGTCCCCCGTGACGCGCGCCGTGCCCCTGACGCAGGTGGCCGTCCGTCCGGGAGACACCCTGTCGGGCATCGCGCATCGCTTCGGGATCAAGACCCGCGTGCTGCGGCAGGCCAACCCCGGAGTCGATCCGCGACGCCTTCACCCCGGTGATGTCCTCCGCCTGCCCGAGGGGATCGTCGTCTTCACCACCGAACCGGGCACGGGCGACGGTTCGGCCCTGGCCGCGACCTACGAGGTGCATCGCGGAGGCTATACCGGTACGGAGGCGGCCGGGCAACTCGCAGCCGTTCGGCGCGGTGAAACCGTCAGTCGCGTGCTCGCCCGGGCGAACCGCCCGCAGGAGCGCCACGAGATCGCCCGGGCAGAGAGTCATGAGGGTGACCGAGCAAGCCATCGCGCTGCCGCTTCCCGTCGCCCAGGCACCTACCGGGTCCAGTCCGGCGACAACCCGTCCGTCATCGCCCATCGCCTCGGGGTCAAGACACGGGCGCTCCTGGCAGCAAACGGCCTCACGCCGCACTCACGGCTCCAGATCGGGGACCTGCTCGTCGTGCCGACCGATGCCACGTTGAAGAGCACCGGGAAAGACGGAAGCGTAGGTCTCGACCGGAAGTACCGTCTCCGGGATGGTCGCAAGATCGCCTCGCGTGGGCTCCTGGGTGACCTGGGGCGACTGGCCGCGAAGCGTCTCCTGTGGCCCGCAGCGGGTCGTGTTTCCAGCGGGTTCGGGGTGCGTGATGGCCACATGCACCAGGGACTGGACATCTGCAACAGCGTGGGTACCCCCATCAAGGCCGTCCGGGACGGAGTCGTCGTGTCGGCTGGCTGGAGCGGTGCTTACGGCCGCATGATCGACATCCGCCATGCCAACGGGATGGTGACGCGCTACGCCCACTGCGCCAGGCTCTACGTCGGCGAGGGCGATCGCGTGTCGCGCGGCGAACGCATCGCCACCGTGGGCCAGACGGGCCACGCGACGGGTCCTCATCTGCACTTCGAGGTGCGGATGAACGGACGCGCGGTGAATCCGGATCGGTTCTACTGACCGCGAATCGACACGTCCTGGAAGAGGCACCCGCCCTCTCCAGCCGCCCCGGCATCCCACTGGTAGCCCCAGAGCTGGAAACCGGGGCGAGCTGCTCCGGATGGGTACGTGTACCTTTCCAGACCCTGGCCCGCCAGCACCGGACTCACGAAATGGGCCTGACCGCCGGGGCCACCCCGGTCATGAAGCCGAAACCAGACTCGCAGGGCCTGAGGGTGTGGCACGATACGCACGGACAGGGGAAGGGCGACCGTCGCCCCCTGGGGAGGGTCATTTCGCATCCCGCGCAGATGCACGTCCCAGGCTGGCCAGACCCCTGATTGCCCTGCGAGCAGGACCAGGGTGCGCGTTTTCCAGAATCCCACCCGGTCCTGATCGCGATCGTTGTAATAGTGGATGTGATACCTTCCCGGACGCATGATCCGCGACCGGTAAACCCCGTCGGCCCCCGTCCTGAGCGCGATCGACCGCCAGGTGCGTTCTTCCACCAGGGACACCTCCACGCCCGCGGCGGGCCGACCGCGGTCGAGGACGCCCCCTCCGACCTCCATCGGTGCGAGAACGGGATCGATGAGGGTACCTGCTGGATAGGGGGGGAGCTGGCCGTGAGGCCGGACCAGGGCGTGACCCCCGGATGACACGACATGCGGAACCGCTCCCCCACACGCGGTCACGATGAGCAAGGCAAGCCCCCACGCGTACCGGCTCCCGGATATCGGCCCAGGCATGCGGTCCTCCTCTCGGTGGCCCCCAGGATGCCTTGCCCCCGAGGGTGGCGCCATGGCGGATTCTCCACCGGATACGGTCCGGGATGTCGCAAGTCAGGCAAATGGGGAAGATCGGCTTGTCACGCGGTGCGACACGACCTAGCATGGTCGCCATGAGCCCGCTGCTGGATCCCTCGTCCTTCATCTCGGCCGCCCTCGCCCCGATGCTCGGGGTGTCAGGCTCCGCCGTTCTGGCCTCCCAGACCCAGAGCAAGTACTCGGCCCTGGTCGACCGGATCCGGGGCCTGCATGCGGAACGACGGCAGCTGTCCGGCGAACAGGTCCTTTCGCCCCAGAGCGCCACGCGGATCCGCAGCGTGGAACGCCAGATCGCCCTCCTCGTGCGGCGTGCCAGACACCTCAGGGACTCGCAGTTTCTTCTCTACGCAGCGATCGGATTCCTGGTCGTCACCTCCGTGGCGCTGGCGGCCGTCCAGACATTGCCCGGCCGCACCTCATGGCAAGCATGGGGGCCGAGAGTCACCTTCCTGGGGGGGCTGACCTGCATCTTCGTCGCCATCGTCCACGATCTGCTGGAGGTACGACTGGCTTTCCGGGTGATTGCTCTGGAGCTCGAACTGTTCGACGACGAGGCGATGCGCGAAGCGGAACGCCGCTTCAGGGCCGTCTAGGCCCCGGTGGGAAGGTCCCGCGGTTCGACCTCCGGCTCTTGACTCGCATGGGACAGGACCCGCGCCGGGCCGAAGAGCAGGTAGCTCGCCCCGAGCAGGAAGCAGAAGACGGCCAGCTGGAGCGTCGGCCGCATGCCGATGTGGTCAGACAGGGACGGCATGACCATGCCGGCGATCGGCTGAAGCCCGAAGAAGCTCAGGCCCGCCACGGCGGAGACGCGACCGCGAATGGCCGAGGGAGCCCTTTCCTGGACGATGGTGTTGCCGATCCCGACCATCGTCGAGACGCTTGCCGTCATGAGGACCAGACAGACCGCCACGACCGCCAGATGGTGCGCCACGCTGAGGCAAGCCAGGGCGGAGGCCACGAGAAAGAGCGCCAGGGTGAGCGCAGCAGGACGGCGCGACCGCGGAATGCTCAGCAGGCCGACGGCCCCGCTGAGCGAACCGACTCCGGCCATCGACATGAGGAACCCCATCTGGGTGGCCTGGAGGTGCAACTCACGGGTCACGTAGAGGGGCATGAGGATCAGCACGAACGGAAAGACGAAGACCGTCGTCATCGCGAGCATCGAGACCATCGCGAGGGTGGGTCGATCCGACACGACGTGCCGCACTCCCGCTTTGAAGCCTCCACCATCGTGGTTCTCCTCCTCGGCCCGAGGTGAGCGGGAGACGGGCAGGCTCCAGAGGGCGACGATGAGGGCCAGGAAGGTCAATGCATTGACGTAGTAGGCCACGGCAGGCCCGAGCGTCGCCACCGCAATGCCGGCGACAGCAGGTCCCACGAGCCGGGTGGCATGGAACACGGCCCGGTCGATCGCCACGGCCGAACCGATTTCCGTCCTGTCGACGAGTTCCGGCACGAGGGCGGACGCGGCAGGCATCTCGAAGGCATTCGACACACCCAGCACGAGCGCGAAGGCGGGAACCAGCCAGATGGTCGAGGCATCGAGACGATGCGTGGCCACGAGCGTGCCCATCCCCACGGCAAGCGCGATCTGCACAAGCTGGCAGATGATCAGCACCAGGCGCTTGTCCGCACGGTCTGCGACGGTACCCCCCACCATCGTGAGAAGCAGCATGGGAATCCCCGAGGCCAGATTGACCGCCCCGAGCCAGACTGCCCGATCCGTCAGCGAGGCCATGACGAAGCTCTGGGCCATGGTCTGCATCCAGGTGCCCGTCATGGAGATCCCCTCGCCCACGATGTAGCGACGGAAGGGGCCGGGCCTGAGGACCTGCAAGGCTTCCCGGAAGGACGATGTGGAAGATCCGGCCATGGGTCACTCCTTCTCGACGCGGTCGAGCAACGCCCGCGCCGAGGCGACGAGCAAACCGGCGGCCTCGTCCACCTGGTCCAAGGTGGAGGCGCGCCCGAGGCTGAGGCGGATGGCGCCGCCTGCAACGGCGAGGGGAACTCCGAGCGCCTTCATGACAGCTGACGGCTCCACGCGATCGGAATGACAGGCCGCTCCCGTGGTCGCGGCGACCCTCGGAGTCGCCTGGAGCCACTCGAGACCGAGCAAACCCGGGACGGATACGTTGAGGGTGTGGGGCAAGCGCAGGGTCGGATGTCCGTTCACGACGAGCTCAGGCAACCCTGCCTGCAAGTGCGCCTGGAGGCGATCGCGCAAGGCGGCCATCCGGGTTGCATCGGCCACCTGCTCGCGACCCGCGAGTTCGCAGGCCTTGCCGAGGCCGACGATCAGGGCCGCGGCATGGGTCCCCGAACGCAGCCCTTCCTCGTGACCCGCACCGTGGTGCAGGGGCTCGAGTGAGATCCCCTGGCGCCGCACCAGGAATCCGATGCCACCCGGGCCCCCGAACTTGTGGCCCGATCCCGTCAGAAAATCGAGACCATCGGCCCGGAACCGGATCGGCAACTTTCCCACCGACTGGGCGGCATCGACCAGGATCAGGCCGTCTCTCTCGTGAATCCGGGCGGCTAGACCGGACACGTCCTGGACGGTGCCGACCTCGTTGTTGGCGTGCTGGATGGCCACGAGCGCGGGGCGAGCAGCGAGCGCACGTTCCAGGCTCTCGGCGTCGGGCAAGCCCGTGGTCTGAACCGCGATGATGTCCACACCATGCGCCTGGCGCGCCAGGAAGGCCATGGCCCGGGTCACGCTGTAATGTTCCACGGCAAGGTGGGCGAACCGTGACACCCCGCCTCGGGACCATGCAAGCCCCTTGATGGCCAGGTTGTTGGCCTCGGTCCCCCCGCTGGTGAAGACGACCTCATCGGGTTCACACCCCAGACACGTCGCGACCCGTTCGCGGGCCTCCTGGATGGCCCGCGCCACCTCCCGTCCCGGAAGGTGAGCACTGCGGGAGTTGGCGTGAGGGGTATGCTCGAACTCCGCCATCGCTTCGAGGACCCGGGGGTCGGGAGGGGATGTGGCGTTGTGATCGAGATAGACGAGCGGGTCGGACATGCTTCCAGCCTAACACGGCCGCTCTCGGGTACGATACGACCATGCACCGGTGGTTCGACACCCATGCCCACCTGGACGATCCTGGCCTCGAACCCGGCTGGGAAGCGCGGATGGCTGCCCTGGCGAACATGGGGCCGCGCGCGTGGGTCGTGCCCGGCGTCCGGGGAGAACCGTCCCGTCTGCCCGGCCCCCTTCCCGGTGGAACCTGGATCGGACGCGCGATCGGGCTTCACCCGTGGTACCGGGCATCGCCGACCGACCTGGACACGATGGCCCGCTCTCTCGAACGTCATCAACGGGTGGCGGTGGGCGAGTGCGGCCTCGATCGGGGGCACCGACATCCGGGAGATGTGGACGTCCTGGCGCGACAGTGCGAGCTCGCCAGGGATCACGATCTCCCCGTCATCCTGCACGTCGTCCACGCGCACGGCCAGGTACTCGAGATCCTGGACCGCATCCGTCCTCCCGCCGGAGTGGTGCACGCCTTCACGGGGGCACCCGACCTGGCTCGCGAGTACGTGCGACGGGGTTACAAGCTGGGCGTGGGGCGCCAGATTCTCAGATCGCCACGGCTGGCGGATACGGTCCGGGCCGTGGGACTCGACCACCTCGTGCTGGAGAGCGATGCCCCGGTACGCGACGCGACGGCCCCCCTGATGGGCCTCGACCTGGAACCCGTCGCCAGCGCGGTGGCCCGCCTCTGTGACCGCGATCTCGAGACGGTCGCTGCCCGCACATGGGACAATGCTTGCCGCCTGTATCGCCTCCCGCCATCCTTCCTGGAGACCACGCGCCCATGACCCCTATGGCTGACCGGCACCGGACCCTCGCCAACGAGCGCACCCACCTGCTGCTCGGAGATGTCGGGATAAAAAGGTTATCGGAGGCCCACGTGCTGGTCGCCGGCGTCGGAGGCGTCGGCGGGAACTGCGTGGAGGCCCTGGCGCGAGCGGGGGTCGGCAAGCTGACGCTCGTCGATTTCGATCGGGTCGTGGCCAGCAACTGCAACCGACAGGTCGTGGCCCTGCACTCGACCCTCGATTGCCTCAAGGTCGAGGTGATGGCCGAGCGGGCGCGAGACATCCAACCGGGTATCACCCTCGTCTGCGAGGCGAGACGGTTGAGCCCCCCCGAGATTCCCGATTTCCTGCCGGAAGGCGTCGACGTGGTCCTGGACTGCATCGATGCCATCACCTCGAAGGTCGCCCTTTACCGGGCCGCCCAGGAACGGGGGATCTTCGTGGCAGGAAGCATGGGGGCCGCTGCCCGGCTGGATCCCTCCCAGGTCCGGGTGGGCGATCTGTACGAGACCCACGGCTGTCCGATGGCGACGGCCGTCCGGAAGCTGGCCAGGCGGTGGGGAGTCCAGACCGGAGTGCGCGCCGTGTTCTCACCCGAGCGACCGCTCCCTCATCCGGAACGGGAGTTCGTTCCCGGAGCAGGGCCCCAGAAGACCGTGAACGGGACGATCAGCTACATGCCCCCGATCTTCGGGCTGATGCTCGCGGCCGAGGGGATCCGATACCTGCTGGGTAGCGACATGCCGGGAGGAGCACGATGACGACCGGGCATAAGTCCACGCGCAGTCGCGGTGCATCCCGGACGGGTAGAAACGGGAAGCAAAAGCCCTTCAGGAACACCTATCTCGTCCGGCGCCTGGTCGTGCTGGGAGCCTTGCTGGGCCTCGGGGCGGGCGGCATCATCTTGCTCCGTCGGCCCGATCCAGAGGTGAGCCGGAGGCCACTCGTGGCGTCCGAGCCCATGGTGACCGGCCAGGCGGAGGTCTTCGCGAGCACGCTGAAGATCCAGGAAAGGCTGGTGCGCTATCAGCACGACCACGGGGGGGCCCTCCCGGATGACCCGGCCGAGTTGGGGGGAGGCGGGTCCATCCCCGTCATGAACCTGGATCGGGCCCAGACGGACGCCGGGCCTGCCCCGGAAGAGCTTCGACGCCAGATGGGCGATCGTCCGGGCCTCGTGATGATCGAACGCCTGGGGCCCGCACGCGGTCGTGTCTGGGGGATAGGGCGCAACGGCCGAGGGGAGGCGACCGTACTGGTCCGCCTCATGCCCCCCATTCCGTAGCGGTCGCTTCAGCCGCGGATCCGCCCCGTTCCGGGCGAACGCAGCACCTTCTGGTGGCGCGCGGCCTCCAGCACGGCGTCCCGGAGAAGCACCCCCATCGCCCGGGCATCCTTCCCGTCCTTGAACCGACGATACCCGTCGTTCCCGTCAGCCAGGTAATCGATGGTGCCCACCCGGTAGTCCCGTCCGGGATCCAGCGGTCTGTCACCGACCCTCACGTCCACGGCCCGACCACCCGACGCCCGGAACGTCAGGTTCGAGAACTGGAGGGCTCCCAGTCGCGCCGGATCGGACGCATTCGCATCGCACAGTGCCTGCAAGGTCTTGCCTGGCAGAGAGACCGTCACGAGGGCATTGTCGAACGGGAAGATGCTGTACAGCGTGCCGACCGACACCGGACCGGGCAGGAGAGGAGCCCGCAGGCCGCCCGCATTCATGATGCCGATCTCGGCCCCGGTCTTCCCGCGGATGACATCCGCCGTCCAGTTGCCGAGCTCGCAATCCCGGGCGTACTTGTCGTCGGAGGCCAGCCCGGCGGGAGCCTGAGCCACGATCTCGGCCATCCGCGTGCGGATCTGGCCGTCGTACAGGTTGACCACGTCCTGCAAGGACCGGTCGGCCGGGATCGAGGCATCGACTGGGAGCAGACGTCCTCGTAACGCGGTGATCCGGCCTTCGTCGACCGTGAGATCGATCCGTCCCAGCAGTTCACCCCACTGGAAATCCTGCGCGACGTAGGTCGTCCAGGCACCACACCGGACGGGACGCGGCTCATCGACCCGGGTGTGGGAGTGCCCCCCCAGGATCAGGTGGATGCCCTCGACCCGGGAGGCCAGATCCAGATCTTGCTCGAAGCCCGAGTGCGAGAGCATGACGACGAGATCGACCCGCGACCGGAGGTCACGCACCTGCTCACGCGCCACCTCGACCGGATCGAGGTACCGGATGGTGGGGCGGTTCTTGCGGGCCACGGCCTCCAGAGCATCCTCGCCCATGATCCCGAACACACCGATCTTGAGGCCATCGCGCTCGAAGACATGGGACGGTTCGAAGATGGGCTGGCCTGACACCTGGTCGACCAGGTTGGAGCAGATCATGCGGAAGTGGTGCCCGGCCAGCTGCTTCTGGAGATTGGGAAGTCCGTTGTCGAGGTCGTGGTTGCCGACTGTGCTCGCATCGTACCCGGCCAGGTCCATCGTGAGCGTGTCGGCCTCCCCCTCGAAAAAGGTGAAGATCGGCGTTCCCTGGAACGTATCCCCCGCATCGAGCACCAGCGAGCGGGTCGCCTCGGCACGGATGCGACGGATCAGGGTCGCCCGGCGCGCGATGCCGCCGAGATCCCGGCCATGCCGTGTATCGAAAGGTAACAGGTGATCGTGCGTGTCATTGGTATGCAGGATCGTCAGATCCTGCGGGACGCCCAGCGCGGGGGCCTGTGCGGTGAGCAGGAGCGAAACGAGCAAGCCCGTGGACAGGATACGAGGGATGCGGAACAAGAGAGCACCTCCGGAAGGCCGGGCGACACTCGTATGGTAGGTCCTCCGGGCGATCGCCGGCAACCGGGTCGGGCGTGATATGATGCCCACCACCCCACGGAGGTGATGCCTTTGAGCTCGGACTGGACCACCCCCCTGCAGGACCTCTACCGGATCTGGCGTGAACTGGAGGCGGCCCGGGACCACCCGGTGCATGTCGTCGTCATCGCGGAACCGGGAGCGGAGCGGGAGAGCCTGCTGGAGCACCTTCAGCTGGACAGCCCGCATCCTCACCGGGTCCTGGTGGCCGATCCCCTGGCCGAGGCCGTTCCCGTGGCCGAACTGTACCTGGTCCTGGCAGGCGCCGAACGTCTCCGGGCAGCCCGGGAGTGCCCGCCCACCCATACGGTGGCGATCGTGCCGGGTGCTGCCCGAGGGCCCGTGCACGCCCGGGCCCAGGCGATCCGCCAGACCCTTGAACTCCCCGCCGAACGGGTCCTGACCCCGCTGTCCTGGCAGGATCTTCCCCGCTGTCTGGCCGACCTGCTCGTCACGCATCACGGGGACCTGGTGCTGCCGCTATCCCGGCAATTTCCTCTGCTGCAGGTCCACCTGGCCAGATGGGAAGTGCGAGATACCGCCAAGCAGAATGGGATGCTGGGGCTGCTACCGGTCCTCGGAGCGGACATGCCCCTGATGACGGCCAACCAGGTGAAAATGCTGCTGAGGATCGCGGCGCTCTTCGGCCAGCCCGTGGACTGGTCGCGCACGCCGGAAGGCGCCCTCGTGGTGGGGGGCGGATACGGCCTGCGAGGCCTGGTTCGCTGGCTTTCCCGTCGCATACCCGGGCCCCGGTGGTTGCTCGGTTCGCTGGTGGGGTACGCGGGCACGCTCGCGGTTGGTCACGGGGCGATCGCCTATTACCGGTCCCTCTCGGGTAAGCCAGGTGCGTCGACGGACGTGGACGAACCCGAGGTCACCCTTGTCACGGGGGAGATCTGATGCCGGTACGCGTGCTCGGGATCGAATCCTCGTGCGACGAGACCTCGCTCGCGATCGTCGAGGACGGGCGGCAGATCCTCTCGAATGTCGTCTCCTCCCAGATCGGTCTGCATGAACGGTTCGGCGGCGTCGTGCCCGAGATCGCCTCTCGCGGCCACATCGAGGCCATCGGTCCGCTGCTGGTGGAAGCCCTCGACCGCGCAGACTGTCGCCTGCAAGACCTGGATGCAATCGCCACGACCTTCGCCCCAGGCCTGCAAGGTGCACTGCTCGTCGGTCTGATGACCGCCAAGGGGCTGGCCTGGGGCCTCGACGTGCCTCTGGTGGGGGTGCATCACCTGGCGGCCCACATCTGGGCCAACCGGATGGCCCATCATGATCTGCCCCTGCCGTTCCTGTGCCTCCTGGTTTCGGGCGGGCACACCGAGGTCGTTCGGGTGGACGGCCCCGAGCACTTCCGGAGTCTGGCCCGGACCCGCGACGATGCCGTGGGCGAGGCCTATGACAAGACGGCCCGTCTGCTCGGCCTCGGCTACCCGGGTGGACCCGCCATCGACCGACTGGCCGCCGAGGGCAATCCGAATGCGTTCGCCTTTCCGCGGGCCAGCATGTCCGAGGGGCTCGACATGTCGTTTTCGGGCCTCAAGACCGCCGTCCGGCGCCTGGCCGAGCGTCACGTCGAGGCAGGGATGCCCATCCCGGTGGCAGACGTGGCGGCCAGTTTCCAGCGCGCCATCGTGGACGTCCTCGCGCACCGGATGGAGAAACTGGCGGAACAGGAAGGCCTCGAGGTCCTGGCCGTCGCGGGAGGTGTGGCCGCCAACCGGGAACTCCGGGCGCGGCTGGCCACGGTGGCCGAGAAGCGGGGATGGACGTTCGTAGCCCCTCCGATGGAGCTATGCACCGACAATGCCGCCATGATCGCGGGACTGGGGACCGAGCTGCTCCGCGCGGGCCGCGTGGCCACCCCGGACCTGGCCGCGCGGTCGCGCTACTCCCTGGATGCGCTGGCCCCGACCTGAAACAGGGCCACAGGATCGGCGTCGGGCGTCACGTGGACCGTACGCTCCCGCTCGTAATGAACGAAGCCCGGTAGCGCCCCCGAGGGTTTCCAGACGTGCTTCCGACGCGTGTAGACGACGGGGACGCCGCTCGACAGGCGAGCCTGGCTGAATCCAGCAGCGAGCATGGCTGCATCCAGCAGGGTGCGCTCCGGAAGCTCGCCCTGGCCTTCAGCGCGCACGAGGACGTGCGAGCCCGGAATGTTGCGCGCATGGAACCACCAGTCCTCGGGACGGGCAAGCTTGAAGGTCAACCAGTCGTTCTGGCGATTGTTGCGGCCGAGCCAGACGGTGAAACCATCCCGGGACACGAGTTGAAGCGGCCGAGGCTCGGGTGAACGGGTTCGCTGGCGCCCCGGCAGGGAGACGGGTGGCCGGACCTCATGAGAGATTTCCGCGAGGGTTTCGAGGTCGGTGGCACGCTCGACCGCGACGGCGACCCCCTCCCAGTAAGCCCGCTCTACCGAGGCGGCTGCGAGCAGGTCGCGCGTGACCTGCTCGCCCGAGCGCGCCTTCTGATAGCGCCGGTAGTGGCGCTGGGCGTTCTGGGTGGCATCCAGCGTGGGCTCGAGGGGGATGGTGACGAGCCGGGAGTCGTCGCTCTGGATGTCTGGAAGCGCATGACTCGAGACACCACGTGGCACTTCGTGGGCGAAGGTGAGGAGCAGATCGCCCCAGAGTTTCCAGTCGGCAGCCGTATCGACGCGCTCGAGCGCCCCTTCAAGAGCTTGACGTCGGGAATCGAGCCGGTCGAACCGCTCCCGAACCTCGCGCTGCAGGTGCTGGCGCTGGCGCTCGACGGCTTCCCGGTCCCAGCGAGCGCCGAACCAGGCATCCAGGGTCTCCCCCGGCGGCAGTGAATCCCCCGGACGGCCCAGCCGCAGCACCTCGAAACCCTCGGCGGTTCGCGTGAGCCGGAAGTCCCCCTCTGCCAGTTCCTTCCGGAAAGTCTCCCAGACCTCGGCCAGGCGCGATCGCGCCGTCACTTCGAGCTGGCATGCCGGGAGCGTCGGGTCGATCCCGGCCGCACGGAGCAGTTCCCCGAGCGCGGCCCGCGAGAGAGAGTGCACCCTTGCCAGAAGGACCTCCCGGACGGGGCGGTCTGCAGCACCGGGCCCCACGGGCAGGGAAAGCGGATCGAACGCTCCCGGATCGAGACGATCAGCCGGAACAGGGGGAGGATCGTAGGGGAGACCGGGAAGCAACTGGCGCTCCCGGCTCTCGCGTTCGCTGACGGGACGGAGGAGGCCCAGGATGTTTCCCCAGGGCCGATCGAGCAGCAGCCAGTTGGCATGCTTGCCGGTGATCTCGGCCACCAGCGCGCGTTCCGTGGGGTCCCCGAGTTCGTCCCGACCGGTACAGACGATCTGGACGACCCGCTCGAGACCGGGTTGCTCGATCCGGAGGATGCGAGCCCCCTCGAGATGCTTGCGCAGCAGCATGCAGAAAGCCGGGGGCTGAGCCGGATTCTCGAAGCGACGCTCCGTGAGATGGAGGCGCGCATGCACGCCCCGGGCCGAGAACAGGAGGCGACGCGGCCCACCCGGGCCGCGGAGGATCCACACCATCTCCCAGGCCGTGGGGAGATGGATCCGGTCGATGCGAGACCCGACGACCATGTGGCGTAGCTCGTGGATGGTGGCGGCCACCATCAGGCTGTCCATGACATGCATGCCCCCATCATAGGGGATGAACGTGCCGTTTCAGGCCGTCACGGTTCCGGAATCGAGCCCTCCCGTTCGAAAAAGAGACATCCGTGGTATGGAACACGTATCGGTCCCGGAACGGGACCCCACGCAGGAGGCGAACGTGCGCGACCGCGAAGTGATTGTTCTGATGGTGCAGCGCGAGACCGCGGACAGCTGGTCCGGTCAGCGTCTGGACTCTGCGGGTCCAGGCCTCACTGGCCCCGACCGCGAGTCGATCGAGCGTCAGATCCACGAGACCTGGGTCGCACCCGACCTCGCGACGGCTCGCTGACGCCTCCTCAGGCAGCCTCCCGCCCCAGCCTTTCCATCCAGCCATCGATGGCACGTGACGTGGCGCGCTCGATGGCCACGAAACCGCACGCCGGGCAGACGAGAGCAGGAACCCCTTCGAACCGAGCGAGTCCGCGCGGATGTGGCAGTTCGAGCTCGATGGTGCAGGGGGCCAGTTTCGACGGGTGGCCGTGCAGGCAGGTCATGGTCGGGCTCCTCTCGAAGGCAGTGAAGCGGTGACACCGATCACATCGTCACGCTCACCCCGCACTTGAGCCCCCATTTCGTGCCTGATTTTTATGAAATCGTTTTGAAATAATAAAATATCATGTATAATTGATTCATGTTCACCCCCCGTCATTCTGCTGGCAGGTGCCCATGAATCTGGATTCTCGCTCCTTCACCCCCACGCTCGTCCCGGTCACGTCCCCCTGGGAACCCTCGGAGGGATGCTCCCGTGAAACCTGGGACGATGAACTCCCCTGGGAAGACGGGGAATGGTCCCCTCTCTGGGCCCACTGGGGCGAAGAGGATGGCGTGCGCATGTCTGATGGATTCTGAACGGGCGGTTCCGTCGCGGTCACGCAAGCGAGACGGGGGGGCCACCACATGGTGCCCCCCCCGTCTCGAACCTGGTGCTGGCCAGCGTCAGCGAAGCGCCAGCGACCGCGATTTCGAGACCGCGTGTTCGTCCTGCAGGTCATACTTGCGGAGCACCTCGAGCAAGCGATGGGCCTGGTTCTGCAAGATGACGGCCGACTGGGCGATCGTATCGGTGGCGATCGCCGATTCCTGAGCCGAGAAGTTCATCCCCTGGATGACGGTCACCATCTCGCGGGCCTGGTTCTGCTGGTCGAGGGAACTGGATGCCACCTGCAACACGACATCTCGCATCGCCGCGGCCGAGTTGCCGATCCGCTGGCTGGCCACGTCCTGCTGATGGGCAGATTCGGTCATGCGACGCGTGCCCTGGTCGAGACGCTCCGTGGCGCTCAGGGTGTCCCGGGCCACGATGGCATGCTCGTGGGTCGCCCGGTCGATGACGGAGATGCGGGTGGCGAGATCTTCGATCCGCTTGACGATCGTCTCCAGATAGTAGCCCGCCTGGCCCGCGACGTCGGCACCCGCCGAGATGGCGAGTTCGCCCTCGTGGCTGATCCGCATCGCACTCTGGGTATCCGTCTGGATGGCCTTGACCAGATTCCGGATCTCGGCAGTCGAAGCCGCTGCCCGGTCAGCCATCTTTCGAACCTCGACGGCGACGATGCTGAAACCGCGTCCGGCCTCACCGGCGCGCGCCGCCTCGATGCTGGCATTCAGGGCCAGCATGTTCGTCTGGGCCGCGATGTCCTCCATGACCCCCAGGATGGTCCCGATCTGCTTCGACCGCTGGCCCAGCAGGTCGATGGCGACGCGGATCCCAGACATGACCTGGAACACGTCCTGGATGCCCGCCACGGTGGCGTCAACGGCCTCCCGGCCCTCGCGAGCGGCTTCGGAGGTCTGCACCGCGTCGTTCGCCGCCTCGCGAACGTTCTGGGCCACGAAATCGATCGAGGCAGACATCTCCTGGATGGCCGCACCCATCTGGTTGACGACGCCTGACAGGACGTCCGCATTGGACACGACCGACGAGGTCCCCGCGACGATCTGCTGCAGGGCCGTCGAGGTCAGTTCGACCTGAGCCGAGAGGTCCGAGGCGTTACGGGCAAGCAATTCACCGTTGCGAGCCATCTGCTCGACGGCGCGGGTGGTGTCCGCCGCGGTGGAGGCCTGGATCTTGGAGGTCTGGGCAAGTTCCTCGGTACCGGCCCCGATCTGCTCGAGGTTCTGGGCGACGATGCGCGCGGCCTGGCCGACCTCGGTCAGAGACTCGTGGAAATGGTCGACCAGCCGGATGAGTCCGTCGCCGACCCCCCCGAGTTCCCGGGAGAACGCCTGGGTATCGGCCCCAGAGCCCGAGACCAGCCGGTCGGCTTCCATGAGCAGCCGCTCGGCCCCACGCCGGGTCCGACGGGAGACGAGGAAGCCGACAAAGAGGGACAGCAGGGCCAGGGCCGAGACGCCGAGCAGCAGTTGCTGGCGCGTGGTGGCCACGTGGGTGGCGATCGCCTTCCGGCTGTCCTGCATCTCGGACAGCCAATCCTCGGAAACGGCCGACCCCGGATTGGCGGCCTCACTGAGTTTTTCGAGGTGGGTGGTCAGCAGCGCCTCCTGGCGCGACAGCAACTCGAGCCCGGAGTGGACCCACAATCCTCCGCCGAGGATTCCCGACGCCAGCACGGCCGGCAACGCCCAATCACGCACCCGAATCATGGCAACTACCCAACCCCCATGTCACCGGGACTGGAGCCCGGCAAGAGACACGACTACCTGATGCCCTGTGTACCCCTGCAACACCGGAGCATTGCACGTCATGAGCACTTTACCTCCCAAAATGTGAATTTGCCGATGATGCCCGTCACGCAGGAACCACCGGAAAAGGTTCAACCGGACACGGCCGGAGCTTCACGCACGTGGCTCGCATGCGCGGTCGCCTCGAGAACGACATGGGCGACATCCGCGCGCGAGACGTTGCGCCCCCCTGGCGGAATGCCCTCGAGAGCCAGCCGGACGTTCCGGGTCAGCGGCCCATCCGTGAGGCCCATCGGCCTGAGCACGGTCCAGGCGAGACTGCTCGCCCTGAGTTGCTCGACCGCACCCCGGTGGTCCGCCAGCACGTGGCGCAGGATGAACTGGACGAGCCAGCCGAAGGGCCCCGGGATCTCGCCATCGATCCCGGCCGAGGCAATCCAGACGATCCGCTGGACCCCGTGGGCGTTCATGCCCGCCACGATGTATCGCATCGCGGTGGCAAGGACGTCCGACCGGGAGAGCCCCTCGCCCCCGAGCGCGCTGAGGACGACCTCCTGACCGGCGATCGCCCGCGCGATGGATTCGCCGTCCCGAGCCTCGATGCGGACCACCTCGACGCCCGGGGGGACGGGCTCGAGCTTTCCAGGCTCCCGCACCGCCGCCGTGACCGTCCAGCCGCGCTGGACGGCCCCCTCGAGCAGCAGGCGCCCCGTCCGCCCCGTGGCACCGAACAGTACGACCTTCACGCGCTGGCTCCTTTCACCCCGGAGGCGCTCACGCGGTTGCGCAAGATCACCCACCTTGCATCTATAAAGATATGGTAAAGCCTTGCTGAAGATCGGAGTATGCGTGTTCCGCCGTGCCCTGCCCCCCGCTGCCCTCATGATGCTGACCGGATGCGGGCTGATGCCCTCTCTGCCCCCCGCCTCCGGGACCAAGATGAACGCCAGCACCGTCACTCCCGACACCCATCGCTGGCAGATGCGCCTGCCGACCACCACCGGTAACCAGCTCGACCTCGATTTCACGATGCCGAAGTTCGACTACAACCGAGGACTCGATCCGGATGGTCGGATCCTCATGCGTTACACGGACCGCACGAACTTCTTCGGGCAGCGCGACATCATCTATGCCTATGTCCGGCTGGTGATGGAAAGCGGTGAGGTGATCGAGAAGCCGCAGGCGATGCTCAGCCGGGTCAAAGGATTCGAAGGGGATCCGACGGCTTTCCGCATGGACGAGCGGTTCCGTCAGGCCCTCACCCAGGACAACCCGCTTCACATCGAGTTTGCGTTCTTCGGTGCGGACCGTCATGGCTACCTGACCTGGGACTCGAATGACGGCAAGAACTACCTGTTCGACCTCGACACCTTCCCGGTCCCGCACGTTCGCTGATCCGTACGGGCCACGCCCGCAAGCCCATCGCGGCGTCCAGGTACACCGCGGTGGGCTCAGGCCTGAAGGTCCCACTGGTGCGGGACCATGCCGCCCGTCATGGCAGCCCGGTAAGCTCTGAGCGCGGGGCTGGCCGTACCCGAGATTTCAGTCGCCTCACGTTGACGGGGGATTTCGGGTACCTGCGGGCGCGCCCCCCCGGCCCCGGACCGGGTCTCGGCAGAAAGCTGGCCCGGAGCTCCTGGCCTGGTCGCCGCGGCTCCCGCGGGGCCGGGAGCCGCTCCCGGCCGGTTGGAGGCCGTCCCGGAAGTTCGTTCCCTGGCCTCGAGGGCGTCTGCGCGCTCTCGCCGGCGCGCCTGACCGGCCTGCAAGGTCGAGGCCTGCAATTCCTGCCACAGCTGACGCGCCATCGCGCCTTGCTTGCTCCGGACGTCCATCGGGTCGCCCCTCTCCGGTTGGTCCGCCATTGGACCGTGAACCCGAGTTTCGTATTCCCCGACTCGGGCTTCTGCCGGGGAAAGACATCAAGACTTGCCAGGGACGCAACGCGAGGAAAACATCCCGGACCAGGACGTCCGGTGAACGCGGCCCAAAAGGCGAAGGTCCAGCCTCTTTTCGAAGGCTGGACCTCGCACAGCGCGCCTGGCAAGACTCGAACTTGCGACTTCTTGCTCCGGAGGCAAGCGCTCTATCCACTGAGCTACAGGCGCACGTCCTCACGATACCATCCGGTTCCCCGACGGCGCAAGGCGACGCCGATCAACATCTATCCACCAGGCACCTGCAGGGCTGACGCCCTGAACCTCAAGCGACGGTTAACCTTGAAGAAATATACGCTCAAGATAGTGGAGCCCGCTGGCCAGGTGCTCAGAAGGCATCCCGGGTGACCTCGAGGCGATGCACCCCGGCGGAACCCGGAAGGGTCTGCACGCGCAAGAGATGAGCCCCGCGCTTCCAGGTGGCGAACGTTGCCCCCGTTCGTTTCGCCACTCCGCGGGTGTCGGGGGGACCATAGACGGTCTCGAGATCGGAGAGCGTCCAGGGGGAACCCTGCTTGCACGCCTCGTCGATCTGGGACTGGAGGTACAGGGGACCGGCCACCAGGTAAAACACGCCCTCGGTCACGAAACCGCGGGAGTCCGTGTACAGATCGATCCCCCCCTCGAAGGGCGCGTAACCCTTCAGGAGAAAATGCCGGCCCTCGCCGGCGTCATCGGGCCCCTCGACCTCGACTCCGCGATCGAACAGGATATCGGGTCGTGCCGCAACCGGGCGCAAGAAGGCTTCCCAGGCTCCGTGCTTCAGCAGGAGGGTGGCGGGCTGATGAAGTGCCGCCGCGGACGGAGCAGAGGGGGAGGCCGGAGGCGCCGCAGCCGCCAGGACGGAAGAGAGGGGTATCAGCATCAGAGGAGCGGCTTGATGTGCTGCATCAGCGTGGGGATGATCGCAGCCTCTTCGCCGCCGGGCGGCCCCACCCAGCGGTGGACGACCTTGCCCTGACGATCCAGGAGAAAGGTGGTCGGAATACCGCGAATCCCGCCGTAGGCACGGGTGACGCCGGAATCTCCGATCACGACGGGATAATCCATCCCATGTTCACGGATGAAGGGGCTGACCGCCTCGTCGCCTTCACGGTCGAGCGCGATGCCGATGATCTCGAAGGGTCTGCCCGCGAGCTGGTGGCGCAGCTCGATGAAAGCCGGAATCTCGGCACGACAGGGTGGGCACCAGGTGGCCCAGAAGTTGACCAGACGGACCTTGCCCTTGAAGTCGCTCAGGCTGACAGGGCGGGCATCTCCGCTGCGCGGCAGCGTGAAATCCGGCGCGATCTTCGGATAGGACCAGGCCGGGGCGCCGAGGCCCACGGCGAGAAGGCAGGCGAGACCGAGGGCTCTGAACATGCGGGGATCCTTTCCATGACGCAAAACAAGGGAAGAAGCCCTGACTGGAGTCAGGGCTTCTCGAGGGGTGGATGATGGGAATCGAACCCACGTATGCTGGAACCACAACCCAGTGCCTTAACCACTTGGCTACACCCACCATGAATCGAGAGTCTGGCGCGCCCGGCTGGATTCGAACCAGCGACCAGCCGCTTAGAAGGCGGCTGCTCTATCCCCTGAGCTACGAGCGCCAGAGCACGCTCATCTAGTGTAGCGGAAGAGAGGCATCCGCGCAAGGGCCACGAGGCCGCCTCACCCCGACCTTTGACACGGGCACCACCGGTCCTTACCATGAACGCCGGCACACGCCATGTTCGCATCCAGCACGGAAGGAAGCGCCCCGATGATCGCGCCCGAGGAACTCGCCGCCCACATCCGCGCCGCCATGCCCGATGCCGAGGTCGAGGTCCTCGACAAGACGGGCATGTCGGATCACTTCCGGGTGGCCGTCACGTCATCCGCCTTCACCGGCGTCAAACCCCTCGACCGCCAGCGGCTCGTGTACGCCGCCCTCCGTGAACCGATGGAAGACGGGCGCATCCACGCCCTCGAGATCCGGGCGATTCCCCGGTCCGCAGGTTGAGCGGCTCGCCCCTCCCC
>Ga0208788_1000293_pt1 | contig 25485 bp, 25 predicted proteins | sample Wag4_2014_7_11_3_FD_187363 | JGI IMG/M metagenome (GOLD analysis project Ga0208788, IMG submission 187363) | Fresh water mixed with fracking chemicals microbial communities from Ohio, USA - Utica-2 Time Series FC 2014_7_11 (SPAdes) (version 2) ...
CGAGATTGTTAGAGACATGTCAGGATTCTATTCCATCAATGAGGGCTTCAAGTAAATTTCCTTGCAGCCATCCGAGCCAACTGTAAACTCCGTACACGCCGCGCATCGGATCATCGGGTGCTAGCAACTCAAGTTCTTCGTGACTATTTTTCTCAACATTAAGTCGCACACCAAGTGCAAGTCGTATGTCGTTTATTCCACCTAGCCACGCATTCGCCAATTCGTGATTGAGTTCGATGCTTCCATCTTCACTGCTCATAAGCATTGTTCTAATAGACATGGCATGTGCTTGTTTCTTTGTTCGCAAAACAGATTCTGTGTATCTGCGAAACTCTGCAGCGTCTACGCCATCTGCGTAAGCATTTGGCAAGAGGCGAAGCAAAACCTCGTCATCAGGTGGGGAATCATGAACAGTAATTCCAACCATTGCAGCCAGTGGATCTTGATCGTGATGATCCACGCGTTCGGCAAGCAATTCGATAATTTGTTGCGAAAGATTTATGAGAACTTCTTTTTCTGAATCAGAGAATTGCGCAACAAATAACTCTTCTCCATGGCGAGTGAAACCGTGGCTCTGATTCATAAGGGTTGATCACCACGTTGCAGCGTTGCCCACAAACCAAACTCATGCAGACGTGCAACATCGTGTTCCATTTCTTCACGAGTGCCTTCAGAAACTACCGCTTTGCCTTCGTTATGTACTTTCATCATTAATTCAGTTGCACGTTCGCGTGAATACCCAAACAACTCCATAAATACATAGGTCACATAATCCATGAGATTTACTGGATCATCCCAAACAATTGTTACCCATGGCCGATCAGTTGAAAAGATCGCGTTGATCTCTTCTTCGATCTTTGACTTGATTTTTACCATTATCGGATGACCACCGTGAATACTTCTGAATCAGCTTGATTCCACTGCGCATCCTTAGCAACACGAACCATGTACTTAGCAAATCCTTTTTGTTCTACTGTCGTTGAAATTGTAAACAGACCATTTACATCTGTGAGAACAGGTGATCCAACAGGTATCCATTTGCCTGCACGCTGTTGTAGCAATTGAAGTGGTACTCCGCTTTGACGTGGTGCAAGCGTTCCAGTTATTTGCAGTGGTTGTGAACGCACCGCGGAAACAGGAGCGCTTACAGAAATACGTCGCGTAATTACGACAGAAACTTCAGCTGAGATTGATTCCAAGCGCTCCCATGTTGCATCAGTTCGTGCGCGAATCATCGAACTCTTCGAGAGCAGAAGTGGCACTTGAATAATTCCATCTGCGCCAGTTGTGCTCGTTGCAATCTCCCGCCATTGGGTTTCATTGGCCGCTTTAGTTTCGATTCGAACAAGTAAATTACTTATTGGTAACTTATCTGGTAATTGAAATGAAGCTTTCAATCCGAATATAGATCCAAATTCAAGGGCTGCAGCACTTTCAATTGAACCTGTGCTTGATTCGATGGTGCTAATTACTTGATCAGGTGCAATCGCAAGGGCGGCGCTTCTTATCGCTTGGGACGCTGCCATGTCTTCCATTCCAAAAGTCCATTGAGCAACTCCACCGAGTCTGTACTTAGAAACAAAGGCAATCCTTGAAGTAAAGCTACGAGCATCTTGATACCAAGCAGTGCGAGTTGCAGTGCAGGTTGTTGCTAAACCATTTGCTGTTTGACCGCTATAGGTTTTGGAATACGTAAAGTTAACTTCTCCAAGTGTTTCGTCATATGTAGGAACAACGCCATAACTCTGTGCAAGTGCGGCCGCATCTCTTAAAACAAAAGTTGCAGCTTTTGCACCAACCCTTACGACGTTTGCAACTTCTTTTGGACACGTTCCTTCGACTTTAGTGACCCAATCTCGGCCATAACCAGGAATTCCTACATAAACCTTTGATGCGGGCATTACCGAAATTGCGTATTTAATTGTTCGCTCGGTCCACGCTAATGGGCCAAGTGGTCCTGGTTTAGCAACAGAGAAGTCATACGTCATGATTCGAAGTCGATCAATGTATGGAGCAATCTCAGCCCATGCATAAACAAAATAACCTTTTTGCGCACCCGCTGGGTCATATAAGTACGGTGTTGAAACAGATAACAATTTGTTCTTGGACTTAAGAATTCCGCTGAGCTCTTTTACAAATGCAACCCAATGTGGTTTTGTAGAACTCCATGTTGTGTTCTTATCTACGAAAGCAAAACCTTCAAAATCTAAATCAATACCATCGTAGTTATACTTCATCACAAGTTCCACGATTGCATTGACCACTTGAGTTCTAGAAACTGGGTTAGCAAGTAGTTTTGATAAAACCAATTCACTTGTTCCATCAGTTATTGTCGGAATAATTGTAAATCCAGCGCTGCGCAAAGTTGCAAGCGGTCTATCAATTGGAACGCTCGGATTAGCTGGGGCATATAAGTCTGTAACAACTGGAAGTTTCTTTGCCCCGTTGTATTTCAGTGTGTACCAAAATGGCATTACTTCACGGATGATGTCCACGTTCGCAACAACGGCTGGCAGAGATCTGCTCATTGAGTAATAAGGAATCCAACCCGTCAAAACTTTCCGAGGTTGTGTACTCGCGCTCACTTGTGGCGTAAGTGCGACCATGTTTGCTATTACTAAAAGTATTGCGAGAAATGGTCTCAGTTTTTTCATGTCACTTTTCTTCAGGCGCTTCGCGCAATCCGTCGTGAATCTCTTTGCAAGCAGGGCAGATTGGATATCTCTGCGGGTCGCGAGATGGAATCCACTTCTTGCCACACAACGCTTTGACAGATTTTCCAGTAACTGCTGATTCAATGATTTTCTCTTTTTTCACATAATGTGAAAATCGATCATGACCGCCATCATCTTCTTCTAATTCTGGACGTGTGAGCAGATCTGTATCGGATGCAGTATCGCTTCCGCGTCTAAAAATACCCATGAGCACACCTTACCGTGAGGGTAGAATTCATCAGATGAAAGACTTATTGCGCACCGAACATTTGACGCGCGACGACGTTGAGTTGTTGCTTGATACTGCTGCGCAATTCGCTGCCGAGCCACTTCGTTCTAAAGAAGCATTGGCCCATAAGAGTGTGGCTATCTACATGACAAAGCCATCTACTCGCACACGGCTTGCATCACAAACTGCGGTCGCTCACTTAGGTGGTTCTCCAATTGTTTTGCGCGGAGAAGATCTACAACTTGGTCGCGGTGAATCAATTGCCGATACTGCGCGAATCTTTAGCGGATATTGCGATGCAATCATTATTAGAACTTTTGCTCAATCAGATGTTGATGAACTTGGAAAATACTCATCGATTCCCGTAATTAATGCGTTAACTGATGATGACCATCCGACTCAACTATTGGCTGACTGGTTAACCATCCGTGAAACTTTTGGTAAAGATGTTTCTGGTCGTAAGTTTGTTTACTTAGGCGATGGAAATAACATGGCGCACTCATGGTTGATCATGGGAGCAATCATGGGAGCGCACGTTGTTGCTGCAACTCCAGAAGGTAAATGGGCACCAAGTGCTGATGCAATTGCAACAGCGCAAAAGATTGCCGCTAAGACTGGCGCAACAATTGAAGTAACCCACGATGCACAATGCGCCGCCAAAGATGCCAGTGTTTTGTACACGGATGTGTGGATGTCAATGGGCGATCCAGAATCAGAGAAGAGCGAAAAAATTGGAGCGCTAGCACCATTTGCTGTAACTGATGCATTAATGGAAAAGACTTCTAAGGATTCAATATTTATGCACTGTCTTCCCGCGCATCGCGGTGAAGAAGTTATGGCATCTGTCATTGATGGACCAAAATCGGTCATCTGGCGCGAAGCATTTCATCGCAGGACCACTATTCAATCCCTTTTGTTTCATTTAACACGTGGTGAAATCAAGGGTTCGCTCTAGCCACTCCGTTACAAAAGTATTAGGTTTACCTCATGCGAATAGCCGTACCTAAAGAAATCCGTGAGGGCGAAAAGCGCGTAGCGCTCGTTCCAGACATCATCAACAAATTAACTCGTTTGGGTTACGACGTCTCCATCGAATCAGGCGCCGGAACTCATTCACAAGCTACTGATGAGGATTTCAAGAGTGCGGGTGCATCAGTAGTAAATGGTGATGTTCTAAAGGATGCCGATGTTGTTCTCAGTGTTTCACCGCTAACTCCAGCGCAGATGTCTTCCCTTAAAAAAGGTGCCCTGACTATCTCTTTCCTTTCTCCAGTCACCGCTGTTGACTCTATTGAGGCAGCAGCAAGCGCCGGAGTTACAGCGTTTTCTCTCGAATTAGTTCCACGCATTTCACGTGCGCAATCTATGGACGCGCTCACTTCGCAAGCACTCTGCGCTGGATATCGCGCAGTATTAGTTGGTGCAGAAATGTCACCACGTTTCTTTCCACTATTAATGACGGCAGCCGGAACTGTTACACCTGCACAAGTTCTTGTGTTGGGCGCAGGTGTTGCTGGTTTGCAAGCTATTGCAACGGCCCGCAGATTAGGCGCAGTTGTTTCGGCATATGACGTTCGTCCATCTTCTGCTGATGAAGTGAAATCAATGGGTGCAACATTTATTGAACTTGAATTAGAAGCACTCGAAGGTGCTGGCGGTTATGCACGCGAAATGACTCCAGAGCGTGCAGCCAAGCAACGTGAATTGCTCACTCCATATATTGCTAAGTCGCACGTTGTTATTACAACTGCTGCTGTCCCTGGACGACAAGCACCGCAGTTGATGACACAAGCGATGGTCGATGCAATGGGACCCGGAACAATCATCGTTGATCTTGCCGCAGAAACAGGCGGAAATGTTGAAGGATCTAAACCAGGTGAAGTTGTAGTTACAAAAAATGGTGTGCGTATTTGGGGCGGCAAAGATGTACCAAGCCAGTTGCCATTTCACGCATCTAGTTTGTACTCACGAAACGTTGTAAATCTTCTGACGCTTCTAACAAAGCCAGCAGCAGAAGGTAGTGCGCTCTCGCTAAATCTTGATTTTGAGGATGAAATTATTAATGGTGCAGCCGTAACACATGCAGGAGCTAAGCGAAATGGGGGCGCAAAATAATGGAACCGATTGCAATCATTTCGATCTTCGTTCTTGCGGTATTCGTAGGATTTGAAGTTGTATCTAAAGTTTCATCCACCTTGCACACTCCATTGATGAGTGGCGCTAACGCAATCCACGGTGTGATTTTGGTTGGTGCAATCATCGTTGCCGATCACAGTAAAACTAATCTTGAATTAGGACTCGCGGTAGCAGCAATCATCTTGGCCACAATCAATATGGTGGGCGGATTTCTCGTAACCGACCGGATGCTCGAAATGTTTAAGGCAAAGAAAGGTGGTGAGAACAAATGAGTTTTTTTGTCTATAGCTTGATTGGTCTTGCTGCTGGTGTCTGTTTCATTCTCGCTCTTAAGGGCCTATCAACTCCAAAGACGGCTCGTCGCGGAAACATAATTGGTGCAATTGGCGCAACGATTGCAACTGTAGTTGTTTTCTTTTACTCCAAAGATGGAGAGTCCCTTCCACTTAATAACCTAGGTTGGATTCTCGGTGCGATTGCTGTTGGTGTGCTAATTGGTGTGCCTGCTGCACGTAAAGTTCAGATGACGCAGATGCCACAACTTGTGGCACTATTTAATGGTGTGGGCGGTGGCGCTGCAGCACTTGTAGCCATTGTTGAATACTTAAATCTTGGTGAAACAGCAAAGACTCCAGTAGTTATTGCGACTGTCTTTACTGTAATTGTTGGCTGTGTTTCATTTAGCGGCTCGATTATTACATTCTTAAAGCTTCAAGAGCTTATGACTACTCGCCCAGTTGTCTTTCCTGGCGGACGCTTTGTAATTGCAGGAACACTAGCGGCAACACTTGGCGTGGCAGTCTGGGTTGTCATCGAACTTGGCACCAACCCGCTACTGATTCTTGCAGCGCTTTCACTGCTATTCGGTGTTCTATTCGTACTGCCAGTTGGTGGAGCAGACGTTCCAATTGTTATCTCACTACTTAATGCATTTACTGGTTTAACAGTTGCTGCAAGTGGTTATGTTCTAGATTCAACACTTCTGATTATTGCTGGAACCCTCGTTGGTGCTTCCGGAACAATCTTGACTCGCTTAATGGCAGAAGCCATGGGTCGCTCACTCTTTGGAACTCTCTTCGGTGCATTTACTGCAAAGCCGCAAGAAGCAAGTGGAGCTGCAGAAGATCGTCCAGTTCGCTCTGGTTCACCTGATGACGTTGCAATCTTGCTTAACTATGCACGTCGCGTAGTTATTGTTCCGGGCTTTGGTTTAGCTGTTGCGCAAGCACAGCACACGGTTCGCGAATTAGCAGATCTGCTTATCGCAAAGGGTATTGATGTTGCATATGGGATTCACCCAGTTGCAGGTCGTATGCCGGGACACATGAACGTATTGCTTGCGGAAGCCAATGTTCCATATGACCAATTGGCTGAAATGGAAGATGTAAATCCAACCTTTGCACAGACTGATGTTGCAATTGTTATTGGAGCAAACGATGTTGTAAATCCAGCGGCAAAGACAACTCCAGGTTGCCCAATTTATGGAATGCCAATTTTGGACGTTGCCAATGCTGCAAACATTATTTTCCTCAAGCGTTCGATGCGCCCAGGTTTTGCTGGTATCGAAAACGAACTGCTCTTTGATCCAAAGACTATGCTGCTCTTTGGAGATGCGAAAGCTTCGCTAACAAAGGTGCTTTCCGCGCTTAAGAACCTCTAATTTTCTCAAGTTGCAGGTAGTTGAAAGTTCAACTATTCTCGGCTTATTGAAATAAGGAGTTGAAATGCCAGCAGTTACCGTTAGCGATATAACAATTCTGCCTCGAGTTATTGAGGCACCAGGATCGCGCGCGCGAACAGTTAAGAGCATTACGACAGCTCCACAAGGTTTTGAAGGCGAAGGCTTTCCTGTACGTCGTGCATTTGCCGGCGTTGATATGACAGAACTCGATCCATTTATTCACTTAGATCAAATGGGCGAAGTTGAATACGCACCGGGTGAACCAAAGGGAACTCCATGGCATCCACATCGCGGTTTTGAAACTGTTACTTACATTATTGATGGAATCTTTGATCACTACGACAACAATGGTGGTGGCGGAACAATTCAAAATGGTGACACACAATGGATGACTGCTGGTGCAGGAATTTTGCACATCGAAACTCCCCCAGAGCATTTAGTTATGAGTGGTGGCTTGTTCCACGGTTTTCAATTGTGGGTAAATCTTCCAGCTGCTAAAAAGTGGTCACCCCCTGCATATCAAGATCTTCGTGCAAGTGAAGTGGCACTTCTTGCATCTCACGATGGCGGTGCATTGATTCGCGTTATTGCTGGCGAAATTGATGGACACAAAGGTCCAGGATCAACACAGACTCCAATTACTTTGGTGCATGCCACTGTTCAACCAGGTGCTGAACTTCGTCTTCCATGGCGCAAGGATTACAACGCACTTGTCTACACATTGGCAGGACATGGTTTTGTCGGCGAAGAATCTCGCCCAGTTCAGATGGGACAGCTCACTGTTTTCGGTGAGGGAGATACTCTGGTTATTCGCGCTGCGAATCAACAAGAAACTCGTTCACCTGAATTAGAACTGTTTATTCTTGGTGGTCAACCAATTAAAGAACCTGTTGCGTGGATGGGTCCATTTGTTATGAATACCAAGCGCGAAGTTCTGCAGGCTTTTGAAGACTTCCAAAAAGGATTGCTAGGAACTGTTCCAGCAATTCATAAAAAGGACGTATTGAACGTGCATGGTGCGCCTACTGAAATCGTAGAAGAGTAAAGCTAGCCAATCATTTCGGAGTCGTACGCTCGATTGCTATCGTGAATACAGCTCTTGCTTACATCGATTTTTGAGCAATCTTCGCAGAGCAAAACTAATTCGTGGCACGCTTTTCGTGCGCAGTTATAGAACTGTTTAGTTGGAGCGTTACAGCTTTCGCACTCGCCAATAACTTTTGTCTTTGAAGAGAAATCAATGGCCATGCGAGCATCAAATGTATAGAGCGAGCCTTCCCACAAACCTTTGTCGCCGTACTTCTTGCCGTACTTAACGATTCCACCTTCGATTTGGTAAACCTCTTTAAAGCCATTGTCGACCATGACCGCTGAAAGAATTTCGCAACGGATACCGCCAGTGCAATATGTAACAACTGGCTTGTCCTTGAGGTGATCGTATTTTCCACTCTTGATTTCTTCTACGAAATCGCGTGATGTTGTGACATCGGGAATAACTGCGTTTTTAAACTTTCCAATTTTTGCTTCGAAAGCGTTACGACCATCAAAGAAGACAACTTCATCGCCACGTTCTTCAACGAGTTTTTGCACGTCGTATGGCTTGAGATGTTTTCCCCCACCGACAACGCCTTCTTCATTTACTTTAATCACTGATGGATCACCAAATGCTACGAGTTCATCTTTAGCTTGAACTGCTAGACGAGGGAATTCATTTCCAGTTCCATCTGACCATTTGAAATCTATTTTCTTAAAACCTGGATATTTCTTAGTGCGTGCAACATATTTCTTAAGGGATTCCATATCTCCGCCAACTGTTCCGTTGATTCCGTGGCGAGAGATGAGAATGCGACCTTTAATTCCAAGGGATTCGCAGAGAGTTAGTTGCCATAAGCGCACAGCAGCAGTGTCTTCGATAGGCGTAAAGCCGTAATAGAGAAGTACTTTCTGTGGTTCCACACGCCAATCTTAACCGCTGGCGGGGGCTTTAAAAAACGCCGTTACTCGCAGGCGACGCCATCTTTATCGCGATCCAGCGCCTTGTTGAGGGCGTACAAGGTTTTATCTTTGGAACGAACGATAGGTGTGACACCTGCAGCACGCGCCTTTGCACACGTTGAATACTTAACAGCTTTCTTAACTTTCGGTGCAGGAGTTGATGCAGGTGTTGGTTCAGCAACTGATTGTGTTGGAGTTGGCGCTGGTGTTGGCGAGACAAGAGTTATGGGATTGATGCCTGCAGTAACTGCATATGCAGGAAGTGAAAAAGCAGTGATAGAAGTGATGTTGCATTGAGTAACGAGTGAAGTAAGTGCGTTGGCTTCTGCTGAATCTATAGTGAGTGAATATCGCACCTTGATTGCAATCCAATTAGAAACGTATAGGCATTTGTTTTCTGGTGGCATCCATGTACTTGGATCTTGATCACCTTTTTGACGATTAAGAGATGCAGTAACTGCGATGAGTGCGCGTGGATCGGTTAAGTCATTTGCAAAAGCTTCGCGCTGTGCCGGCGACCATTTCCATGCACCAGATCTCCATGCTTCAGAGAGCGGAACCATGTGGTCAATATCTAATGTTGAGTAATCAGTTGTGGCTAATGCGTCATAAGAGCTAATCCATTTGCCACCGTTTAAAACACATCCACTACTTAACTTCGGTAATGCAACCGCTTCTTGAATCAAAACTTCTTTACGAGTATCGCAACGATCTTTATCCGCATCAATCCAATGTTTAAAGAGAGATCTTTCGTAACCAGAGAGTTGATCTGCAGCAACAGTGAGAGGCAGATCAAATGCTTGCGCGGCGGGGGCTGTGAGCGCGCTGAAGGCTGTGGTGGTTGCTAACAAAGTTGTGCTGGCTAATAGATAGGCAAGAGCCTTTGCGCGCAGTGTCTTCTCGTACACAGATGCGCTGCGCTCGGATGCGTTCAACGCTCGTTCGTTACTTAATTGGCCAGCTCTCATGATGGCGATAACTCTAGTTTGAACATGGGGATAACTTCCACACTCTGTCAGTGCGCCTAGTGATAGTTCACACATGCGCACACAACTTGTCTCCCGATTACTTGCTGCTGCGCCTGGCATTGACACCCTGACATCACTAAATGCCATCGATCCATTCGATCTTCCCGCTGCTGCGCGCATTGATTATTTATCCGCACTCGAGCGACAAATCAGTTGGTTGCAAGCGATGATGCAACGCGCAATCGTTGCAGTTGCTGGCGAAGAAGGCAGCAAGAGCGAAGATATGTTTACCGGCGTTGATGATGCCGAACGAGAAGATGTAGCAACGGCGCTTCGCATGTCAACCGGCACAGCTCAAATTCGTATCGATGTTGCCCGCACTCTTGTTAATCACTTACCAAATGTTTGTTCAGCCTTGGCGATGGGCGAAATTTCACCTGCACACGCAACAGTTATTGCTCGCGAAAGTGCTTCAGCGATTCGAGATGGAATGGGTCCAGCGCATATCTATTCCATAGAACAGAGCGCCCTTGCTTATGCAGAGTTTCACACGCCAATACAGGTTGCAAACAAAGTGCGCACAACAATCGCCAAATTAGCGCCAGAACCATTTGAAGAAATAGCCGAACGCGCACGTGATACACGGCGGGTTTCATGCTTTAGAGAAGTAGATGGGCTTTCCACAATCGTTGCGATTTTGCCAGCAGAAGATGCGCAGATTGTTATGAAAGCGATTGAGAACTTTATTCATGCACAGGTTGCTAATGAGTCAATTACATTGAATGCGCAAGGCGTGAGGGGTGCTGGACGCGCGGATGCTGGTGTTGGCGCTGTTGGTGTTGGCGCTTCTGATGGCGCAGCTGGTGCAGATTCTGCTAACGATTCAGAAGTACAACCTGGGCAACATCGTTCAATGGATATGAAACGCGCTGATGCACTTACAAGTATTGCGGCATGGTCACTTCAACAGAGCACAGTCGATGTAAAACTTCATCGCAGGCCAGTAACAGTCAATGTCACGATTGATTTACCAACACTTCTCGGACTTGCAGAAAATCCAGGACAACTTGCCGGATACGGTGCAATTCCCGCATCTGTTGCCCGCGCATTGGCATCTGATGGAAAGTGGCAGCGATTTATCACTGATCCGCAAACTGGAACACTTTTAGATTTTGGTCGTGAAAGTTACGAACCTCCGCAAGCACTCGTTGATTTTCTGATTGCGCGAGATCGAACTTGTAGATTTCCTGGTTGCCGACAATCGGCAGCTCGAGCAGATTTAGATCATGCAAAGAGTTGGGAAAGTGGTGGTGAAACATCGGCTGCAAATCTTGGAGCGCTCTGTCGAAGACATCATCGACTAAAAACTCATGGTGGTTGGAAATTAAAGTCTCACTCCGATGGTGCATGCACATGGACTTCTCCACTTGGAAAAATTTATGAGGTGCCTGCAAGACCGATGCTTGAAGCTATTTAGAAATCGATCAATCGGTTAAGCGCGGCCAATGCTTGAATTTAGCGAGAACGAGGAACCTTGATGCGCAATGAATTGGTTACAACGAACAAACTAGATAGTGCCATGGCGCCTGCTGCATACATCGGCGATAACAAACCGAGTGCTGCAATTGGAATACCAACGATGTTGTATGCGAATGCCCAACCTAGATTTACGCGAATAGTTCTAAGGGTTCGCTTCGAAAGTTTTAGCGCATCGAGTACTGCAGCAAGATCAGTGCGCATCAGTGTGATGTCGGCGCTGGAAACAGCAACATCTGTGCCAGTTCCCATTGCGATGCTTACATCTGCGCCAACTAACGCCGCTGCATCATTAATGCCATCGCCAACCATTACAACTGTGTGTAACTGACTCTGTAATTCACGAATCTTTGTAAGTTTTCCTTGAGGTAGCGCACCAGAGAAAACGTGATCGGTTTCAATTCCTACTTGCTTAGCAATTGATTGAGCTGCGTCCTCTGAATCTCCAGTTAACAACCAAGGCGTAATTCCAGCGCTCTTTAACTTCGCAATTGTCTCTGCCGCATCAGATTTAAGTTCATCTCCGACGGCAAAGACAGCGAGTGCAACTCCATCCCACGCTAATACTGAAACGCTCAAACCTGCATCGTGTCCACGTTCCACTGCTGTTGCAATGAGTGGGTGAAAATTCGTTGTGCTGTGAGCAACGGCCGCGGGTGAACCAATTAATACAACTGGTGAGTGCGTTCCAAGATTTACACGACCAGCAGCTCCTGATCCCGGTGTTACTTGAAATTCAGAAACGGAAGTGGATTTGATTCCTTGAGCTGAAATAAATTCGCGAATGCTCAGTGCAATTGGATGGTTGTTTTGTTCTTCAACTGAAAGAGCAGTGGAAAGAATTGTTGCTTCACGAAGAAGCGGTTCAAAAGAAGCGCCAAGTAAAGCGCCCGCATCCTTTGCAATAGTTATTTCATGAACCTTCATTGCACCTGTTGTGAGTGTGCCTGTCTTATCTAAAACAATTGTGTCTACCTTGCGAGCAACTTCAAGCACACGAGGATTTCGAATAATGATTCCGCGTTGAGCACCGCGGCCTGATGCAACGAGTAAAGCGACTGGTGTTGCGAGTCCAAGTGCGCATGGGCAAGCAATAACAATTACTGCAATAGCAGTGGCAATAGATTCTGATAACGAATAGCCGTTGTACCAAAGCACGCCAAATGTTGCGAAAGCAATCACGGTAACAATTGGAACAAAGACAGCACTAATACGATCAGCTAGACGAGCAATCGGAGCTTTGGTGCTCTGTGCTTCCATTACCATCGATGTAATACGTGCGTATTCAGTATCGCGGCCGACACGAGTTGCACGAACAATTAGGCGACCATTTGTATTTACCGAACTACCAATTACACGGTCACCAGGACCAACTGTTAGTGGAAGTGATTCTCCAGTAATTAATGAGTTATCAACTGAGCTATTTCCGGAGACAACAACTCCATCGGTTGCAACGCGATCTCCAGGTGCAACAACAAACTCATCGCCAATTTCTAAATTCTCAACCGGGATAAGAACCGTTAATCCCCCGCGAATAACACTGACTTCTTTAACGTTTAAAGCTAAGAGCGCAGAGAGTGCACTGCTTGCGCGACGTTTTGCACGCGTTTCAAGAAATCTTCCAAGAATCACAAAAGTGACAACACCGGCGGCAACTTCTGTGTAAACATCACCATTGCCCGTTGCGTTTGCATATATCGACCAACCGAAGGCGGTGAGTGAACCCAGTGAAATTAAGTTATCCATTGTTGGGTGGAAGAGATTGCGAAGTGCTGCGCGATGAATTGGCCATGCGACCAAGAGAACAACTGGAGCACTAAGTGCAATTACCAGCCAAGCCGTTGGTGAATACAACGGAGGCAGAATTCGAAGATCTTCAAGTGTTTGCAAAATTCTGGCATCAATTTGTTCATGCCAAGCCATCGTCATTGATATTGCAATGGCTGGAACAGAGAAGAGAAGAGCGAAGAACAGTGCAACCGCAGATCGCTTGCTATGTAGTGCAAACTGATTTGAATCGCCTAGTAACTGAGCAGAATATCCAGCGCCTTTAACTGTTGCGATTAACTTCTTCGTTGAAATCTCAGCTGGAGCCAAAATATGCGCAGTTTCACTTGCATAGTTAACAGTCGCGCTAACGCCATCTAAATTATTGAGCGCACGTTCAATTGTGTTTACACACGCACTGCACGTCATTCCCTCTAACTTGAGTGTGCGAGTTTCCAGTGCGAGCTTGGCCATTACTTAACTCTCAACGCATCCAGTACATGCGGATGAAGAATTGTGTTTGTCGAAAGTCCGCTTCCGTGGCCAGGTCCATCAACGCCATCAATACTTGAGAAACGCCCGCCTGCTTCTGTAACGATAATTGAAATCGCTGCCATGTCCCAGAGAGCTACGCCAATTTCTAGTGCGACTTCTGCCGCGCCTTCTGCCACCAACATGTGCGACCAAAAATCTCCGAAGCCACGAGTTCTATTTGCAGAAGCAAGTAGTGACTGAACCTTTGGTAAATACTGGTCCCAACTATTGAAATCTGAATATGTAATTGACGCATCACTAATTGTGGAAATACCTGAGACGTGAATCTTCTTTGGCGCTCCACCGTTAAGTGAAACGTATGCGCCTAAACCAAGTGCTGCGTGCCAGCGGCGAAACAGAGCTGGTGCACTAACAACGCCGACAACAATCTGTTCTGAGCCATCATCATTGCGTTCAATGAGTGCAATGAGAGTCGACCAACTTGGAACTCCGCGCATAAAGTTCTTTGTGCCATCAATCGGATCAATTACCCAATATCGCTTGGCATCTGTTCCACTCGTTCCAAACTCTTCGCCGACTAATCCATCATCTGGGCGCTCTTGAGCAAGAATGTCGCGCAGCGCTTTTTCAGTTGCTTTGTCTGCATCTGTGACAGGAGTGTTATCTGGTTTTGTTGTGATTACTAAGTCCTGAGATTGATAACGAGCCATCGAAATCGCGTCAGCGGCATCAGCCATTTTCAGCGCCAGCGCCACATCAGCTTCGCGCGAGTATTGAGTAGCCATCACCTCGTCAGTCTACAACGCGAGGCGGAGTAAGCACACTTGCACACTATTTGATTGCCTGTGATTGCTGCGAACACAAATTTGGCAGATGTTTGCTCACATGCACATCTTCTTTATTGTGAATTACTCAGAAGTCAAAGCGTCCGCAGATGCATCGAAGTCCTTGATTTCAAGGAGTGATCGCAAACTCTGCAAACGACGCGTGCGAGCAACATCGACGGTGCCATTTGGTGCTGCCCATTCGTTAAGTCGGCAACTCTCTTCACTATGTGAACAGCGTGGCATGCATGTTGCGGCTACTTCAGATAAATCACTAAAGGATGCAATGATTTTGTTTGGATCTAAATGTGCCAAACCAAATGCACGAATACCAGGTGTATCAATTGCCCAACCACCTGCAGGATCTAAATCTGGTGAAAGCGGAAGTGCAATCGCACTAGAAGATGTGTGACGTCCGCGTCCGGTCACATCATTGACATCGCCAGTAATTCTTCCTGCGTGTGGCACTAAATCATTTATCAGTGTTGATTTACCAACACCAGAGTGACCAACTAAGACTGAAGTTTTTCCGGCAAGAAGTGCGTGGATTTTCTCAACATCAGATGCGCGATCTGATTTCTTGCTCGATGTTGACACAATTTGAACACCAAGTGCTCGATACTCTTCAATAAAATCAGGCAGTGGAGCTAGATCAGTTTTTGTCATTAAAAGTATTGGTGAGATGCCTTCGTGAAATGCGCAGACTAAGAATCGATCAATAAGCCCGCGACGTGGTTCTGGGTTTGCGGTAGCAGCAACGATTACTAAGTAATCAATGTTTGCAACGATTGTGCGTTCAATTTTTGCAGCATCATCAACAGTTCTGCTCAATGAATTTCTTCGTGGGTTAACCGCAACTATGCGCGCAAGTGATCCTTCGTTTCCACTTACATCTCCAACTAAACTTACGATGTCCCCAACGACCACAGACTTTGGTCCTAATTCGCGGGATTTCATCGCCGTAACAATTATGCGTTCTTCTGTAATACATGTGGTTCGTCCACGATCAACAGTTGTTACAAGGGCGCTAATTGCATCATCGTGAGATGGGCGATCTTTAGTACGCGGACGAGTACTTCGTGCAGGGCGAATTCGTGCATCGCTTTCGTCATAAACGCGTTTGCTCATTGGTGCAATTCTCGCACGAAACTACTTAGCTTTACCATTTCCACTAAATCACGATGGCAGTGAGCATTATGCGCACTACTGAACCAAGCTCTTCCAGAGTCCAGGGAAATCAGTCAAGGTTTTGCGCGTTGTTGCAATGTTTTCAACTTCAATTCCTGGTGTTACTAAACCAATTACCGCACCTGCGGTAGCAAGACGATGGTCTTCGTATGTGTGGAAAACTCCGGCGCTAAGTGTTGATGGTTCAAAGTGAAGTGCGCTGTGCTCTTCTGTAACTTTTCCACCGATTGAATTAATTTCGCGAGTAAGCGCAGCAAGTCGATCTGTTTCGTGCAAACGAAGATGTGCGATGCCGCGCAGATGTGAGGGAGAATCTGCAAGAGCAGCGAGTGCTGCAATAGATGGCGTTAATTCGCCAACATCATGTAAATCAACATCGATACCAATAATCTTTGGTGCATCACGAAGAGCAGACTTTTCTGAATTAGCAGTCAGTGTTAATCCATCTGCGTTTAATGAAATCTGTGCGCCCATGTCGCGAAGTAGTGTTCTTAATTGATCACCTGGTTGTGTTGTTTTCTGTGGCCAATCAGCAATAGTTATAGATCCACCGCAGACCATTGCAATAGATAAGAAAGGCGCAGCATTAGATAAATCTGGTTCGATCACCATGTCTTTACCGTGTAGCGCACCGGGTTCGACGCGCCAAGTTTTCTTTGCTTCATCAACGTGAACAGTTGCGCCAAAGTCGCGGAGCATTTCAACAGTCATTTCGATGTGAGGCATCGATGGCAATTCGCCACCAACGTGGCGAGCAGTAATTCCGTTAACTGTGCTCGGGCCAATTAACAACAGCGCTGAGAGAAATTGGCTAGATGCACTTGCGTCGATATCAATTTCGCCACCAGGAATTTTTCCTGTTCCAACTAATGAAAGTGGCAAGCTATAACGATTACCGTGATCAATTGAAATACCAAGTTCTTCTAGCGCTTTAATTACTGGACCTAATGGACGTTCATGAGAACGCGGATCACCATCGAAAGAGATTGCACCTTGCGCAAGAGCTGCAAGTGGAGGCAAAAAGCGCATCACTGTTCCGGCATTACCAACATCAATTGCAGCAGGTCCCTTTAATGGTGCTGGCGTAATTTTCCACGCTAACTCTTTTGTTGCATTTGTCGCGCTTGCTGAACCAGAACTAGTTGCACTCGTGCCACTTGTATCCACCGCACTTGTGTTTGCGCTCTCAACTTCTATCTCTTGCACATCAATTCCAAGTTGGCGAAGTCCTGCGACCATTAATTCGCTATCGCGAGAAACAAGTGGTCTACGCAAAATAGATGGCGACGTTGCTTGGGCTGCAAGGATTAATGCGCGGTTGGTTACTGATTTAGAACCAGGGATTACGACTCGAGCATTGACTGGTTTTGATCCACGAAAAGGCGCAGGCCACATCGCATTGTCAGACATACGTAGGAGTCTACCGATAACCTGTATCTCTATGTGCGGCCGTTATGCGCAATCGCTGAACACCTCCGAACTGGCAGAAGAGTTCGGCGTTGGTGTGCAGACCCCTGCCGAAGAGTTGCCATCTACTTGGAATATCGCACCGACTAATCCGATTTATATTGTTCGTGCATCCCAAACAATTGCAGAGCAAAGAGAGTTATCAATTGCGTCGTGGGGAATCATGGCTCATTGGCATCAGAGTGAATCAGAAGCACGTGCTTCACAATCACATGCAATAAATGCACGCTCTGAATCTATTCACGAAAAACCAACATTTCGAAATGCATTTAGAACACAGAGATGTTTGGTTCCAGCAGATGGTTATTACGAATGGGCAACTGCACTTGGTAAATACTCACCAAAGCAACCTTTCTATATTTCTTCATCTAAAACGCGTTCACTTCCAATTGCAGGAATTTGGTCAACTTGGAAGAGCATGGAAGGTGAAATCATTCAAAGCGCTGCAATTATTACGCGCGAAGCAGTTGGCGATTTAGAAACGATTCACAGCCGCATGCCTGTGATGATGCCGCGCAATCGGTGGGATGCATGGCTTGATCCGAGCCAACACGATGTCGAACTTTTAATTTCCCTGATGAATAACCCACAACCAGATGAAGGTCTGGTTGCTCGTCCCGTTTCTTCCGAAGTAAATCTGGTTCGCAATAACTCCCCCCGTTTAATTGAGCCGATTACTTTGGGCGAACCCGACACTCTCTTCTAGCGCCAGTGCGCGCTTCGCCATGCGCGTGAGCGCTTCGCATCGTTTGCGCGCTTCGCCATGCGCGTGAGCGCCACAAAGCGATAGCCTTACGGCGATGTCATCTACTGATTTAGTAAAAGAGAGCGCAGCCGATCGCACCAATCGGTTCGAGCGCGATGCTCTTGCGTTCACAGATCAGTTGTATGCAGCTGCACTTCGTTACACACGAAATCCTGATGATGCACGAGATTTAGTACAAGATACTTATTTAAAAGCATTTACTTCTTTCCATCAGTTTGAGCCCGGAACTAATTTAAGAGCGTGGCTCTATCGCATTCTTACAACAACTTTTATTAACACATACAGAAAAGATCAACGTCGCCCACAACTAAGCGCCGGTGAAGTAGAAGATTGGCAATTAGCGGACGCGGCATCACACACAAGTGATCAAGGAAAATCTGCTGAAGTTGAGGCGTTAGAGAATCTTCCAGATAGCGATATCAAACGCGCGCTACAAGAGATTCCGGAAGAGTTTCGTATCGCTGTTTACTTAGCGGATGTAGAAGGTTTTTCATACAAGGAAATTTCAGAGATTGCCGGTGTCCCAACAGGAACTGTTATGTCTCGATTGCACCGTGGCCGTAAGCAATTGCGCGAGAAACTAACTGAGTACGCAAAAGAACTTGGTTACTCCACAAAGTCCAGTAAAGATGAGGAGGACGCATCATGAGCAATATTCCGCACAATGATTGTGTAGACGTCCTTCAATCCGTAATTCTCTTAGTTGACGGCGAACTCTCCGATTCCGCGCAAATTGCGAGCATTGAAGTTCACGTACAGCAATGTCCACAGTGCACTGCCGAAATTGAACACGAAAGAAATGTTCGCTCTCTCATGCAATCAGTGCTGCGTAGATCCTGTAACGAACGTGCGCCAGAAGATCTGCACGAACAAATACACCAGCAACTCCTAAATCTTTCAAAAAACAGTGCTCCAGATATTGTTCGCGAATTTAGAATGACTGAAATCTCCATTGAAATTAATGAAGATGGCACAATCGAATCTCGCGAAATACATATTGAACACACCGAGGAATACCGCTTCCCTAACGAAGAGGCTTAATTCATATGTTGGTTCCAGTTGAAGAATTAGTCGGAGCAGTCGCTTTTTCTACGATGATTGTTCGCCCAGGTGATACAGCAGTTGCAATTGGTGTGGGTGATTTACCAGTTTTAGCTAATTCTTTGATTATTAATGCAATGCAGAGTGCTGCTATCGCATCTATCGCAGAACATTTAGAAAATGGCGAATCAACTGTTGAAACTTCTTTGGCACTTGAATTCCACGGAGGAATTGCCATTGGCGGCGAGCTACGAACTTCAGCGAATTGCACTGAAGTGAATGGCCGTGAAATTACATTTATCTGTGAAGCGTATGAAGGTGAAAGACTTGTTGCATCTGCTGTAATAAAAAGAACAGCGGTTGAGCGAGTATCTTTCCTCGCCCGAACCGCTGCTCAGTCAATAAAGTCGAGTACTACTTCTTAGTTGCCCAGAAGATTTCTGCGATTTCGTCAATCTTTGCGATCAACTTATCTGCAACAGCAACATCATTTGTACCCTTTGTGCCAGCTGCACCAGCAAGTTTTGTTGCATCGTTAAATAGTGTGTGTAATTGAGGATACGCCTCGAAGTGATTTGGCTTGAAGTAGTCAGTCCACAAAACCCATAGGTGTTCTTTTACTTGGTGTGAACGCTCTTCTTTGATTGCAACTGAGCGAGATTTGAAATCCGCATCGCTGCTCGCTGCATACTTTTCCATGCACGCCTTAACTGAAAGTGCTTCGATCTTTGCTTGTGCTGGATCGTAAACTCCACAAGGAAGATCGCAGTGTGCAAGTACAACTGTCTTTGGTTGGAACAACTTCATTAGTTTCTCTCCTTCAAGAGCGCTATATCTGTGCCTTCATTCGCGGAATTACGCAAATAACGCCAACAACTTATGTGCAAGACTACTGTTCGTGAGCAAATTTGGCACAGTTAGAGTTTCCGGGCACTCAATGGCCCCAACCTTTAACGATGGGGACTGGTTATTGGTCTGGTATTCCCCAAGCATGCGCATCCACGTGGGCCAACTAATAGTCCTTCGCCGCCCCCTAGATTCACGGGCTGAAGCAGCTTCGCTATTCATTAAACGCATTGCGGGCATCACTGGATCATTTGTAACTGTGCACGGCGATAACAAAGATGCCAGTACAGATTCACGTCAATGGGGCGATGTTCCCCGCGAAGAAATCATTGGTCGAGTTATTGGTAGATATCACAAAGGCAAAACTAAAAAGCTTTAGCGAGTGAAGGCTTCCATTAACAACGCTTTTTGTTCTTCTTCATGCAAATGATGATTTCCAGTTGCAGGACTTGCTGTTGCGCGACGAGATACGCGACGTAATGTGCGTCCGCCAAATCCTTCACCACCGAATTGTTCTGCAGTGCGTAGCGCAACGAATGGCCATGGTCCTTGATTAGCAGGTTCATCTTGAACCCACAAAAGATTTGCATTTGGATGCTTCGCAGCCTCGGCAGCCATTTCCTTTGCAGGTAGTGGATACAAAAGTTCTAAGCGAACGATTGCAGTTGTATCTTCTTTACGCGCAGCGCGTTCTGCAACAAGATCGTGATAGATGCGACCTGAACAGAAAATAACGCGTGTTGCATTTTGTACGGTGTCATCTGGAATTAACTTCTGGAATTGGCCACTTGTGAAATCTTGTAACTTGGAAGCCGCTGCACGAAGTCGCAACATTGATTTCGGTGTAAAGACAACCATTGGACGACGAGTTGGATTCTTTGCATGCCATCTCAAGAGATGGAAATACGATGCAGGATTAGATGGTTGAGCAACAGTCATGTTTCCTTCTGCGCAGAGTGCTAAGAAACGTTCGATGCGCGCGGATGAGTGATCTGGTCCTTGACCTTCATAACCATGTGGCAACAGGAGAACAATTGAAGAACGTTCGCCCCATTTTTGTAATGCAGATGAGATAAATTCATCAACGATTGTTTGTGCGCCATTAGCAAAGTCACCGAATTGGGCTTCCCACATAACGAGTGCTTCATCACGTACTACGGAATAGCCATATTCAAAGCCCATAGCTGCATATTCAGAGAGCAATGAATCGATAACAAAGAATTGGCTTTCATCGCTAATTAATGCGCGAAGCGGTGTCCACTCATTTCCATTTTCTTTATCCACGATTACAGCGTGACGATTACTAAATGTTCCTCGTCGAGAATCTTGTCCAGCTAAACGAATTGGTCGACCTTCAAGTAGCAGTGAACCGAATGCGAGTGTTTCACCCATAGACCAGTCGATAGTTCCGTCATTGAGCATTTCAATGCGCTTTTGTAGTTGTGGCAAGAGTTTTGGATGAACGTTAAATCCATCTGGAACAGCAATTTGTGTTGCTGCAATCTTTCGAGCAGTTGCTTCGTCAATGCTAGAAACAAGTGTTTCAGGGTTTGCAGCAACTGGTGCCTTAAAGTTTGGATCAACTTCTGGTTCGATGTTATGAACTTCAGCAAATACTGCTTCAAGTTGAGCTTGGTATTCGCGAGATAGCTCATCAGCTTGTTCACTCGAAATATCTCCGCGACCAATAAGTGCTTCGGTATAAAGATTACGTGTAGAACGCTTTGCATCGATGAGCTTGTACATCAATGGCTGTGTAAATGATGGCTCGTCACCTTCATTGTGACCACGACGGCGGTAGCAAACCATGTCGATGACAACATCTTTGTTGAATGCTTGTCGGTATTCAAAAGCTAAACGAGCAATGCGTACACACGCTTCTGGATCATCACCGTTCACGTGGAATACAGGTGCCTGAATAATCTTTGCCATATCTGTTGAATAACGAGATGTGCGAGAAGCATGTGGTGAAGTTGTAAATCCAACTTGGTTGTTAACAACAATGTGAACGGTTCCACCTGTGCGATAACCCGCTAGTTGTGAGAGTTGGAAAGTTTCTGCAACAACACCTTGGCCAGCAAATGCTGCGTCGCCGTGAAGAAGAATTGGTAGAACTGAATAAGCATTCTTTACATTTAGGCGATCTTGCTTTGCACGCACAATGCCTTCTAATACTGGGTTTGCGGCTTCAAGGTGCGATGGATTGGCAGCAAGATAAATCTTTGTTTTTGCACCAGATTCTGCAGTGAATACGCCTTCAGTACCTAAGTGATACTTCACATCGCCAGATCCTTGAACTTCATTCTCTCTGTAGTGACCTTCGAACTCTTGGAAAATTTGTCCGTATGACTTACCCGCAATGTTTGCAAGAACATTAAGGCGACCACGGTGTGGCATGCCGATACACACTTCTTCGAGTCCGCGTTCTGCTGCACTTGAAATAACCGCATCAAGAATTGGAATTACTGATTCGCCGCCTTCAAGTGAGAAGCGCTTTTGTCCGACGAACTTTGTCTGTAAGAAAGTTTCAAATGCTTCTGCGCTATTTAGTTTGCGCAAGATGCGAAGTTGTTCTTCACGTGGAAATGTTTGCACGCCGACTTCTACACGCTCTTGAATCCAATTACGTTCTTCTGGGCTTTGAATATACATATATTCGATACCGACGGTGCGGCAATAAGAGTCACGCAAAATTCCAAGAATCTTGCGAAGCTTCATAAACTTTTCGCCACCGAATCCACCTGTTGCAAATTCACGATCAAGATCCCACAGAGTTAATCCATGAGTAACAATGTCGAGATCTGGGTGAGCGCGTTGGCGATACTCCAGTGGATCAGTGTCAGCCATGATGTGACCGCGTGTGCGATATGCGTGAATTAATTGTTGAACGCGCGCAGTCTTATTGATCTCTTCATCTTTAGAGAATTCAAAGTCCTGTGCCCAGCGAATTGGTTCGTAAGGAATACGAATAGCTGCAAAAATATCTTCATAGAAATGTTCGGCACCAAGTAGCAATTCGTGAATACGACGAAGAAAATCTCCTGATTGAGCTCCTTGAATAATTCGGTGATCGTATGTACTTGTTAACGTAACAATTTTGCTAATTGCTAAGCGTGCCAATGTTTCTTCACTCGCACCTAAGAATTCGGCTGGATAATCAAGTGCACCAACGCCAACAATGAGGCCTTGTCCTTGTACCAAACGCGGTACAGAGTGCACAGTTCCGAGCGTTCCCGGGTTAGTAAGTGAAACAGTTGTGCCTGCGAAATCTTCGACAGTGAGTGTGCCTGCGCGAGCTTTTCCAACCACTGCTTCATATGCATTCCAGAATTGTGCAAAGTCTAAGTTTTCGCAGCCTTTAATTGATGGCACTAATAATTGGCGAGAACCATCTGCTTTAGCTAAGTCGATAGCAATACCAAGGTTGATGTGTTCTGGATGACCGACTGCTGGCTTTCCTTCGATTTCACCGAAGAACGCATTCATCTCTGGCATCTGACGAAGTGCTTTGATCATCGCAAATGCAATTAAGTGCGTGAAAGAAACTTTTCCACCGCGAGCGCGCTTGAGGTGATTGTTAATAACGATTCGGTTATCAATCATTAATTTGGCAGGTACTGCGCGAACACTCGTTGCAGTTGGAACGGTTAATGAACCTTCCATGCTTGCAACAACTCGTGCACCAACGCCGCGAATTGGTTCTAGTCGCGCAGCATCTGGTGTGCTTAAAACTGGAACTGGTTTAACAATCGGATCTGCAGGAGTTGGTGATTGCAAAGAACGATCACGAACAAGTTTTTGTGATGCAGGTGTTTGCGCTGCTGGTGCAACTGGAGCAGGAGTTACTGGTGTCGCAACTGGTGCAGGTGTCGCAACTGGTGCAGGTGTCGCAACTGGAGCAGGTGTCGCAACTGGAGCAGGTGTAGCAACTGGTGATGCTGCTACTGGTGCTACTGGTGCTACTGGTGCTGGTGCTACTGGTGCTACTGGTGCTGCCGCAGCTTTTGGTGTTGGTGGTGTTCCGCCGCGTGGTGCGCCTGCAATTGGTGCACTTGTTGAAGAAGTCGAAGAAGAAGATGAACCCGAAGAATTTGGGTTATATGTTTTAAAGAATTCAATCCAAGATGGTTCAAGTGAAGTTGGGTCAGATAAGTAACGCTCGTACATTTCGTCGACGAGCCATTCATTGGCTCCAAAGTCCTGATTCGGATCTTTTGCCGACACTGGCGCTCCCCTGCTTTGCGATGTGCAATAACCACTTACAAGGCCAAGACTATCGGCATGCACGCAGGGATAAAAATAAGGAAAGCACCTGAAGAAGGCGAGATTGAGCACATAAATCAGCCGATTTCTGGGCGGGCTATGAAGTCAGCGGGCACATCGGCAATCTTTGGGGCACAGTATCGCCATGAATATGTCGAGTGAATCCACATCCAAACTGGCGTTCGTCACCGGTGGATCTCGTGGTCTCGGATACGAAGTTGCCCGCGGATTAGCTCGCACAGGAATTAGCTCTGTACTAATTGCAAAAGATGCCGAGCGATTAGAAAACGCTGCCAAACAACTGCGTGCAGAATTTCCAGGAGTTACATTTGAAATAAGTGCTTGTGATTTAGAGGATCAAGTGCAGACAAGAAAAACAGCCGAAGATTTATTGAGCAAATACGGCGCACCATTCGCACTTGTTCTAGCTCATGGAGTCATGAGTGAAAAAATGTCTAAGACACTTCGAACAACGGAAGCGGAGTGGCGCCGAGTTATGGCGATTAATTTAGATTCTGTTTTCACACTCGTGAATGTTTTAGGTGCGCCAATGGCCGAAGCGCGCGATGGTCGTCGCATTGTCATCTTCTCTGCATGTCTTGGACGAATGTCAGGGCCAGGAAATGCTGGCGGCCTTGCGCCATATCGAATTAGTAAAGCTGGCGTTAATGCATTCGTTAGAAATCTTGCACACGAAACAGGACTCGGTGCACGCGGTTTCTATGTTGATGCAATCTGTCCAAATCATTCCCGCACCGACATGGGCGGAGCCGATGCACCTCGCAGCGCCGAAGAAGGCGCGGAGTGCGCAGTCTGGTTAGCAACTCGTGAATTTAACGCAGGAGATACAACAGGTGTGCTTTGGGAAGATCGTCAGATTGTCGAGTGGTGATTATTTCTTCTCAGGAACAATCGAGACGGCGCAATAAATAGTTAGCGCGGCATAAAGAGCTAAAGGAAGCGCTGCCCACCAAAAACCGGCTTCAAAAATATATTTAGAAACACCAATTGCAATCAGGTTTGCGAGAACTGCAGGTGCACGACCATACATTTTCTTGGTCTTGTATCCATTTGCTGAAAGCAATAAACCGATTCCACCAAAGAGTGTCATGAACAAGATTCCAGAGATCACAAACCATTCGATTGAGCCCTCTGTGATCAATCCTTTGACGATTAAGTACAAACCGAGCGCAAGTATGAAAACTCCTTCGATGCGAAGGAGGGCTACCACCGTAGACCGGCGGAACTCTGGGTTGGACAATGAAAACGTCATGAGAAGAACTTTACTTGCTTGCCGATGAATAACTCAAACTTTTCCCATGACGGAATCCATGACACATTTACAAATCTTGCTGCACCTAATTACTTCTATGAAGAACTTAATCGACTGGTTGCACGATATGAACGCTCTCAGGCTGAATTCAGAATTATCAACATTACTTTCGCAGGTATCAAGAACGGTCACGAATCTGAAATCTTAGAGATGGCGGCGCTGCTTCGAACCTTGCTTCGTGGTGAAGATTTAGCTGCGCGATTGGGAATGTACGAATTTGGTCTCCTTATTAATGG
>Ga0208788_1000294_pt1 | contig 25298 bp, 13 predicted proteins | sample Wag4_2014_7_11_3_FD_187363 | JGI IMG/M metagenome (GOLD analysis project Ga0208788, IMG submission 187363) | Fresh water mixed with fracking chemicals microbial communities from Ohio, USA - Utica-2 Time Series FC 2014_7_11 (SPAdes) (version 2) ...
CGGCGCTGGTATCAACGCTGTTAAGTCAGGTTGCATCAACGCAACTTCACAGCAGTACCCATTGTTGATGGCTGACCTTGGTGTTCAGGCTATCTACGACATCGTGAAGAACGGTACAAAGCCAACTACTTCAGAAGGCCTTGACTTCTTCAACACCGGCGTGAAGTTGATTACTGATGACCCACAAGAGGGTGTTCCATCAGAGACAACTGAATACGGTCTAGCAAACGCTTGGGGTTAATCCCAGCTCTTTAGTGAATAACTAAAGAAGAGTGTTTAAAGAGGGCGGCTGCTTCGGCAGTCGCCCTCTTTAACACAATTTATATGTTCAAGATTTGGCTAAAGTAAGTTACAGTTCAAATAAATATTCGAAAGGACCACAAGTGAGTCAAGATACGACAAACTACGATGCGACGGCCGAGTTCCAGGGTCGCGCAACGTTTAGTCAGAAGATGCAGGCGGTTCTTCACAAGTATCCGTGGCTAAGTTCCACGATGGTGCTCGTAGTTGCATCAATTACCTTTAGTTTTTTCAATGAGAACTTCTTAACACCATCAAACTTCTCACTCATCTTGCAGCAGGTAGCGATCGTCGGCGCCGTTGCAACAGGTCAAACTCTAATTATTCTTACCGCTGGTATCGACCTCTCTTGTGGTGCGATCGCGATCTTCTCGTCGATGGTTATGGCGAAACTTGTTCAAGGAACACCTGCTGTTGAAGGCGATGGTCTATCAATCTGGATCGCATTCCCTGCAGGTCTCTTGATCGGAATGCTCGCCGGTGCAATTAACGGTCTGCTTGTAACTAAAGTTAAGTTGCCACCATTTATCGTTACTTTGGGAACCTACAACATCTTCCTTGCGCTAACACTTACCTTCACAAAGGGAACTGTTCCTGCAAATGAAATGCCAGACTTCCTTCTTACTCTAGGACACTATGTAAATCTTGGACCATTCCGAGTCACGACTGGTGTTCTCTTCATGATCGCTATGTATATCGTCTTGGCATTTGCTCTGCGCTACACCGCATGGGGCCGTCACGTATATGCAGTTGGCGATGACATCGATGCAGCCCGCTTGGCAGGTATCTCGGTCAACCGAGTACTAATGAGTGTTTACGTAGTTGCTGGTCTAACTTTCGCACTTGCCTCATGGATCGTTATTGGTCGCGTAACCGTAGCTAGCCCAAATACCGGTGGCGATCTAAACCTCGATGCGATCACCGCGGTGGTTATCGGTGGTACTTCACTATTCGGTGGCCGCGGCACAATCTTCGGCTCACTAATCGGAGCGGTAATCGTGGGTGTTTTCCGTAACGGCCTAACACTTGCTGGTGTGGATCTCTACTTCCAGCTCATGGCTATCGGAATTCTTATTATCTTCGCTGTCTCTGTTGACCAATGGATCAGAAAGGCACGCAAATGAGTAAAGCTCCCGTTCTTCAAGCAGTTGGAGTTACCAAGGCCTATGGTCGCGTTATCGCACTAGATGGCGCAGACCTTGAACTCTTTCCCGGCGAAGTTCTCGCAGTAGTCGGCGATAACGGTGCTGGTAAATCAACGCTGATTAAATGTCTTTCAGGCGCTGAAATCCCTGATCACGGTCAAATCATCCTTGATGGAAACGAAGTTTCATTCAAGCGACCACAAGATGGACGCCACGCTGGAATCGAAACTGTGTATCAGACACTCGCTGTTGCGCCAGCTTTGGATATCGCATCAAACCTCTTCCTCGGTCGTGAAATGCGTAAGCCTGGTCCACTTGGATCAGTTTTTCGCATGATCGATGGTGCTGGAATGCGCAAGGCTGCAAAGGAACATATTTCAGCACTTGGTATTGGAACAATTCAGAACATCACACAGGCAGTTGAAACTCTTTCAGGTGGTCAGCGTCAGGCAGTTGCTGTTGCTCGTGCAGCAGCATTCGGCCAGAAGCTAATCATTTTGGATGAACCAACTGCGGCGTTAGGTGTTCGCGAATCACGTCAGGTGCTCAAGTTGATCGAGTCACTGCGCGAACGCGGTATGCCAGTTATCTTGATTTCACACAACATGCCTCAGGTCTTTGAAGTTGCAGACCGCATCCAGGTACAACGCCTAGGTAAGCGCGCTGCAGTAGTAACTCCAAAGAGCCACACCATGAACGATGTTGTTGCAATCATGACTGGTGCAATGACAGTCGATAAGAAAGACCAAGCGCTTTCTCCAGTACGTTAATCGCTAGTAAAGAGTGAAAACAATGGCCACTCCGGTTCGTATTGAATCGGATGTGGTCATTGTTGGTTCTGGGATGGGTGGAGCAACCACCGCCTACGCGCTAGCCAATAAGGGCGTAAAGACACTGGTTTTGGAGCGTGGTGAGCGGATGCCACGTGAGCCTGAAAACTGGTCGCCCTCTGAAATCTTTATGAAGACGCGTTACAAGCCCAATGAAAAATGGGTTGATGAGAAAGATAACGAATTTGTTCCCGGCGTTCATTACTTTGTCGGCGGAAATAGCAAGGTTTATGGCGCATCGTTGCCGCGCTTTAGCCGCTACGACTTCGGCGTAATTAAACATCAAGAAGGTATTTCACCGGCATGGCCATTTACCTATGAGGATTTAGATCCTTATTACTACAAAGCTGAAGAGCTCTATCGCGTACATGGTGATGCCCAAAATATTTACGGCAACGATCGCAAAGAACCATTTCCATATCCTGCGATGAAACATGAGCCTTATGTTGAAGAACTAGGCAAGCGTTTAACTAAGGCCGGAGTTCATCCACATTCAAACTCTATGGGAATTGATTTAGGTCCTGGAGGCAAATGCATTCGCTGCAAGACCTGCGATGGTTTTGTTTGTAAGTTAGATGCTAAGAGCGATGCCGAAGTGAATGCACTCAACCCGGCGATCGCCACCGGCCGCGTAACTTTGATGACTTCAGTTCATGTAACTCGAATTGTTTTATCTAGCGATGGAAAAACAGTTAGCCATTTAGAGGCTTCTAGGAACGGTGAAGCGCTAGAGATTTATGGAAAGAAGTTTGTGATCTCGGCAGGTTCTGTGAATACCGCGGCTTTATTGCTTCGTTCGGGTGTAGCTAACTCTTCTGACCAAGTTGGCCGAAACTTTATGATGCATAACAACAGCCATATCGCAGCAGTAGATATGCGCCGAAAAAATGAAGTCACTTTCCAGAAAACTCTTTCTTTCACCGATTGGTATCTAGATGGTGGCAAGGGTTATCCACTAGGCGCGGTTCAGTTGATCGGAAAAGTCCAAGGCATCATGATGAAATCATTCGCTAAGCGCGTGCCGCTTCCAATACTTAACTTAGTTTCTGATCACAGCGTGGAGTTTGTGGTCATGTCTGAGGATCTGCCACACCCAGACAACCGCGTAACTATTGATAAAAACGGGGCAATCAAGATCGTTCGTAAATCAGTTGGAATGAAGACCCACTTTGAACTCCTGCGCCGGGCCAAGAAAGTTCTGCGCAAAGCTGGTTACCAAGCGATCTTCAGACAACCCTTTGATATTTCAATGAACTCACATCAGTGCGGAACTACTGTGGCCGGTAACGATCCGCGCACCAGCGTTGTCGATGGTTATTGCCGCAGCCATGACCACCACAATCTTTATTTGATTGATGGTGGCTTCTTCCCATCATCGGCTGCCATGAACCCGGCGCTGACAATTGCCGCACAAGCGCTACGCGTTGTTGAGCAATCAGATTTAGCTAAAGTTTAAGCAAGACCCAAAACGCGCAATAGTTCGTCGTTAAGATCTTTAGCATCGACATCTACGCCGGTCCAATACTTAATTCCAATAACCGCTTGGTTTACAACCATTCCGAGCCCTTGCAAGGTTGTTGCTCCACGCTTAGCTGCTTCATCTAAGAAGTAAGTCTGCGGTGGATTAACGATCACATCTGCCGCCAACATTCCTGGGCGAATCGAATTGAAATCAATATCCTGCTTGCCTTCAGTATTAACCATACCCATTGAGGTTGAGTTGATTACAACTTCAGCATCGGCCGGGATTGAGTAAGTCTTATTCCATTCCACAAATTCAGCAGAAGCGGAAGTTTTATCGTTGAGCAACGCAGTTAACTCTTCACCGCGAGCGCGCGAGCGGTTTACAACATAGAACTTAGTGGCTCCAGCGAGCGCGAGTTCAACTGCAATTGCGCGCGCTGCACCGCCTGCACCTAGTAAAACAATGGTCTTACCGGTTGCGGGAGTAATCTCCAGAAACGATTTTAAAAATCCTTTGCCATCGGTGTTTTCCCCGATTAACTTTCCATCGCGATTGACCGCACAGTTAACGGCGCCGATTAGAGAAGCCGACTCCCCTAGGCCATCTAGATACTTAATAACTTCAACCTTGTGAGGGATAGAGCAGTTAAAGCCCTTCCAATTCATTGCTCTGGCGCCTTTTACAGCCGCTTCCAATAGGTCTGGGTTAACTTCGCAATTTACGTAGCGATAGTGCAGGTTATTGGCCTTGTAAGAGGCCTCAACCATGGCAACTGTTGGGTTTGAGTCCGAGCCTTGTGAAAAGCTTCCAGTTAATTCATGTCGAAAAGATCCGCCGATATCCATGGTCATGTTCAGACCTTACCTTGCAAGTTATGATCAGCCAATGGCCACTCCTTTCTTACAACGCATCGCATCCGCACCTATTTCATGGGGTATCTGTGAAGTACCTGGTTGGGGCGCAATGTTGCCCACTAAGCGCGTGCTCTCAGAGATGACCAGTCTTGGGCTTCCTGCAACCGAACTCGGCGCACCAGGTTTCTTCTCTGATGATTCAGCAGAACTCAAAGATCAACTCGCAGAATTTAATATGTCAATGATCGGTGGCTTTACACCAGTTGTACTTCATGACAAGTCCCAAGAAAAAGCAACGATTGAAATGGCTCTTACAACTAGTAAGAAGTTTCAAGAGATCGGTGCAACGCACTTCGTTTCCTGCCCGGTTCAAACTTGGGATTGGGCCAACCCTGAAGAGTTAAGCAAAGATGAAGTTACGCAATTCTTTAAGATGCTCGCTGAAGTAGATCAGATCTGTAAAGATCACGGCCTTGTACAAGTTGTTCATCCACATTTGCAGACAGTTGTTGAGACTAAAAAAGATATCGATATGGTGGTCGATAACTCTGATGTCATGTGGTGTCTTGATACTGGCCATATGACAATCGGTGGACAAGACACTGTTGAGTTCGCTAAGAAATATGCCAGCCGCGTTGGCCATGTTCACCTGAAAGATGTGAATATGAAATCTGTTCCGCCAGTTCTCTCACGCCAGCAGAGCATCATGGAAGGCGTACAGAAAGGTTTGTTCACACCTCTCGGCCAAGGCGATGTTCCTATCCTTGAGACGATTCTGGCGCTAGAAGCAGCCGGTTATCAGGGTTGGTATGTCATCGAACAAGATGTGGCAATCACTGGAGCAATGCCAGGAATCGGTGAAGGCCCTATCAGTGGAATGAAACAATCTGTAGATTATCTCCACAACGTTGTTGCACCAGCTTTAGCTAAATAAACAGTTAAATCTAAAGATAAAAGGGGAGTAAAAGTGTCTGATCTACGCGTAGGAGTTATCGGTGTAGGAATCATGGGCTCAGGACATGCTCGCTACTTAACTGAGCATGTAGATGGTGCAGTTGTTACCGCCCTCTTTGATCTAGATGGTCCACGTATGGATGCGCTTGCAAAAGAGCTAAGCGCCAAGTCAGGTGTGGCTATCAACCAACATGCATCCGTTGAGTCATTGGTAAGCGATTCCAACGTTGACGCTGTAATCATCTGCTCACCAGACCCGCTTCACCCAGAACATTTAACTCTGGCAATTAACGCCGGAAAGCACACACTTTGCGAAAAGCCATTGGCTCCAAAGTCAGCAGATGCCAAGAAGGTTGCTGACCTTGCCAATGCCTCAGGTTTAAATATCACCCTTGGTTTCATGCGCCGTTTCGATCCTTCTTACATAGAGCTTAAGAAAGAGATTCAATCTGGAAAGTACGGCAAGGTTCTTCATCTTCGCTGCATCTCTCGTAACGTTAGTTCCCCAACTGCAACAACTCCGATGCTGTTAACAAATGTTGCTGTCCACGAAGTTGATATTGCTCGCTGGTTGCTTGGCGAAGAGTTTGTTTCAATGACTACAGTTGCAATGAAGCGCAGCAAATACGCTAACGATCAACTGCAAGATCCGCTAACTGTTTTAGCGCACACCGAATCTGGTGTTTTAATGACCGTAGATATTGCAGCCAACAGCACTTACGGATATGAAGTTCGCATGGAAGCTCTGATGGAGAATGGATCTCTAGAGATCGATAACCTCGGCGGAGTTTCAATTTCTTACGATTTCAACCTACCCCCACGCACTCACGGCAAGTTGTATGAAAACTGGATGGGCCGTTTCGAGCAGGCTTACATCAACGAGTTAACGGCGTGGGTTGGATCAATTAAGTCCGGTGTGCGCCACCCAGATCTTGCTACAGCAAATGATGGGCTTGCCTCATCAATTGCCTGCGAGCTAGGCGTTGCTTCACTTAAATAATTTAGCGCAGTTTATGACTGCTGCTGCATAGACCAGAGAGTCCAAATATGTGTGCGCACTGTTAGTGGCTGACGCATGATTTGAACGATCTGAAAAGCAACATCATCAGGGCGTAAGTAAGTCGCAAGCTTTGCTTCTCCTGCTGTACGTCCTGCTTCAATTGCGAATTGGGTATCTGTTCCGGCAGGGCAAACCAACGCTACGCGCACACCCTTTTCACGGAGTTCACGATCTAGACCGCCTGCAAAACCAACTTGGGCGTGCTTTGTACCGGCATAGATTGATTCATCTCCACCGCCACGGAAACCTGCAACGGATGAAACCATGATGATATCGCCAGTTTTTTTAGCGAGCATTGTTGGAAGAGTTGCGCGAACGATGTGGACGCTACCTTCGTAGTTAGTGCGCATCATGCGATTTACTTCATCGTCGCTGTAATCAAGGACTGATCCATACATACCAATGCCGGCATTTGGTACTACGCAATCAATTGTTCCGAAGGTATCAATCGCCTTCTTTGCAACAGCGCGTGAGACATCTGGAATCGATGAGTCTCCTGCTAAGTAAGCAGCGTTATCTGCACCTAGGAGAGAAACCATCTCTTGCAGTTTGGCTTCATTGCGCGCATTAAGAACTACTTTGCAACCTAACTCAACGAGTTGCTTTGCGGCCGCAGCACCGATTCCGGTTGTCGCGCCAGTGATTACTACTACAGAACCTTTGATATCTCTTAGTTGATAAGTCATATCGGAATACTAAGACAGGCACCTCTTAATTTCTAGAGGGCATCCATTACGGTAATGGTCTCGCCGAAGACATAGTTCGGTCCGACTGCTTGCCAAGCCTTGCTGTTCTCGTTGACCATGTGGGCATCCCAAGATGGACGATCGCTCCAGATCTCCCAGACATTTACTACATCTGGCTTCTGAGTGTCACGATAGATCTCAATAAAATCGCAACCAGCTTCTGTGCGAATGACGGCGATGTGGTTCTTTAATTTGCTGACAAATTCATCAAATTGGCCAGGCTTCACATTGATCTCAACGAATAAAAATACTTTGCTCATAAGCAGACCTTACCTAATTCAAATTACTTATTCACAGAAACCACTCTGGCTGTTACTCTCATATTTATGACTTACGACGTAAATAAAATCCGCTCTCATTTTCCTTCGCTAAACACTGGCCTCGCTTTCTTCGATGGCCCAGGAGGAAGCCAGGTTCCGGATGTCGTAGGCGCAGCTATCGCCGACGCGATCACCAAGCCGATTTCAAACCGCAATACAAATACTGAATCTGAAAAGAATGCCGAAGAAATCGTTCTGGAGTTCCGCAAGGCTGTAGCTGATTTAATCGATGTAGATCCAAGCGGGGTTGTTTATGGTCGCTCTTGGACACAAATAACTTATGACTTCTCTCGTACTCTTGCTAAAACTTGGAAAGCAGGCGATGAAATCGTTGTATCGCGGCTAGATCACGATTCAAATGTTCGTCCATGGATTCAGGCTGCCGAAACAGTTGGTGCAACCGTTCGTTGGGCTGAATTCGATGTGGCCACATCTGAACTGACTGTTGCAGCGGTCGAATCGGTTTTATCAAGCAAAACTAAACTCGTTGCAATCACCGGCGCTGGCAACACCATTGGTACTCGCCCTGATTTAAAGGCGATTGGTGCTGCCGTTCATAAAGTTGGAGCGCTCTTCTATGTAGATGGCGTTCACTTAACTCCTCATGCGGCAATCAGCGCAAAAGAGATTGGCGCAGATTTCTTCGGTTTCTCCTTCTACAAATTAATGGGACCACATTGCGCGACTATTGCCGCATCCCCTGAATTACTCAAAACACTTAACAATGACAAGCTTCTACCTTCAACGACAAATGTTCCAGAAAAGTTTGAATTTGGAACTTTGCCTTACGAAATCATGGCTGGCGCAACTGCCGCCGTAGATTTCATAGCCGATATGGCGCCAGGTGCTGGCAAAACTAGACGTGAAAAGATTGTTAACTCCATGAACGCGCTCGAAGCGTACGAAGAAGAGCTACTTGTTTACATGGAGAACCAAATAAAAGCGCTTCCAGGTGTAACGATGTATGGCCACGCAAAACACCGAACACCTACGCTCTACTTCTCATTTGCTGGACATGTGAGCGCCGATATTTATAAAGCGATGGTCGCTAAGAAAGTCAATGTGCCCGCACATAATTTCTATGCTCTAGAAGTTTCGAGAAAACTTGGCTTGGGCGATGACGGGGCTCTGCGCGCAGGACTTGCTCCATACTCAACCCGCGAAGATGTGGATCGCTTGGTTAGCGGTCTGCGCGAAGTTATTAGCGCCTAGAAAAAGAAAAGCCTTCCGGTGTGAAAGGCACCGAAAGACTCATCTCGTGCGCGCGAAGGGATTCGAACCCCTAACCTTCTGATCCGTAGTCAGATGCTCTATCCGTTGAGCTACGCACGCTAGACGGTGAATACTACAACCTTTTCAAATACCGCCCAAATGGGCAAAAGGCGCTTAGTAAAGCACGAAGGGCGCCCGATCTCTCGAGCGCCCTTCGATTTAATTACTTAGAGACTAGCCAACTTTCTTTACTCGTCCATCGAGTGCAGGAAGTTGTGTCACCTTTCCGGCTGCCATATCTGCCTTGAGCGCATCGACAAATACATCGAGTAGCGCACCGTAGACCTTGGCTTTGGCTGGTGAGAATACTTCTAGATAACCATCTCCACCGTAAATGATGAAGTCAAGAGTTGTAAGTGTGTATTCCTTTGCATCCTTAGCAATTGGAGTTCCGTCGTTCTTAGTAACTTCGACGATTCTGCTTCCAACTGGCTTGCTGGAATCAAATGAGAACTTAAGGCCCGAAACTTGTGGGAATCGACCATCTGCTGGGTAGTTTCCACCAACACCGTTCTCCAACGCCTTCCAAAGATTTGCACCAGAAACAACTGTTGTTGCTACCTGGTTACCAAATGGATAAACGGTTAGCGCATCACCAAGGGTTACATCTAGCGGGCCTGCACCTGAACGGACAAGTGCTGTGTTTGCTGGAATGTATGCCTTTGCAGGGAAGGTATCGCGGATACCGCCACCGTTTGTGATTGCAAAATCTGTCTTGTACTTAGCGCGCAACAGATCTGCGATGTAAATACCCATTGGGTTTTCACCAGCTCGTTCAACCGCTGGAGTTCCGCCGCGTGGGAAGACTGCAGAAACTTGTCCAATCTTTACATCTAGCTTGGTAGTTAACTGATCCTTGTACTTCTTAACTAGCGCTGCACCCGCAACATCAGCTGTAGTTACAGTGCTAACAACACCAGTTGTAACTGCTGGAGCAGCAGCTTTCAAAACATGTTGAAGCGAAGACCCAACAACTTTTCCGCTCTTCATACAGATCTGTGATCGGGTGTATTCAACTCCACCGTTGCGAACCTGGCCAAGAAGAATTGGCGCTGCGCCACGTTCTGAAGATGGGATCAAGGTTCCAAATGTCTGATGGCTATGTCCACCGTAGATTGCATCGGCTCCCTTGATTTCGCTAGAAAGGGTATTGAAGACACCCTTTGCAACTCCATCAGAGTTCTCTGTCCAACCTTGGTGGATCAAGGCAACGACAATCTGGGCTCCGGCTGCGCGGGCATCCGCAATAGCCTTGTTAATCCCGACTACGCCAGCCTGAATTTGAATGGTCTTCTTAGCTCCTGCTTCATCGGTGTAATCCAAGTTTCCTGGGAATACTTGTTCGATGGTTTCAGGTGTATTTGAGCCGACAACACCAACCTTTACGCCACCGCGATCGATGATCGTAAAGCTCTTCGCTGCTTTTGCACCTGACTTAAGCGCCTTAAGAGCGTCATCGCCATAGTTGGCAGCGAGCCATTGGAAATCAGATGCGCCGATTACCTTTTGAACATGTGCCATGTTGCGGTCGTGCTCATGGTTTCCAAATCCTGCTGCATCTAACTTAATTAGATTGAGTGATTCGATTGTTGGCATTTCCTCAAATTCAGTCGAGATAGGAGGCGCTGCGCCGATGTTATCTCCTGAAGTGAAGGCGAAAGTTGCTGCTGATACTTTTCTATCTGCATCCCAGTTGCTGGCCAATCCGGCAGTACCGAAAGATGCTCCGGCTTCAATCGCCCCGTGCAAATCGCTCAACTGTAAGAATTGCACATTCTTATTACTTGCTGAAGCAACTTTTGCTAATTGGGCTGCTGTGTAACTTGTTGTCGAAGCAGTTGGCTTAGAGAAACCGTAAGCATTGACTGCCTGTACAACTGGAGTTCCTGCAGGCTGTCCAACCACGACAGGCATGATCACCATGTTTCCGCGCTTCTTTGCTGAAACGAAGACTGGGCAAGATCCAGCACCAGCTGAAACCACGTAGCCCGTGACTGCTGGCGTTACATCAGTTGCAGGTGTCCAACGGACAACAATTCCCGATGTTCCAAATTTTGAAGTTACTGATACTGGAGCGTTCGGCAATGAATATGTATTTGCCTGCGCTGAGGGAACTAATAGCGATAGGAGTAAAGATGCAGCTAGGGTGAGGGAGCCCAAGCCAAGAGATTTATTTCTAAGGGATTTCATGGGGCAATGTAAGTACCCCATTGCAACCACTTCCAACCAATCAGGTTACAGGTTGGTGACCAGAAGGTTAATTCCGAACGTTTTGAAGGAGCTCTTCTCTAGAAACAAATTTACGGCGGGGCTTACCCAAGGGCTCTCCCGCTGCCACTTCTGCGGCGTTTATCGCCTCCCAATTAGCTTGCGAAACAACTTTATCGGCAGGCAATATCTCTGATATATCACCGTTATTTTTTGCCGCCTTTAAATCTTCTGCCAATAACTTCATGACATCTGCAGCATCAGATTTATTTGTGCCGATAACGCCCGATGGTCCACGCTTGGCCCATCCCACAACGTACATGTTTTCGCTTACTCGGCCTTCGTTATTTACTACTTTCCCGCGCTCGTATGGAATCCCCGCGATGCTCGCTGCTTCATAGCCGATAGCGGTAATTACTAGGCCGCATTTGATTGAGAAGGTTTCATCACTGCCAGTAGTCTGGAAGACAACTTCTTCTACTTTTCCAGATCCCTTAATCTCAACTGGTGTTGCCAAGAATTGAAACTTCATTGTGCGATCGTGGTTCGTTGCCTCTTTTTCAGAGATCAATAACATCGCATCTAAATTGCTCTTAGTATCTTTTTCAATCTCAGTTCCTGCTCGCTCAATCGCAGCTTCAATATCTGATTTATCCATAAAAACATTGGTGTGCTCGAGCTTTGGCAATTCACGAAGCTCGGGTGATGTAAAGGCTGCGTGCTCTGGTCCACGGCGCGCGCTGATTACAACTTCGCGGATTGCTGATGCTTTAAGAGCATCAATCGCATGGTCTGCAGTATCTGTTGGATCTAACTCACTTGGTTCTAGCGCCAGCATGCGCGCTACATCCATTGCAACGTTACCTGCGCCAATTACAACTGCTGTTGAACCGTTTAAATCAACGTTAAAGTCTGCAAAATCTGGGTGTGCGTTATACCAAGGCACGAATTGGGCAGCAGAGATTGATCCTGGTAAATCTTCGCCAGGGATGCCTAACTTCTTGCCAATTGACGATCCTGTGGCAATAACGACAGCGTCATACATCTCTTTTAACTGCTCAATCGAGATATCTGTACCAAGCTCTACTCCACCAAATAAACGGAAGTTTCCAGCGGTAGCGATCTTTTCAAAGACCTTGGCCACAGTTTTAATCTTTGGGTGATCAGGGGCAACACCGCTGCGCACTAAACCCCATGGGGTCGGCAGGCGTTCGATCATGTCGATCGTAAATTGCAGTTCTTCTGTTTGCAGATTCTGCAACGCTTGCGCAGCAAAGTAGCCGGCCGGACCTGCGCCAACGATCGCTACTTTGTATACGGACATAGGCGCAGTCTATTGCAAAAAAAATAACTTCAGCCGCTATTTTCCCTTACAGCGAAGCGGCCAGGTTCTCTAAGCGAATATTTTCGCCATGAAAATTCACTGCAAGTCCTTTGGCTGTCATTGATACTGACTTTACTTTTAGGCCTTGTGGAACGGTGAGGTCTCTAACGCTACGGCTCTTAATCTGGTCTTGAATATCTGCGGGTAGTGAAGAGGCTGGAATGGGACTTCCCATAAATGAGATGCTTTTGACCTGCAAGAAGATCTGGTTGTTTGCATACTTTGGTACGAGCAATGCTTTACCAAGTCCGCCGGCTCCCACAGATATCTGTAAAGCGTTATCGACAATCTCGGCATCGTTAAATCCAGAATCTTCTAACAACTTAAATACAGGGATTGTTGTCGTGATATCCAAAGTCCCGATCTGTGTAGGTTTAGATTTACTTATATTTTTAGCAGATATAGCGAGAGAAGTTTTTGTACCACTTCCCTTTAAAAGATATTCGTCAATGTTTATCCGAACTGCCTTGATTTCATCTGAATTCAAATCACTTGGGATATCAAGTAGAGGAATTGACGCGCTAATGCCAGAAGCGCGTGGCAATTGTTGCTCTACTCGTGATTCAATTTTTGAAGAGATGACTTTTTCTGAAGTTACCGCGCCACCACCGAGAAGTATTCCTAGCGCTGGAATCACAATGCGTGCTACTGATCTCTGTTTCATTTGAGGGAGGATAGCCAAGGAATATGTGAAAACACTCAAAGAAGTCAGTAGATCCAAGCAGGAAAGGAAGCAAGGAGATTTGAACTCCTGAAGGGTTTAGCCCCTACTTCCCAAAGACTGCTGCATATAGATCAACGCCACGAACTATTTGAATAATGGCCAAAAATACTAGAAATCCAAGGATTCGATAGGCGGTATTGCCCACCGGTGATGTTTTCCAATCTTTTGCTGGTTTCTTCGCCATTTTGCCCAGCAAAGAAAGGATTAGCCCCGGTATCGCGAGCACAACGAAGGACCAAGCCAAGAAGCTTCGAGCATCTGAGAACAGCCCCTGGATGAATCCTGCCGCCAAGGTTCCGATAAAGACCATCGCAACGATTTTGAATGCTCCACTTGGCAGTAAGCGATGAAGTACTGGAATCTTTGGGAAACGATCATCAAAGAAGATGCTAATTATTGATGGAATTGCAAAAATGATTGTTCCGAGAACAAGCTTTAAGTTGTAGCCAACAAAAGGCTTTGCAATCTCAATAAAGATAAAGAGTTTGATTTCAAGTGAGATGACCTTTTGAATCGTATCTGGCTCCAAAAACTTTCCAGCAGATTTATTTAGTCGAACTGGATAGAGATAGGTTGTTAAATCTTCTAACAACAAGCGAATCAAGATGAAGGCAGATGCCAAAATCGCAATATCTCTTGCTGCAAATGAGATAACTAGCTGGACGCCAGCAAGAGCATTTAGCGCACCAATCATCTTAAACATCATCCAGCCAGATAAAAGAGTGACTAGACCGTAATCAGTTGCTCGCTCCCAAAGTGAATCGCGATCTTGCGCCAGGCGTCTTAAAGGACGAATTGCGCTGGCAAGCAAAGCAGGTGCATAGAAGATAATGAATAGACCTGCGATGGTCAGAATTTCATCACGTGATGCGAAGTTTCCAGATAGAACAACGCCAGCTGTAAAGATTAAGCCTGATACAAGACCAGCCATCGCATCGAGAGTTGCCAAGGCAATTATTGCCATAACAATCCAAGTAGCAGGAGGCAGCGCTTGTCCGGATGTATCTTGCAGAGCAAGCACACCCAAGATTGCTCCTGGAATAAGGAGTAGAGAAGATAGCGATCCAAAGATCGCACGAAGATAGTTTCCATCAGCAATCGTGCGTGCAAGGATCGGAGAATGCGGTGAAATTCGGGTAATTAACGCTGCAAAAAGTGCATCGGTGCGCTCTGTCAGAGGCGCCCTCCATGTGCGACTTAGATCGCCTCGCCCTGGGTCGCGTTCAATCTTCTTAAGATCGCCAGCGCTAACTGATGCAAGATCATCACTCTCTTCATCGCTCTTATCTTCAGAACCAGCATCCGAATCTTCACCTGATCCATCTTTTGATGAATTGTCTTCTTCACGACGTGCATTTGAGTCTGAACCTGATTTTTGCGATCCCGCTGCAGCGCCCGCTGCCGATAGCGCAGCAAGAGCCGCAAATGCAGTTACTTGCAAATCCTTACTCTTATCCGGTTCTTGTGCAGGATTGTAGGCAGGAAGTTCTGATCTTTCGGTGATTGGTGTCAATTCTGGTTCTGAGTAAATACGCACTAAGTCAGGGCAGTTACTGGCCCAGTCAATCGTTCCATTTATTTCTTTGCAAAATTCCAATACTTTCTTATCTATTACTCCGCCATCGTCATACACCTCTATTATGACCTGGTGATAACCCGGCGGAACATCGGCCGGTATTTGAATGTCTAACTCTTCAGCTTCGGCGCTAGATACTCTGTCGACCAGCACCGTTTCCGCTCCCCAGCTAGGCATGATCGATATTTGAAGAATGAATAGAGTTGCTAGTAACAGCTTTCTTATCATTTCTTTGTTCCTCCTGTTTTGACGGTGACCTTAATTTTCTGTCCTGGCTTTAGATTGTTGATGCCTACTCCAGCAGAACTTCCTGATGGTTTTGGAACTACCTTTACTGGAGCATCACTTTTTGTTTTCGATCCACTTACTGAAGGTTTCGGTGTTGCTTTAGGCGATACCTTTGAGGTTGCCTTCGGGGTTGCTTTAGGCGATACCTTTGAGGTTGCCTTCGGGGTTGCTTTAGGCGATACCTTTGAGGTTGCCTTCGGGGTTGCTTTAGCGCTTGGCGAAGACTTACCTTCAACAACCGTTACTTTGATTTTCTGCCCCGGCAAAAGATTTTCAATCTTTACTGCGCCTTTTGATTTATCTGCGCCGGTCTTTGGTGGATTGATTGCAAGCGGATTCTTTGTCGACTTCGGAGAAGGTGTTGGTGATGGTTTAGATGATGCGGATGGTTTTGGCGAAGGCTTTGGGGTTGGCTTTGGGGTGGGTTTAACTGAAGGAGTCGGCGCTGGGGTTGGCTTAACTGAAGGAGTCGGCGCTGGGGTTGGCTTAACTGAAGGAGTCGGCGCTGGGGTTGGCTTAGTTGAAGGTTCTGGCGCAGGAGTTGGCTTAGTTGAAGGTTCTGGCGCAGGAGTTGGCTTAGTTGAAGGTTCTGGCGCAGGAGTTGGTGCAGGCGAAACAGGTGAGCCACCGCCTGATACCGGGGCGCTTGGTGCAGGTGGATTTGGCGCAGATGAAACATTGGTTACTTGCTCGGGAATGATCGGAAGTGAAGGGAGAGACGGTGAAGATTCTCCGACTGATGTAACAGTAGTTACAGTGAATGTATATGGGTCACCATTTGTTAGCGATCCAAAACGAACTGGTGAAGATGTAACAGTTCTGGTTTCTCCAGTTTCGACAACAGTGACGATGTACCCAGTAATCGCAGCTCCATTACCTGTCGCGCCGCTAAATTCTAAATTCACGCTTCTATTTCCTGGAGTTCCCGTAACTACTGTTGGTGCGTTCGGAGTGCCCGCAGGTGTTCCAACAATTCCATTTGAATTAGCGCCTCGACCTACGCCATTTTCGGCGGCAACGGTGAATGTGTAGGCAACGCCATTGGTCAGGCCAGTAAATTCTGCTGTTGTCGATCCGGTGGTCATTGAAAGTCCACCAGGTTGAGCAGTAATTACATACTGTGTAATCGAGGTTCCTCCATCGTTCGATGGAGCGTTAAATGTGATAGTCGCTTTAGTATCTCCGCGGACTACCTCAGTTAGAGTTGGTGCACTTGGCGGTCCAAGAGGTGTTACTGAATTTGATCCACCTGAAGGCACAGAACCTCCAGCAGCATTGTTTGCAACAACGGTAAATGAATAAGTTGAACCATTTGTTAAACCGCCAACAAAACAACTTGTGGCGATTGCGATTGCCGTACATGTGGCTCCACCTGGTGAAGCCGTAACGGTGTAACCCGTTATTGCAGCTCCACCATTATCTGATGGTGGCGTCCACGAAACTTGTGCACTCCTATTGCCGCCAGAAGCAGATACCGAAGTTGGAGCATCTGGCGCCCTCGCAGGTGTTGCAGTTGCTGTTGCAGTTGAAGATTCAGAATCACCCACTCCGTTAGTGGCGATTACGCGGAATGTATATTGGGTGCCATTCGTAAGGCCCAGCACTGTTATTGGTGATGCAGAGCTAGAGCTCGTCGCCCCACCCGGTTCAGCAATTACTGTGTAGGTTGCTATCGAAGAGCCATTTGTGCCGGCTCCCGAAAATGCAATTGTCGCTTCTCCGTCGCCGATCGTCGCCGATAACGAAGTTGGCGGAGTAGGTAACCCGGCAGGAACAGATGCAGGAGAAGTTGCCGATGCTGAACCAGTTCCGATGCTGTTTATCGCCTGCGCGGTGAATGTGTAAGAGGTTCCGTTTGTGAGCCCCGTAATCTTGCAACTGGTAGCTGGTGCTATCGCAGTACAAGTTGCTCCATTGCTTGCCGTAACTAGATATGAAGTGATTGGATTTCCACCATCATCTGAAGGTGGTGACCAAGAAACCACTGTTGATGTGTCGCCTGAAAGAACTGCCAGTGATGTCGGCGCCGCCGGCGCTGATGCTGGAACTGCACTTGCAGAAGTTGTTGAAAATGCAGACTCTCCAATTGCATTTGCTGCAGCAACTGTAAATGTATAAGAACCGCCATTTGTAAGCCCGCTAATCACGGCAGGAGATGAAGAGACCGTGAAAGTATCACCGGTAGGAGAGACTTTTATGATGTAGCTGGTGATAGTTGAGCCATTATTTCCAGCACCGCTGAATGAGACTGTTGCGCTCTTATCTCCAGCAATCGCAGCAACTGTTGTTGGGGCGATAGGAATTCCAGCAGGAGTTACGGCAGTCGAACTAGTGCCAGGGGAATTACCGACAGCATTCTGAGCCACAGCAGTAAATGTGTAGGCAGTTCCATTTGTTAAGCCGCTAATCGCGCATGAAGTTTCTGGAAGCGTTGCCGTGCAAGTGTGCAAACCATTCATGGAAGTAAAGACGATCGCCGTGACTGATTCGCCACCACTACCTGAAAGTGTGTTCCAGTTTCCTGATGCGCTAACTGTTGCAGTTTCATCACCAGCAACCGCTGTCACAGAAGTAGGTGCATCTGCTACACCAGCGATCTTGACTGGCGCAGATGCTGTAGACGAATCAGATACTCCAACAGCATTGGTGGCGCTTACTTTAAATGTGTAGGAAGAGCCATTGGTAAGGCCTGTCACCGTTATCGGCGATTCATTTCCAGTGAACGTTTGGCCGGTTTCCACAACGGTTAATGTGTAAGAGGTGATGGTGGAGCCACCGTTATCACTTGGTGGAGTGAAGGCAACCGTTGCAGTTTCATCTCCACGTGTTGCTGTTACCGCAGTTGGTGCACCTGGAATCGAGGCAGGAACAATTGCGTTGGATGGAGAAGAGGTTGTTGAGCCGGCCGCATTTGTAGCGGTCGCGATAAATTTGTAAGTTGTTCCGTTGGTTAATCCAGTTATTACACAGCTTGTTGCTGGAGCATTAACTGTGCAGCTCTTTTCAGGATTGATTGCAGCCCCTGATGCATCGGTTGCAACTATCTTGTAAGAAGTTACTTGACCACCAGTTGCAAGCGATGGTGGCGTAACTGTGACGGTACCTGCATGGTCACCAGGTGTCGCAACGGGTGCACTCAGCGCAGCTGGTGGAAGCAGGGTCCAAATTGCAGTTAAAGTCGTGTTGGCGCCTACACCAGTGATTGTTTGACCTCCGGTGTATGTGGTTGTTCCATCTCGCCAACCACCGAATGAGTATCCTGTTTTTGCAATTCCTGATGAGGTAGGCAGAATAAAGTTATCGGTGATTTGCCCCGTGATCGTTGCTGGAACAGTTCCAGTTTCCGCGCCATTCAAATTAAACGAGAGCGCATATATTTCGCCAGAGAATTGCGCTGTAAATGTTTCATCTTGAGATGAAAGTTTGAATGTGGCCCCAACCGAGTAAGTATTCGACCCATTAGACCAGCCGATGAAGTTGCTATTTGCTTTAGTAACTCCAGCTGCAATTGTGTGATTAGCGCCGAAGTTATAAGAGGTTGGTGATGGAACTGTTCCAGTTCCGCCATTTAGTGAATATGTAATGATGTATGAAGCAACGCTCCATTGCGCCGTTAGCGTCATGTTGTTTGCACCAACAGTCACAGTGGCACCTGGCGCATAAGTTGTGGTTCCATCACTCCAACTACTAAATGTGTAACCAACTCGCGTTGGCAAGGTAGTCGGAGCAGCAAATGTTTCACCGATTATGTGTGAAGGCTCTGAAATAGGCGTATTACTTGTGCCTTGAGCTAGATCAATAGTGATTGTTTGTGTGGTTGGCGTCCATAGCGCGGTGGCTGTTTCAGACGAAGCACCAAATTGATACTGCGCGCCACCTGTGTAAGTTGAACCTGAAATAGACCAACCAGCAAAGGTGTAACCACTCTTAGTTACCGCTGTTGCTGAGGCAATATTGATGACGGAGTCAATTGTTGCAGACACAGTATTAGGCGCTGAACTTCCACCGGCAGAACTATATGAAAGCGTGTAGGTATTTGCAGTCCAGCGGGCATAGAAAAGATAGTTGGTATCGCTAATTGAGTAAGTGCTACCTGAAACTGCATTTCCGCTTTGATCGTTCCAGCCAGCAAAGGTGTATCCAGTTCTAGTCGGAATAGCCGCATCTATCGTTACGCTTGCGCCGTTTGCATATAAAAGCCCTTGACGCATTCCAGTATCTACGCCGCCTGACATGAAATAGCGGACTTCATAAAGTCTTAACCAAGTTGCAGTAAATGTTGGCGCCGAAGTTCCCATAACAACTGATGCGCCCGCCTGATATGTCTGACCGCCGTTGGTCCAGCCCGCGAATGCATAAACCAAAGAGTTTTCAGTAACAGTTCTGGTTTCTGGAGTTCCTAGAGTAAACGAACTTCCATAGGCAGTTGCTGAAGTAGTTGGCAATCCAATCGGTTCAGTAATCGCGTTGTTATTTGCTGTTCCTACAGCGTAATTGATTGCAAAAACTTCAGGAGTCCAGATGGCAGTTAGCGTCTTATTTGATGTTCCCGTAATTGCAGAGCCTGCTGCGTACGTGTTTGTTCCGTCGCTCCATCCGCCAAATGTAAATCCTGCCTTTGCAAGTGAACCTTGACCTGGCGCCGTTACAGAGGTGCCATCAGTTGTATAGGTCGCCGCAGACGGTGCGCTTCCTGACGTTGCGCCATTTGCATCAAAGGTAAATATTTGAGTTGTAGGTGTCCAAATAGGTTGCAGAGTCACACTGGCGGATGGGGAATATGCACCTGAAATAGCTGTTGTTGTCTCTTTCCAGCCATCGAATATATAGCCAGCTTTAGCCATTGTCCCAACAGTTGGCAAAGAGATAGCGCTTCCGCCGTATACGAATGAATCAGAAGTACGAGTTGGCGAGCCTGATGTTGCACCAGTTGTTGCATAGGTAATTGTGTAAACAAGACCTGCCCATTGTGCGATGAAGTTGATGTTGCGGCCAGGCATCGAGAATGTTGCGCCCGTTGAATACGCCGTACCGCTTTCCGTCCACCCAGTAAAGGTATATCCGGTCTTAGTTACCGAACCAATTGATGCCACGGTGAAGGTGTCGCTCATATAGAAGTTTGGAGAAGTTGGCGCACTTCCTGTTCCACCATTTAAGGAATAAACAACAACGTATTGGGTTCCATTCCAAACTGCAGTCAAAGTTAAGTTTGATCCACCCACGGTGATTACATCACCAGGTAGATATGTTCTAGTGCCATCTGACCAACCTGCAAAAGATGATCCAGCCAAAGTGATTGACGTACTTGGCGCAGTAAATGTCTCTCCGATTGTGACGGTTCCAGCCTTCACGGGCACTACACCTGAACCGCCATTTGCCGAATATGTAACTGTATAAGTTTCAGCTAACCAACGTGCATACAGATTTAAGTTCGCGAGCCTTGTATAACTTGAGCCAACGCTAAACACCGTTCCAGTGTCAGATGTCCACCCGTTAAAGAGATAACCGGTCTTGCTCAATGTGTTTTTATTGGCAATCGCATAGTTTCCGGAAGTCAGCGAGTAAACACCGCTTGCTGGAACGGATCCACTGGTATTTCCATTTCCGAAATAAGCGATCGTGTAAGGAATCGCCTGCCATTGTGCGAAGACGGTGCGTGATTCTGAAGGAGAGAAGGCGCCACCATTTAAACCTAAGTTTGTGCCAGCGGTAGAAGTATCAAACCAGCCTAAGAAGTTGTAGCCACTCCTAGTAGCCAGAGGGAATGTCAACGGAGTTCCCACTGTGAAGGTATCTGTAGTAGGCGATACAGATCCACCCATTGGGTTGTAAGTAACAACGAATCCTCGCGGAGTTCCGTTTACCGCAGTGCTCGCCGCTGAAGTTCCGGTCTTATTTGTCGAAATTGCAGTAAAACTGTAAGCCACATTGTTTGTTAGTCCAGTAATGGTGCAACTTGTTGCTGGGGAGAGAACGATACAACTTCCAACTGTTACTCCATTTAGTCTTGCAGTCACCGTAAATGAATCTGCCGGACCATTACTTCCACTGAGCGTGCCTCCGTTAACACTTATCGTTGCCGATGCATTGCCTGCCGCAACGGTGATATTCGGTGCCGCTGGTGCATTCGGTTGCCACTGTGAGTAGACGGTGGTTGTATCAAACAAGGTAATACTTGCACCGCCAGCGTAGAAGGTACCTGTGCCGTTTGCCGAAGTATTAAAACCTGTTGCAGTAAATCCTGGTTTAGTAAAGTTCAAATTTCCATTTAAGTTAAATGGTGTTCCGGCAGTAAAAGTTATAGGGGCAAGAGTTCCTGATGTTGCCGTATTCGAATCATAAAAAAGTCTGTACTGATTTGCAGTCCAAATTGCAAACAATGATAGCGATGCGGTAGCGACATAAGGAGATGTAAGTGCTGTTGTGCCTGTCGAAGATGTTGACCATCCACTGAAGCGATAACCCTGCTTTACCATTGTTCCGATAAGTGCCAGCGTCACACCTGTGGTTCCGACTGTATATGTTTCACTTGACTTAGAAGCGGCACCGAGAGCTGTATTAGCATTATAGGTAATTGTGTAAATATCTGGTTTCCAGATCGCATATAACGTTATATTTCCGAAGAAAGTTTGCGTTGAACCATTGGCGTATTGAGAACTTGTAGCGGTGTTGGTCTCAGCCCATCCAAGGAAGTTATAACCAGTACGGAGGAATCCATTTGCAGTCATAGCCGCAGGAGTCCCGCCTGTGATTGCCTTAGAAGCAGTTGTTCCTGAAGTGCTGCCATTTCCGTTATATGTAATGGTGTACGGATTTCCCGTCCACTTCGCATACAAAGTTATATTTCCAACCGGCGAATAAGTGGTTAAGCCCGCGGCATACAAGGTTCCAGTTCCATCAGCACGTGTGTTCCAACCATTGAAGGTAAAACCAGTCCTAGACATGGTTGAAGCAGTTGCCAAGGTGACTGCAACTGTCCCCTTAGCTGTAACGGAATCCACGCTTGGGGAACCAGTTCCACCATTTACATCAAAGCGAATTAATGAGTTCCATTGAGCATAGAGAATGGTGTTGGTGTTTGTAGAAAAAGCCGTGCCGGTTTCATAAGTTGTGCCTGAACCATTAGCTAACGTATTCCAGCCCGCAAATGTGTAACCCGTTTTTGTTATCGTTCCCGAGGTCAAAGTTAATGTTTCACCGGCCGATAAAATTCGGTTGCTTGGTGAATTACCTGAAGTTGCGGTATTGGAATCAAATGTGACTCCTGAACCCCATTGCGCATACAAGGTTACATTTGCTGTGACGGTATAGGTATCGCCTGCTCTATATGCAGTTCCTTGCGCATTTGCCTGGGTATTCCAACCAAGGAACGAGTTTCCGGTTTTAGCAAGAGTTCCAACATTGCCCGAAAGAACAACAGCTGTGTCTGCGACCATCAACTGAGGTAACGGAACCCTGCCAGATGTTGCAGTATTTGAATCGTAAGTTATGTAGGAGTTCCATTGTGCGTAAAGTGTCAAATCTCCGGTAGTTGAACCAAAGTTTGTTGTGCGCTTCGAAGCGATGGCTGGAGTCCACAAACCATATTTACTCTTTAGGTAACCTTCGATCTGTTGCATCTGAGCGCTGGTAGTTGCGGTTTCATAAATAAGGACTTCAGCAACTTCCCAATCAGAAATATCACGTCCGATACCGGAATTATTATTAATCGTAAGATTATTGGGCATATAAGTTGTTGAACTTGCTGCAGTATTTCGGATTCTGCCATCGCTTCTAAAGTTATTTCCAGAATCACAGTTATACACCCAATTAGTTCCTGTTTTCCCGCTCGATGGTGTTACCCAATTATTATGGTGCGCCACATCTACCGATCCATTCCAAAAACCACTGAGCCAATTCTCAGAGAAAGTATCAAAAATTCTGCCTCTGTTTGCGCCCGCATATCTAGCTACGTAGCAGAGCGTGTAAGACTCCAGCTTCGGATTAGGCAGAGTAATTCCTGCAGTTGTTCCACCTTTAACAGCGGTGACATTCTTTGTTGATCCATTTGCTGGAGCATTAGTTACCACGGTGGGGATACCACGCACGGTTGTTGCATCGCGATTATTTCCTGATGAATCTAACCAAACCTTTGAATCAGCGTCGTAGTTGCTGGCTTCGTATTGCATGTATGGCTGAGGCAATCCGGTCAAAAGCCCATTAGTTGCATATCCATAAGTATCTGCAAAATAGCTTTCAATCTGTTGCATCTGAACTGTAGTTAGATATGAGTCATAAGTAATTACTTCAGCAACTTCCCAGTCTGAGTTGTATCCCTGAACTCCGTAGAGTCCTGCGTTAATTGAGAGTGATGCGGGAAGATACTTTGTAGTCGAAACTGCCGTTGATTTATTCACGCCATTGAATCTAAAGGTGTCCCCAGAATCACATGCAATATTCCAATTAATGTCATCTTTGGTGCCAGTTGAAGATGTGATCCAGGCATTGTGATGAGCGACCCCTGAGTTATCGCCTTCAAGAAAGCCTGATAGCCAGTTCTCGGCGAGTGCTTCAAAAATTCTTGCTCGCGTTGCGCCGGCATAGCGCGCCACAAAACATAAGGTGTATTCATTGAGTTTCGGATTAGGAAGAGTGATTCCTGATGAAGTTGTGCCACGGATCGTTGTGAAGTTCTTATCAAATCCGTTAGCTGCTCCTGAAGTTGTTTTCGTCGGAGTGCCGCGAACGGAAGTGGCGTTTCTTCCATTTCCTGAAGAGTCGACCCAAACCTTTGTGGATGCGTTGTAATCGCCAGCGACATAGCGCATATATGGCTGCGGTAGACCTAAAAGATCTGAATTGGCACTGTAATTCGTACCCTTGCCATTGGATTGGTTATTCCATCCATCCCAGAAATAACCAGTCTTCGCCAAAGTGTTTGGGTTATCTGCAATTGTCGTGACTGGTGACCCTGAAGTTGCTATCTGATCAGCTGGTGGAATTCCAGAGGTATTTGTATTTCCATCGTACTGAATTCGATATGACCACTCTGCGTACAAAGTTGTATTTGTACGCTCTAAGGCTGTTCCAGTGTCGTAATGTGTTCCGGTTCCATCAGCCTTGGTATTCCAGCCAGTAAATCGGAAACCTGGCTTTTCCATGCTATTTACATTTGGAGATGCAATCCAAGAATCCGACGGATCATTCCAGTGGATAACCACCATTCCATCGCCACCTTTTGCGGTGTAGAAGTTAGTTGAGTTTCCATTTCCGCCAAAGCCAACGCCAATTGTTGAATCGCCACCATTTCCAAATGGATACGAGTAATTAAGTGAGAAAAGACCACCTGGTGCAGTCGCTGGTGTAACAATTCCACTGGCACCGACTGTGCCAGCAATGAGAGTTCCGCGAGTGCCATCTAAGAATCCAGAGCCACCGCCACCGCCACCATTGGAGTTTGCCCCATCGCAATGACCGCCGCCGCCGCCGAATAGACCGCCGCCACCGCCACCGCCACCTTCATTATTTGTCGAAGGATGTCCTGCACCAGATCCACCATGTTGTGAACGTCCAGCAGTTGGTGCGATTGAACATAGAGTGGTTGCAGTTGCTGCTGCGCCGCCCGCAATCAAAGTTCCGCCGCGACCAGTGCGATTTGCAAATGTTGCACCCGTACCTGCCCCGATGGATCCACCACCACCGCCGCCATCCGAAGAAGCACTACCTGGTGAAGATCCACCGCCGCCGCCGACAATTATTAAAGGCGTTGAAGTATCAGAGCCAGAGAAGATTCCAGACATACCTCCGCCGGAACTTCCTTTGTAGGCATTAGGCGAAAGTCCACCTGCACCACCGCCGCCGTATTGAGGTGTTAAGTCGAAGGCTTCACCGCTTTGGCCAACAACAACAGTAAATGTTTCAGGGCTTCCGGTAGTTGTTATCGTTGACTTGGCATAACCACCTGCACCGCCTGCACCATTGGCAGACCAACCCGCGTGATAAACACCTCCACCGCCTGCGCCCCAAGCCTCGACAAGAATTTTGTCTCCGGCCGGAATATTGTCAGGAACGACAAATGTTTGATCAAAGTTCGTAGGTGCAGGATTTGCTATTGCATCGTAGTTGTACGCAATTTCTGCTGCAGTCAGTGCGCGGTTATAAATGCGGACTGAGTAAATCTTTCCGTTGAAGAA
>Ga0208788_1000295_pt1 | contig 25275 bp, 35 predicted proteins | sample Wag4_2014_7_11_3_FD_187363 | JGI IMG/M metagenome (GOLD analysis project Ga0208788, IMG submission 187363) | Fresh water mixed with fracking chemicals microbial communities from Ohio, USA - Utica-2 Time Series FC 2014_7_11 (SPAdes) (version 2) ...
CCCAGCTAGACCGCCTGATTGAGCGGCAGAGGCCTGGTCATCGCCCGACGGCCATGGCGGCTGGCTGCTTCGGGGGGGTTGCCTTGGGCAGGGCTGCAGCTTAGGTTGATGACATTGGGGCTGCAGCTTGGCCGGAAGTGGCCAAGTTCTGCTTCTCTTCCTGGATCTGTCCGCGCCGCTTTGATTTTTCTACGACGATATCTTTTGGAACTGAGGACTCGTTAAGGCGCAGGCCGTGGCCGGTGTAATCAACGACCATCGCAGAGGCCAACTCGGGAAGCTTTTTCTGAAGGCGCTGAAAAAAGGCGATATCGACGACTGCGCCGAACTCCCGCTGGCTTTTATAAAGCCAGCCGGCATGGATGCTCAGGTACTTCCCGTCCTTCGTCCTAACGAAGTTCGGTCTTTCGAGGTGTACGTGAAGCTGCGGATCAGGGAATTCCTCGCCCTGGACTCGGCGCGCTGTACAGTGGGCGTAGGTCAACGTAACGCACTCGCCTTCCACAGACTCAGCGCCCTGTGCACCTTCCTTACCTCGAATGCGGCCAACTTTATGTTCGCGGTCGATAGCGTCGTTGACCGCTCCCATCATGCATTCCTGGATCACCTTGCGCGTCTGATCGTCGGCCTGTGCCCAGTAAACACTGATCGATTTCTGCAGGCTGACACAGGAGGAAAATCCGAGGACTGGATCCTTGGCTGACTTCTCCTTGGCATCTTTTACCAGCTGATCAAGGTCACTAGCGTCGAGCTTCTTTTTCGCTGAAGGGTTCGATTTCCGCTCTTCAGCCTCCTGGATGGCCTTGTCGATTTGCTTGAGTCGGCGATCGCTCAAAAAGGCCTCGCCAGTACGTGGATTAACGCCACGAAAAAGAGCCAGGTAATCGCCATCTTGAGGGTGTTCACCCAAGCCAAGCTTCGATGCCAGCGGGCCAACGATCCCTGACGCCAGAGTGTCGTTACCGCTTTTGTGGTAGTAGTCCTCGCGCCCGGTGCCTTGCTCACCTTCGACTTGGCTGAGAATTTTTGCGATCTCAGCATCGACTTTCGCCATCTCGGCAGCCATGACCTGATCTGTCAGGCCACGATCTGCCCCCAAGGCAATGCGCTCCTCGCGCAGAGCCTGGAGCTCCTTCAGTTTCTTCTCAAAGTACGAAGCCTTTGCTGCGAAGTTTCCTGCCGTCGTTTTTTGGTTCGAGATGCCGTAGTGGCTCATAGCTGAGGCTCCGCTCGCTGAGCCTCGGTGATCAGGCGATCAAGGACGGTCGGGACGATCCGGTCCACGATCGGATCCACCAACCCCTGGAAGAGCTCGGGACGCCGCTCCGCGTAAGAAGCCAAAACCTGAAGCGCCATTTCTGGAAGAGCGGAGCCCAGAAGGGAAGAAACGGACTGGGTAATAGCTCCTGCCATCGAAGCAACGACCGGACCGTCGAGGAGAACAGGAAGCGGCCTGGACGGGTCTGCAAGGTATTCCCGCGCTTCCAGGAAGCCCGCCAGTTGCTCATCTGAGCGAGCGCTCAGGAGTGCGTCGAGAACGCGACCCTGGGCTACGCCGAGGCGCGCCGACAGGCGCTCAAGGCGTACGGCCGCGATTTCATCTAGGTATTGGGTAGAGGACTTCGCCCCTGCCTTCTTCCTCGCCATTTTCCATTTCCCTTCTGAGAACGCTTTCAGGTAGCCGGCTTTAGCCGGCGTACCTTGCTTTTGCTTTATTGGCTTTTCCGGCCGAAACCACGCGGAGCGTGGGCTTTGGCCGGCACGCGCCACCCGAAGGGTGGAGATGTGTTAGAGAAAGCTTGTTTATATACAACCATTCCTCGGCTCTTTGTGCAAGTTTTGCTTGACTCGCATTAGTTTGCAACTAACATAGGCACCAAGCGGCCAACCTTTGCAGCTTGTTTGCAACAAACCGCCAACGAAAGCCGAACCTTTGGTAGAGTTAGCAAGCAGTTTTAAACAAACGTAGCGACCAGAGGTGAAAGCCATGTTTGATCGACGCACAGACGCTGAACGCGCCCGTGATGAGCAAGACCAGCTGGAGTGGATGCGGATGCAGCAGGAAGAGGCCGACCGCAAGACGGCGGCATTGAAAGCCGAGCTGGAGCGTATGAAGGCCGCTGCTGAATCTGGCACCGGCCAGAAGAACGTGAGGGGGAGCGTGACCAAGGCCCTGCTTCCGAGGATCGAGATCCTTCGTGAAGCGACATGCCTGGGAACCCCGATTACGCAACAGCAGGAAATGCTGGAGAGGGCAGGAATCGTTGTTTCCTACAACAGCCTGCGCAAGTTCATCCAGAAATTCCTGGCTCGTGAGTATCGGGAGTTTCTGGCGAACGTCCGGACTACGGGTGATGACCCCGACTTTGGGCGTGAGTCAGACCCCGAAGTCATCAGGAAGAACACCCCTGAAGGCTTCAGTACGCGACCAGCGGCAGAAGTAAAAAGCAGCGGCAGCGCCGCTGGAAAACTCGACTTAGAGCGGGCGGCAACCCCTCGAATCGATCCAGCCGCTATCGGGTTGAGCTCGGAAGAAAGAAAGGCGATAGCCGACGAAGAGGCCCGCCGAATCGAAGAGACGTACAACAAACCCCATAAGCCTAAAAAGTAGATACGCGAGGAAGAGAAGCACTATGAAAATCGTAATCACCAACCAGCAGGGCCGAATCGGCAAGTCGAGCATCGCCGGCAACGCCTTTCTGCCGTTCATGCCGGAAGGCACCCAATTTTTCAGCATCGAATCGCTGAACGACGGAGCAGAGCAATTCGGGGTTGAGCTGACCAAGCATCGTGGTGGCGACACCCTGGATATCCTTTCCCAGGTAATGACTGCAGACCATGTACTGCTTGATGTCGGCGCCTCGAACTTTGAGCAGTTTTTCCTTGGGCTCACCGAGTTTTCTGGTGTCGAGGACTTCGATTTATTCGTAGTTCCCACCGTTCCGGGTAAGCGTGAGTCGCTCGAAACCATGAAAACCGTCGCTAAGCTGCGTGCATTTGGTGTACCGGCTGACCGAATCCCCATCGTGTTCAACATGGTCGATCTGCAAGACCTGGCCGAACCTCTGGAAAGCGCCGTTAAGCGTTCTTTCGCGGAGATTTTGGATTTTTCCAAGTCGGAGAAAAGCTGCGTTGCTGATCCGAAGGCTGCCCTGCGTAAGTCCAACCTGTTTGACCACCTCAGCCGCTCTCGTCAGACCCTCGCCGAAGCTCTGGCGGACAAAACCGATTACGCGGCTGAAATGCGGGCCACTGTTTCCGACCCCGAAGAGCACAAGCGTGTGAGGGATGCTTTTGCCGCCATGCGTCTGGCCAAGCTGGTTGCTGCCGACTGCCATAATCTGTTTAAGCGCGTGACCGCAGGTATTCAGTAATGAATCCCTTCGACCTGGAATCCGAAAAATTCAGGATTCTGTTCGGCGAGCAGTACAAGCTGGCTGAGCAGTTCGAGGCTGTCGCACAACAGATTGCAGATGTTGAGCGCTCGCTGCATGGCACGGGCGAACAGCCTGGCCTTGCTGAGCTGCTTCTGGATGCTGCTGTCCAGATCCGTGGTGCAGCTTCAACTATCCAAGGGATGAACCTGGATGGTTTCTCCCAGGTACTCGTTTCGCTCTCCAACCAGATTGCAGGCCTGCCTGGTCGTCTGCTGAAGCCGGCTGATGAGATGGATTTCCGTGCCTCGCTGCGCGAGGGGATCGCTCAAGTTCTCGCTGATTCGATCATCGACGCGAAACTCCAGGTCGAGAGTGAAGCGGTCGATGTTGCGGTTAGCGACCTGGTTAGCCGGATCAAGGCCGCTATGGCCCAGCTCGGTGAGAGTTCGGCGAACTATTTCGCTGAGCGCAACGTGCTGAAAGGCCAACTCGAAGCAGAGAGGGAGAAGAACGCCGCGCTTGTGAAGCGTATGGCGTATTTCGAACAGGACAAAGACAACGCTCTACGGTTGCTTTCCTCTGAATTCGCGAACGTGAGCAAACGGTCCGGTAGCGCTCGGTTGATCGATGTCGGAGTCGGTGCATTGATCGCGCTCGTGGTTTCGATGACCACCCTGTACCCAGCTGCTGATCAATACCTCAAAGCCCAATCGCAAAACCACCAACAGCGCTGACCGCGCACCACAGTAAGGAGAAAAATCGCATGGCTACTCATGGCGATGATGAAGACTTTCGCACCCGCAAAAAGCAGGCGCGGATTCTCGGCTACGACGCTGAGGCCTGGATAAAGGCCAAACGCGAGGAGCGTGAACAGTTCAAGGCAGCGGAGGGCCGCGATATGGATGGCCTCGATAAGCTGGCCAACGATCCATTTATGGACATGACACACAAGGCGCATCAGCAGAAGCAAGCTGATTTGGAATCGAAAGATCTTGATAAAGCGCTTGCTGCTAATCAGCGCCGGCGATCGGAAGAGGTGCTCCAGGAAGAAGTAAAAAAGCTATCCGAACAGAAGCAACAGGAACCAGGCAACCAGGAAAGCCAAATCCAAGACCAGCAAAACCATGCGCTGAAGAGCGGGAGATCGATGTGATGGATATGAAAAAAATTGCGGTGATGATCGCGGCGCTGATTGCCAGCTTCTCGGTAGCGGCCTGCCCTATTAAGGAATGCATGCCCGAACTCGCTACACAGTCCGCCGACGATCAGGCGCTGTACTTCGCACAGGCCGGCGATTGGTTCACCAAGGTTCGCGATCTGAAGAACCCATCTGAAGCGGTTCAGCACTCCGCGCTGATAGCAGCACAGCTGCATATCGCTGTTATCGAAGCGCAAAACCGCGCTCTGCGCCGCGCCTTGGAGACGGGTAAGGAACCGGACTACACCAGCGTTCGCCAGTTGCCTTCGTACCAGGCACTGAATGACGCGATTTCTTCCGACATCCTGCAGGTTCTTTCGACTGGCCGTATGCCCCAGCTTGAACATCTGGAGCGCCGTATTCACGCGAGCATTGCACGCTCGAAGCTTGAAGAGGCAGGGGAAGCACTCGGCCAGCCGCGTAAACCGCGCCGGATCATCGAGTAAGAAAGGTGGCTCACGAGAGCGGCAACTCTCGTGAGCCGTTTCGCGGTAGGTAAACCCACGAAAGGAAGAAATTGCATGTTAACGCAAATCTCTGAATACGCGAGCAACCTGGCCATCAGACAAGAGATCATCAGTATTCGGTTGGCTTCTCGGCGCGAAAAATACACTACATGCCTGTTTCTTAGGCTTCAGTCGGCCTATCTGTCAGTTATCCTCAGCGCTTTGATCATCATTACACTCCCAGCGGCACTAGCTTATTGGGGTGGGCAGGCAGTCCGAGACTGGATAACCGATCCAGAGGCTGCTAAGCGCGCATGGCGCGAGCGTCGTACTGCAGCGATTCGCGCAGCACTGGGGCCGCAACTCAGTGCTGATACCCGCGGTTGGCCGGTCAATCAGATCCTGCACGACGATGTGATCGAACCCTTGCCGTCAGATCGTGCGGCGCTGACTCGCCGCGCTTTTTACGGCCGAGCTGCATTTCACGCTGGAGCTCGACTCCAGCGCCGGCTGCGTACCCGCAATTTCGCTATGAGCGTAGGTGCTTTCGTCCTGGTATTGGCTACGGCCTACATGCTGGGTCGCAACGGCTCCAGTCTCGCGTGGCAATGGGGATCGATGGCTGCTGGCCTGTGCATCGCAGTGGCAGGCGCCTATGTTTTATTTCTTTCGCTCGGCCTTACTCCGGCTGCATGGCGTGCGATGGTTCCTGCCGGCGCGCTGCTGACCGAGGCTGAGATCGAGGATGTGAATGAATTTGGTCACCGGGTGCTGCTGCGTGTGACCCCTCCGCAAACGCCGGCGGATCTGGTTGGATCGTATCGCTCCTGGACTTTCGATCGCGACGGCAATCCCGTCGATGGTCAAATCGTCCCGGATGATCTGTCTGTTTCGTATCTTCGCAAGGCCCTGGCCGACGAATCAGTGCCTATGGCTGTCGCTGGAATCGGAATTTTGCTAGCCGGCCTGTTCGTGGCCACCGACTCACTGAGTTGGTTCATCGCGCCAGTCGCTGCAGGCTGTGCCGCTGTTTGGTCATTTCTATCGATCTTCGATCTGTCCTCAATGGCTAAGACCCGCGCTGCCGCTGCCCGTGAAGCGCTTGCTGTGAGTGCCTACCCCAAGCTCCTCGATCAAGAGGGCACGTCAAAATTCGCGAGTTTTGAAGAGGCACTAAATCACCAGGTTGATCGAGCAATTGCCGCGAACTCCCCACTGATTACTCTTGGTACTTCTACTGCTCTGTTCGCACAGCGACGCGATCCGTACAGCCCTTCACTGGCGGGCATGCCTTTCGGGTTGAGCGTTGACGATCTTTTCACCCACCTTTTGATTCTCGGCCTTACTGGCACAGGTAAAACAGCAGCTGTGATCCGACCGCTGGTTTGGCAATGGCTGGCTGAAAAAGCAGGCGGATTGCTTGTACTGGATGGTAAAGGTCAGCTAGCAAAAGAACTTGTAGGCCTGCGTGCATACCAATTAATCCGGCCCGGGGGTAACACACTTTATAACCCCATCGAAAATCTGCCTCCTGATGACGTGGCAGACACATTTTTCAAGGTCAACAGTGCATCCCCTGGCAACTCAGGATCTGTCTCGGGTGATGTCTGGGAAATGTTCGCCAGGGAGCTTCTGCGTTGCACTGCTACTGTCCTCGCCATACTCAATGCTCTTGAGCCAAAAGAATGGCCCTGGACTCTCAGCGCGATGTACAGGCTGGTATTTGGGAAGAACAGTCGCGCAAGAGCAAAGTCGATCATCGAAGATGACAGCCCATGCTTCGAAATGATGCCTGAAACACTTCATCGCCTATACGATGCATTCATGTATCGCCACCTTGAAAAGGCACAAGAGACACGAACCAGCATCGAGTTGAATCTCGAAACATGGCTGGGGACCATCATCAATGATCAGGTGCTTGGGCCGTGGGCTGATATTGAGCATGGTGTTCAGATTGAAGACTGCCTGTATGGCGCCATGATGGGCCTTGCACTACCTGACACGCAGTCGGGTGTGGCGTTTTCGGCCCTGGCCAAGCGCAGGTTCCTGCGTGCTATCGAAGAGCGCGATGATGGCTGGAAGAATGAAGGTCAATCCTCAGTGTTGCTGGTTGTCGATGAAGCACAGGATTTGATCTCCGAAGACGACCGAAGAATTCTCCCGAAAGCTCGTAGCAAGGGCCTCTGCGCGGTATACGCGACACAGGGGCTGGACGGCCTTTATGTCGCAATGAAAGATCCCGACGCTGCTAATCAGATCCTCGATCAGTTCCGGTCTGTTGTCAGCCTTCAAGTGGGCTCTGAACTCACTCGCGAATTCGTGGCACAGAGGATCGGTACAGTATCGAGGGTGGTCTTTTCCGAGGTGGCCGCAAGCAGCACTGATCCTGTAGCCACAGCAAATCTTTACGGTGCGAACGCTGGCGGATATTCGGGCGGGACTCTGGCCGCACGGACTCAGGCTTCTGACGAAATGATCAAGCTCAGCCGCTCATATGGCCATGTTGGGCAAGCCATCAGCACTATTTCGGAGTTGGCTAAAAAGATGGGGGCCGAGCAGGCCTGGAACCGTCTACCGGCCGTTATCCGCAGGGAGCGCCCCGCTGGCAGCGTCAAGATCGGTGAGATTCCTCTCGTTTCACCCGACGAGATCTCCACGCTGACAACGAATAAGTTCACCGCTTTGGCGATCGTCAACCGTGCAGGAACTCCACGCCGCGCTCAAATCCGGCTCAATCCGATGTTCGCTTTCCCAACTGAAATGACCGAACAGACAGAACAGGCCACCGAGGAGGCTGCAGCATGAACAATTCCGCTCATCTCCTCGCACAGCACGGCGAGCTGCTCCAGGTCGGCTCAGTTGTCGCCGGCCAGCCGCTGCAGGAAAAGTCGGGCCGTATCCTGATGGCTCTCGGGGCGGCTGCTCTCTGTATTTCGATTGCTGCAGGCGCTGGATACGTCACTCAGGGTATCCGTGAGGAGGCCGCTCGTGTTGCTGCTGCTGAAAAAGCCGAGGCGGAACGCCTGGCCGAGGAACAGCGCATTGCTGCGGCGCAAGTTGCCGGCCTGCAGAAACGCCTGACGGCTATGCAGACCCAGATCAGCACCGAGCGTGATGCCCTGCAGGAGCGTTTCCAGCGCCTGCTGGCGGACAAGGATAAAGACCCGGCCGTGGCCGAAATGCTTCGCCGTTATCCGGCGCCTTACAAACCGCTCCAGAGCATTGATCCCGTCGCCTTCGACGCATTTATTGATGTGGATCGCGATAGCTGGATTGCTGCTGGCACAAGCCCGAAGCTCGATGAGCACTACCAGGTAGAGCGTGCCAAGGTTCAGGCCGGTGCCGATTACCTGCGGTACATCAACGAGGCCCTGGAACTGATCGATCAGGGCAAGCGACTGCCAGCTTGGATGGGTTATGAGCGCTTTGCTTCTGGCTCTGAAACCGAGACTCGTGAGCTGAAAGATCACGGGTCCCCGGCGAAGCCGGAAGCTCTTCGCTCGGCGCCTGCGGCGCCGGCCGTGCCGGTTGCACCGGAGCCGGTCATGCCGCTGGAGATCCCAGCGTCAACCGCTCCAGCCGCTGCGCCTGCACCCGCGCCGGCGGCTGCGGCGCCGAAACCACGCACGGCGCCGACTGGGGTGCCTGGCAAGGTCCAGGTACTCGACTGGTAAAAATGAACGAGCCCCTTCGGGGGCTCTACTGAGTACAGATGCTGTGAAACGCAAATTGCCTGAAAGCCCGCTATATCGCATTTTCCGTGAGACTCCTTCTGAGGAACTGAAGGAATTTTTCGCGCCGGCGCTGCGAGCAGCGAAGGAAGAACAAAAAGCGATATCGGCGCGGGCCAAGGCGATCCGGGCGGCGAGAGAAACAGCAGCTACAGCTACAAGCATTTTACAGGTTGTATGCCCCGGCTTATCTGCTGATGAAATCAGCGAGCTGTTGAAGCCCTATCTCAAAAAGGCCTGGGAAGATCAGCAGGCAATTCATACGCGAGTTGAGGAAAAGCCAGACCCAGAGCCTGGCCCAAGCGCATAAGGATCCCGGCCTCGGCCGGGTTCTTTTTGCCCGCTGCGCGGGCCAAGCCCAGAAGGGGAAAATGTGCGCCGGATTCGAGTTGACGCCTGCTTCCTCGGGAAATACCCTTGTCAGCAAGAATAACCCCCACGCCTCGGGCCGGCTCTGCTGGCACTGCGCACCAGGGGGTTAGTTTTTTCTGGGGCTCCGTGCCTCGATCTCGTACCATCCTTAGTAATAGAGTTTCATCCTACGTCTGCTGTGCTGGTCGTCGTCCATTTATGCGGTGATGCAGGTAGCGCAGCACACCCAGCGTCATGCGGGCGTCGGCAAGGGCGCGGTGTGCGCCGTCTTCTGCCACGCCGCAGTCGGTCGCAGCCTCGATCAGCTTCAACCATCGCCAGTCATCGCGGTCTCGGTCGTACTCGCCATGCCACTTGGCATACATCCGCATCACGCAGGCAGTCGTCAATACAGGCGCGGCTATACCGTGGAGTTGGTGGGTCTGCCGCAGCAGGCGCGCATCAAAAGCCGCGTTGTACGCAACGACAGTGCGCCCCGCGACGATGGCAGCGTATTGCTCTGCCACTTCTAACCAGCTCGGTGCGCTAGCCAACATGGCGTTGGTGATGCCGTTGTATGCGCTCGCCTCTGCCGAAATTGGACGGGTCGGCTTTATCAATGTGTCGAGGATCGGCGCGCCGGTCACGTCGATGATCGCTATCTCGCATACCTCGGCATCGTCACCGAGGCCGGTGGTTTCGGTATCGAGCACAATGCAGTCTGCGGCGATCAGGTCTTTTGCCTGCGCTGCGACGTGCTGGCGACGGACTTGGGCACGCCCAGGCATCCAGCGCCACGGCACGCACTCGGCTGGGTTGTACACATCATAAGCCCCCTGACCTTGCCAGACACTGCCAGCGGGCTTGGTGTTTAGTCCCGGCATGAGGCGGAGGCGTTCCTTGAGGTGCTTACGGCATAGAAGCCCCTTGGCTTCGGCTTCGGTCGGGGTGAGGTGTTTTCGGGTTCTGCTCATTCGACCACCGCTGGTTAAGATGACTTTATTCTTATGTTTCATTCCTGGATGCTACCGGCCCGCCCTCCTCGCCTCAATTCCCAGCGGATCGAAAATTCTCGATAAAATACATTATCGTTATAAATGTTCAGCTGCTCGGGGAGAGCTCCAATGACATGGCGCGTGACCGTTGAACAGGATGATGAAGGGAATCCAGTGGTGCCATTGCCCGATGAGGTTCTCGAATACCTTGGGGTTGGGATCGGCGACACGTTGTATCTGTGGGAGGAGCACGTAGGCACTGAGCCATGCCTCATTCTCTCGAAAACGCCTCAGACACCTGGGCCACTCGAACCGGATGGCTTGCCAGGGAAACCGTCGTGATCGCCAATGAGATGGGGAACCAATCAATGAGGTGTTCCCCATGTTCTACGACGACGACAACACTTGCCCGCTCTGCGGCCTGCCCTATCAGGCCGTGGAATGGATCGAGGATCTAACCGGGATCGGTGACGACTTCACCGACCTGGTGATCTTCCAGGACGACGATGAGCTGTGCCGCTGCGCGGCAGAGGACGAGAATGAATGATCTGATCGTGAAGCCAGCCGGTGACCTGCAGGTCGCCGGTGAGCGCCGGCTCACCGCGGCCGAGTTCCAGGGCCTGGCCGAGGTGCCGGCCGCTGCCGAGTGGTTCGCCAACCTGGACAACCCGCGCACACGTCGAGCCTACCAGGGCGACATCGAGGACTTCAGCGGTTTCCTGGGCATCACTGCACCCGACCAGTTCCGCGCAGTCACCCGGGCACATGTCCTGGCATGGCGTCACCAGTTGGAGCAGCGCGGCCTGGCCGGGGCGACGATTCGGCGCAAGCTCGCGGCGCTGGCCAGCCTGTTTGATCACCTGCTCGATAGCAATGCCGTCGCCGGCGGCAATCCGGTCCATGGCGTGAAGCGGCCGAAGATCGAAACCAGTGAGGGCAAGACGCCGGCTTTGGGCGATCACCAGGCGAAAGCGCTGCTCGATGCGCCGGATCCGGCGACGATCAAGGGCCTGCGCGATCGGGCGATCCTCGCCGTGCTGCTGTACCACGGACTGCGCCGTGAAGAAGCGGCGCGCCTGACCGTCCAGGACATCCTGGAGAGAAGGGGCATCAAGCATTTGCGCGTGCACGGCAAGGGCGGGAAGCTGCGCTATCTACCACTGCACCCGGTCGCCCTGGACCGTATTCATGCGTACCTGGAGACGTCAGGTCATTACCAGGAAGAGGCTTCCTCGCCGCTGTTTATGCCGCTGAGGGGCCGGAAAACTGGAGCCGGGGTGTCGGCTGAGGGAATCTATGCCCTGGTGGGCAATTACGCCCGGGCTGCCGGCATCGAGGTCGCCGGCTTGGGTGTGCATGGGCTGCGGGCCACGGCTGCGACCAATGCCCTGGAGCATGAGGCGGACATTGCGAAAGTCCAGCAGTGGCTGGGGCACGCAAATATCAGCACAACGCGGATATACGACCGCCGAGAATCGAGGCCTGAAGACTCACCGACTTATAAAGTCCGGTATTAAACAAAACGCTCTCAAAGCCCCTTCCAGAGGGGCTTTTTTCTGAGCGGTAAAAATATTTTCAAACGATTGTTTTAATAACTTGAAAAAGGCCATAAAAGTTATTCTTTCGAGATTGCGTTAATAAATCAGGCGATTTGTCGAGTGTTTACGAATGGTTGATAATTAAACCATGTAATGAGGACAAGTCATGGCAACAGAAAAACCAGAATCAGAGATTCTTCTCGATAGCATCGAGAGGAAAACACGCCGGCTCCGAAAGCTCCCCAAAGATATAGTCAACGCAACAAAGATATTCGATCTTGTAAGCGGCGACATCGAGCACCTTGCAACGCACGGTTATAGCTACAGAAATTCGCTTTCGTACATAAACAGCCTGTTTTCAGACAGATTCGAGAAAACAAGTCTAGCGACAATGTGGAGTCGATACAGAGGAAAATCAAATGCTTAAACACTATATCGCTTATATCAAACAGCACCTTAAGCCAGAGCATCTGGCCAAAATGAAACTTGCGATTATCGTTTTTTGCTTGATGACACTAATTATCGGACCACCTCCAACACCGCGCTTGCATGAGCTCATTGAAGGCCATTCTATGAAACCGCAAATCAGCACACCCAAACCGGTAGCATTTGCTCAAATTCCTCCGCCTGAGTTGCCTTACTTCGCAAAGGAATAGCAACATGCCGACTTTCTCAATGCTTGTGCTCTTGTGGTTATTTGGCTCTTGGATGTTCGTTGCTGGTGAAATTCCTGCGGAAGCCCTAGCCGAAGCGACGCAGATCACCCCGCTCACGATCTTCGCTAGCTACTTTTCCATCGTCGGCCTGACCGGCTTCGGCATTCTGGCATCCTGGGCAATGTTCCTGGGCATCTTCCGGCTTCGCCAGAATGGCAACTTCTTCGGCGCCCGAGATGGCAATGAAGCGTTCTTCTACCCGCTTAGAGTGGTGGTGGCCCTAATTCTCTGTGCACCTGTCATTCCTGTTGGCAGCAGCCAGCATTCACAACAAATTGTTCTTACTCCTGGTCACCAACTAATAGCGGGGATTGCCAAAGCCGGAAGTAACGCAGGAGACGACGCTCAGATTCAATCGTTCAAGGCGATGCACGAATACAACCTGTTCACGAATCCAAACTACGAACCGCAGGTTAAGGAAACTGAAAGCCTGAAGATGGCAAAGAACTGGAGCGCACTTGCATATTCAGCTGCAGGTTACTTCACACATAAAAACCCACACGATCAGCTTAAAGATTTAACTGCTGAAGAAATTGCAAAGCTGCTAATTGAATCTAAGTGGAGAAGCCAATACACAAACCCAAACAGCTCTGCATACTACGGTTCCACAGAGGCCACGCCGCCAATCATTGAGTCAATTCTCAAATATACAAACATCCCTCTGATACCGCCTAGCGATGCAATAGCATCAGCCATACTTTACTCATCAAATGAGATCGACAGAAATTCGCTCGGCGAGCAAACAACAGAGTACGAAATGGGTTCAGAGAGCGGCATATGCTCCTGGCTTGGTTCAGATTCCTCGTTGTGCTCGAATGAAGTGAACGCACTGCGCGTACAAAATGAGAAAGCAATATCGGTTGCACTTGCTAAAGCTCAAAGAGAGCTCTGGACAAGGCTATACAAAACTGCAAACTCCGTTAATGCGACAATATTTGACCTTACCTATGAGCAAGAGCAAAAACTTGCAACCGACATCAACAATTATTATGAAGCAGAAGCTAAGTGGTATACAGCAATTGCTAAAAGCACAATCCGTTCAAAGCTAATTGAAGTCAACATAAAAGCAAGCGAAGCCTTCTTTAGCAGTCTTGAACAATGGGGCTGGATGATGGGCGGAACATTCGTTCTACGTTCTGCAAATGATTTTTCCCGAGCTCAAAAGTCAGCCGCAAGCAGTACGTCGAAAATTTATCCTACCACGTCTTTAGCTTCGCTAACTCCTGGCGACGACCTAACTAAAATTGCTCAAGGCAAGCTTGAGCTATCTAATGAGAGGATCATTCCCAATGTAAATATCAAAGAGCTGCTCGGGCTTAATATTCTCGAAAGCGACCCATCAAAAGCAAACCTACATACTGTGTCTGGCTTTGGACGTGAACTGGCTGGTACAGGTTTAATGCTGATTTCCGGTACTGGCGCAGCTAAGTATCTAGGTTTTGATGGCGCGAGCTCTAAGGCACTTACAGTAATCGGTTTTGCTTTGTTACTCGCAGGCGCCATGATTGGCTACGTCCTGCCGGTCGTATTCGCCATCTTCGGCCTCATGGGCGTCATCAGCTGGCTGACCTTTGTCGCCTCTGCGTTCTTCGGCGTTACCCTCTGGGGCGCTGCCCAGGCAGCTCCGAAAGGCGAAGAGCATACGTCTCAGATGGCCGGCAAGGGATGGAACATTCTTGTGTTTATCGGCTTCTATCCAATGCTTGCCGTAGGTGGCCTTGCGGCTGCTGTAACCATCACCAGCATCGGTCTACCGATCGTGAACACCATGATGGGTGGCCTGTGGGGAATGATGGATAACGGAGTTGCCGATCTGACCCAGCCCTTTGACATGCTCGCGGGCCTTCTTGTTGGCTCGGTCATGATGGTTCTGCTCACCTGTATGCTGTTCTGGTCGGTGTGCATGACCTCTGCATCCCTGATCACCAACTTCCCACGCACCGTGCTGAACATGATCTCGTTCTCCGAGCCTGGCCTGAACCCGTACGAAAACACAGCGCAAGGCGTTATGGGCGGTGTCAGCAGTATGGTGAAGGCACCGCTGTCGATGGCTACGCAAGCAATTGCTAGACGCTTCGTTGGTTCTTTCCCCCGAACCCCCCAAGCTGGCGGTTAAGACTGCCAAAAATACTAAGGGCGCCCTATGGCGCCCTTAGTCATTGGTACTTTCTAAATAGACTTGGTATTTCAGCATAAAGGAAAGCTTTAACGCTGCTGGGGAGGTTATCTCCTGGATATACCCGATATCCATTGCCACGAGTGTACTCGACATGCACTCCGTCAAACTGGCAGGGGTCGATATTACCAGGTAGGACTTGTACTGCACTACGACTGGCATAATCCACTTGTATTCCGTCGACAAATGCCCGTGTTACACACGCGTAATTTCCTTCTTCCCGAACCACTTGAAGGTGGTACTTGTCACCACGCAGATTTTTCAGTGGTGGTACGTTTTTATTGAAATACTCTGTTGCCTCAGCATTCCATGAACCAGGTCTTACTTCCGGGCTTTTCTCGCAGCCGCTAACAGCAACCACTAAAGCAAAAGCGAATCCGATAACAGCGACTGCCATCTTCATTTTGACACCTCTACTTCTTGATATTCAGTCTGATCGCGTGGATGGCATACCCAGCAAGGCGATCGTTTTGTCTCACACGGATAACATCCGTCTCAACGTACCCAGTCGGAGCTCGATCGGCGTTTCCGTTGAAAACGATTGCTACCGGTGTTCGTACGGTGGCCGTGTAGCGTCGCCATTCGCTGTTTGTGCCAATGGCCTTAACCTCCTCTTTTAGTACCTGGCTGTCACCGGCATTTACCGAAAGGACTAGGCCACCTTTCGAGGTTTTGAGTTGATCGATGATCCCGACTCGCTCAAGGCTCGTTCGCCAGTCGATGTAGGCTTTGTCAGTCATGCACGCCACATGTAGATCCTGGAGCTGACGCTGATACGCCCCGTAATTCAGTTCAAAGGCCTTCACCACACACGCCTGGTTGAACTCCAGCAACGGTAGTGGATGGGGTTTAGGCTTGCCGCCCGCCGCCTCGGCCTGGACGCTGGCCAGCAGTATCGCGGCTGCCAGAACACCTTTCATCTGGCTCATAGCTCGATCGCCAGGTGAGTGAACAACGATGTGTAAGCCACACCTGTGAGAATCAGCATGCCGGAAGCTGCTGATCCTGTTGTTATCTGACCGATATGTGCCGAGTAGAAAAGTGCTGCCATTGCAGCCGGCCAGACCAGAGCAGCAGCGCCAAAACCGAACAGCAATGTGAACATCATCAGCCAGGCCAACCAGCCAAAACCAGGGAACTCAACGTCACGGCTATGCTCGCCGCATGCCCTAAGCCCTGCAGACATATAGCGGAAAGGCTTGCGACAGATCCGGCGCACAACCGGGAAACCAGGCCATACAATACTAAGCACGTTCATCTTCCATCTCCCGCGCCAGGTCCTGTTGCGCTTCGCGCCAGGCCTGGATCATCTGCTTAACCTCGACAGAGCCGTGATGCAGTTTTTCGCGTGTACCTGGTGCTAGCAGGATCCTCGTGCTGGAACCAATTTCGGCATAGACGCCGATTTTGATCTTCAGCTCCTCCAGCTCCATCAGATCCACTGCACCGGACTCAATCATCAGAGCGACCGCTTCCAGGTGCTCGCCCTGCATCAGTAGCAGGGCGACATCCAGGCTTGGCGGTGAAGCCAGGCGCAGGCTCATTACTGAGCCTTATCCATGGCAACCGGCTGGATCGGTGCCTTGAGGCGGATCTCGACGCGACGGTTTTGCGCCCTCCCCTCCTCCGTGCCGTTGCTGGCGATCGGCTGAGACGGACCGGCGCCGTAGACCTGAATGCGGTTCTTATCGATGCCCTGGCTGATCAGGTGCTTGCCGACGCTGATTGCGCGTTTCTGCGAGAGCTCGATGTTGCTCGCATTGGAGCCCACGCTATCGGTGTGTCCGGTCACTTCGATGTTGTTGTCGCCGTACTGCTTGAAGCTGGTGACCAGCTTATCGAGGTTGAACTGGGCTGCCGGGCTGAGCTCAGTCGATCCGGTCTGGAAGGTGATCGCGCCGGGCATAACCAACTTGATGTCGTCGCCCTGGCGCTGCACTTCGATCCCGGTGCCCGCGGTCGCCTTGCGCAACTCGGCTTCTTGACGGTCCGCATAGACGCCATAGCCAGCGCCTGCCAGGCCACCGATGCCCGCACCGATGAGAGCGCCTTTGCCGCGATTGTCCTGGTTGATCAGAGCGCCTGCAGCGGCGCCGGCCAGGGTGCCGATGCTGCCCCACGTGAGCGTTTGGTTGCGGCTGCCGTCCTGATCGGTCGGGCCCATGCCAGCGCAGCCGGCGAGAGAGAGGATGCTGAGGATCAGCGATACGGAGATGATCTTTTTCATTGTCGAGTCCTTTACTGCGACGGGTTGATTGGATTTGCACGCAATGGCATGCGAAGCCGCGGGAGCGGCAGATCAACTGGTGTCACAGCGAAGACCCGACTGGGCTTTTCTTGGTTTTGCCGCTCCTACCCTGTCGCTGATCCTGGTAGGTTTGGTTTATGTATCTTATTGCACTTACCGAGCTTATGCAAGCTGCATAAGCCAAATAAGTTAGGCAAGTTACTTCTGTTGCACGGCTTGCAGAAGTCTCGAAATTTCACGCTCTCCCTGCTCCGAGAGGAGAGCTACTGCAGCGCGGATCACATCAGATTTCGAAGCCCTGAAACCGCGAGGGATGAGACTGAGCCGGTCGATTTCTTTATCAAGTTCATCTGTAAGCGAAAACGTCACACGCTTATATACCTTGGTAGGTGCTGGCTTCACAGCCGAAGTGCTGTTCTTGCCATCGATCTTTGCTGCATTGATGAATTCGTCTGCAGCAGAGGAAGTTGCTGCTGGATTAACGTCCTTCTTGACTAGATCACCGACACCCATCACTGAGCTCCCCAGAGTTCTGCTGCGATCATTTCAATTTCTTCTATTGCCCGAAGGTCGGTCCCGACTTCCAAAACAGACGATCCGTTTTCATCTGCATCGTCATAGACGTTACGCGCAGTGGTGAACACCTGGAGAGGTTCAAGGCCATAGCTTGCGCAAGCTTCTTTCGAATCGAGAATCCGCTGAATCTGGCTGGGCAAAGAAGGGGCCTGGGTAACGATTGCGCGAGCCACTAGATCCGGGTTTACGCTTTTGGCCAGCGTAATGAGCTCTTCAACATGAGCCAAGGTCTTGAGGTCGCGTCGCTTAGGGCGGAAAGGCAGAAGCGCATGAGTAGCTACGGTCAGTGCGGATCGCAGCGCTACAGAGTCGGCGCCGCCTGCATCCACAACGATCGCTTGATAGCGCTTTGCTCGATCAAGAAGCGTTTTGCGAATGTCTCCGTGAGCCGATTCGACCTGAATATCCTTTAGATCAGGATTCTGCTCACGCTCACGCGCCCAATCGACAGACGTGCCCTGTGGGTCAGCGTCCAGCAACAGTACGTCGGAGCCCTTCCTTTGGAGCCACACTGTCAGATTCTGAGCGATACAACTCTTGCCACTACCGCCCTTCTCTCCGCCGAGCACCAGGATCATTGTCATTTGTGTAGCCTTCATCAGTTATTGAAGTTGCACCGCTTATGCAAGCACAATAATTGCACAAGCTCGGTAACTTATGCAAGTTGCCGAGCTTATGCGAATCACCTCAGGATGCGGGCGACAGGTGCTCAAGATCGAGCAACGTAAAACGCCCACCCTCCCGCCAGGCGCCGGTATCTATGTGATGTACGTTGCCGATAACAGTTGAGCACTCAACAGGCGAGTGTCCACATACAATGGCCACCACACCATCTACAGAAGCGGTCTCACCAGATTTAAGCCTGCTCCTAGACCACATGGCCGAGCTTGAGATCGAGCGCAACCTTGCTGAGGAGGAGGGCGCTTCTAGCTCGGCAATAAACTCGCTCCATGTCGCACATGGGCAATCCGCATGGACGATACCAACAAGCCCAGCTGTCGTTGTCACCTCAATTGCCAGCGGTAGCGCCTTGAACCTCTTAGAAAACTCTAAGCGTTCAGACGCGCTCAGATCCGTAAACCAAGCGCCCCCGTTTCGGGACCAGTTGTCCATATCACACGTCTCGAAACGGCAAACGTAATCATCGTGGTTGCCACGAACCGCATGAAACCAGGGCTTATCAAGCCAGGCCAGAGCCTCGTGGGACTCCGGGCCTCGGTCAACCAGGTCGCCCACCGAGAACAAGCGATCAACCGCTGAGTCAAACCGTATTGTCGATAACGCACGCTCCAGGAGTGAGAAGTGACCGTGAATATCACCTACTGCAAAGTCTCGGCCTGCGGCGTTTCGATGAAATCGTTTAACCAAACTCATGGCTGAAGCCCCCTACTACACACTACCCGCGACAACTTGAGCCCGGCATGCGCCGAGTGCCTTAAGGGCCTCCAGATCAACAAGCCTTACATCACGGCCCAGCTCAACCGCTCCAACCTGCTTTCCAGCAGCATCAATCAAGATCAGTCGCACCATTTTTCGTCTCTCCTCGATTCATCGCCGAGGCCTCGTCCAGGGTCTTCGTAACCCAGCCGCTGAGCTTCATGCCGTCGCGCTGAGCTGCTTTGACCCACCGGGCTTTCTGCCGGGAGTTCACCCGCACCTGGAGCCATGAATCCAGCTCCAGGTCGCCGGCTGCATTCTTGTTTCCCAAGTTGCCGTGCGCACCCCTAGGCGCTTTGCCCTGGAGCCCGTCGCCGTATCCGGCCGCGTGCTCTTCGCTTGCAGACGCGAGCGGGGAGGGCGATTCGCCTCGGTCGTGGGCGACCAGGCCCAGCAGATAGCCTTCGGCATATTCGCCGCCCGCTTCACGCGCAGCGGCGATGTAGGCCTCAAATTTTTTGGGGTCCATAAGTCCTCGGGTTACAGGCGGTAGCGCGCCTCAATAGAGACTGCAGCCTGATCGGCAGTGGCCTTCAGGTCGCTGACGGCGCTGAAAAGATTTACCACCGTGGTGCCGCCAATGGCGATCGCGATGGCCAGAAGGATGGTGTTTGCGGATATCGGGAACATGGTGACTCTCCTTTCTCCGGGTTCCGCCCGGTCGGTGATGCGCAGTTTTGCGCTTCATGAGGTGCATTATGGCTCGCCTGATTTGATTGTCAATACAATTATTTTAAGTAAGGCGTATTGCGTAAGTTACGCCTTACGCCTACCATACGCTTACTTACTACTTACGCCTTACATGGAGGCGCTCATGAGCGAATCGATTAATCGTCGTGTTGGAAAGGTCACTGAAGCATCTATTGCTGATGCAGCTCGGCAACTCGTAGAGGCCGGCCAAAACCCAACGCTGGAGGCGGTGCTCCAGATTCTTGGTGGCGGCTCCCAGAACCTTGCAAGCCGACTTCTGCGCGAGTGGAAGGCGAAGCAACTTAAAGCTGAGCCTCCGAAGATCCAGCTAGACCCTAAAATCGCTGAAATGCTGGCTGACCAACTGCTTAAGGTCGCCGAAGCGGCTGCCTTCGAGGCCGATAAACGAGCAAAAGAAGCTGAGGACAACATCAAGAAGGTTGAGGCCGAAGCCGCAGAGTTTGAGGTCAAGATCGCGGAGCTTGAGGCGGCACTGGCAGGCCTTCAGGACCAGCATCAGCAGCAAGGGGGGCTCGTCCAAGCGCTGCGCGGTGAAATTACCGATGTGAAAGCTGAAGCTGAAAAGCAGATCGCTCTTGTTAAGAAGGAAGCAGAGGAAGAAGTCGACGAAGCTCAGGCTCGTGCTGATCGTGAGCGTGAAAGCGCCGAACAGGCCCGTACAGCATTGGCGAAAGCCGAACTGCGCTTGGAGGCTCTGCCGCGCCTGGAAGCCGACATCGAGCGCCTGCGCAATGCCCTGGAAGAGTCGCAGTCAGGCCGTCAGATCGCTGAGCAACAGGCCGCTGTCGCGACAGCGAAGCTGGAAGCTGCCACGCAGCGCGTAACTGCAGCCGAGGAGCGCGAGCGAGATGCCCGCCAGCAGGCCAGCAGGGCCTTGGAAACCGCTGAGAAAGCCTCTGGCGAAGCGCACCAGGCGCAAGTGTCTTTGCAGACGGCGCAGGCACGCCTGGAGTCGATTACCCGCGAACTCGAAACCGCGCAGGCCGCAGCAGCAGAAGCGAAAGCAGAGCTGAAAGAGGTCCGTGCCGAATTGAAGAAGCCGGCGAAGCCCGCGACGAAGCCCGCGGTGAAGAAAGGGGAGGGGAACTGATATGGCCACTGCAATCGATTGCGCCGGCGCTTGGCAGCGCCTGAATGAAGCCCTTGCCCGCAATGTCCAGCAGGCCGAGGGCGATCCTGACATGTTCGCCTTCCTGCTGACATCGACACTAGCCGCGTTCAACGCACAAGGCCTCCTCGATGACAAAGCCTCTACCAGGGCGATTGAACTGCTCCACCAGCTCCACCATGTAGAGGTCTGAGGAGATGGCCACGCCGATGGCGATGCCGGTACCGGGGATCCAGGAGCGCGATCACGCGCTCGACTGGGTGAAGTGGCTTGCGTTGGTGGCCATGGTCCTTGATCACGTCTGGTTTGTCCTGCCGCCCGAGTGGCAGGATCCAGGATACGGCCTGCGCGTAGCCGGCCGGCTGGCATTCCCGCTGTTCTGCTTGGCCATTGCGGCCAACGTTGCCCGCCAGCCTGCAGGTTATCCGGTCGGGATCCGTCGCTACCTGGGCGGCTTGTTGCTGTTCGCTATGCTCAGTCAGCCGGCCTACTCGAAGTTTTTCGATAACGGCACGCTGAACATCCTGTTCACGCTCGCGCTCGGTCTGCCGATCGCTGCGGCGGTCCAGCACCGTACGCCGGCGCTGATCGTCGGCGCGGTCCTCTGCCTGGCCATCGGCTACGCATACGGATCTGTCATCGCGTATGGCATCTGGGGCGTGTTGCTGCCGGCCGTCTTGGTGGTAGCCATTCGCGTTCGGGATTCGGATCTGTTCCAGGTACTGGCCATCGGCGCCGGCCTGGTCGCGCTGCTGGCCAACGGCGCCCTGCTGGCGGTTTTCCGCGATCTGTCGACAGTGCAATACAGCCAGGTTGCCGCGATCGCCGTCGCGCCACTGCTCGGCCTGCTCATGCTGCAGGTCCAAGCGCCGGCGGTGCGCCCGGTCGGTCGCTGGATGTATCCGTTCTATGCGCTGCATCTCCTCGCGCTGAGTTCGCTCGCGATCTCCTGGAGATGATCAGCCTTCACCAGGCGCCGCCGGGTTCGCTGGCGGCTTGCCGCATGCACCGCTCTGAAATCACTTCCTCCCCTTCTGGGCTGCTTTTGATTTGCTCTTCTGACTGCGTATGAGCTCCGTGGTGAGTTTATTGAGCGGAGTGCGGGTCCAAGGCCTTGGCGCGGCCTGCAGCCGCGTAGCGGCGAAGCCACGGGGCCTTGATGCGCATGTAGCGACCCCAAGCCTCCGCAAGGGAGGGCAGGGGGCGCTCTTCCCCTGCGCTCCCGACGCCTCGCGGGCGAGAGCCGCCGGAGGCATGCTTTTGATTCGCTTTTAACGGCCACAGGTGCAGGAGCCGTAGGCTCTTGCCGGGGGTCTGGGGCAAGGAGCCCCAGGGTGTTTCCGCCCCGCGGCGTAGCCGCGAAGTGGGCGGGCATAGCTAAGCCCCCAAGCTCCCCGAGTAGGGGAGATGGGGGTTTGGGGGTTGTGAGGGGCTGTTCATAAAGAATCGAGGCGAAGCCGAGCTGGCCGGAGGCCAGGCAAACTCTAGGTTGTTCCAGGAGATCGATTATCTTCCAAACGACACGGATCAGGCCGCATGGATGCGGCCGCAAGGCCGGCCGAAGGCCGGGGCGACCCCATGGATGGGGGAGGGCAGGCGGCGATTTCGGCGAAGCGAAATCGCCTGGATCTTGAATTTTCCACAGGGCTGGGATGCTTTTTTAAACTTTTACAGCTTTTCAGAGCTTTTAGAGCTTTTAGCCTCTCTGGAGCCCCCGTGGTGTCTGGCTTTCGCCGTCTTAAAGGATAGATTTTTCCGGCCAAAGGATAGTTTTTCCCGGTGTAAGGGATAGATTTTTCCGGCCAAAGGATAGTTTTTCCCGGTGTAAGGGATAGATTTTTCCGGTGTCATCAACAGAGCTGTTCAATTTATAGGATAGCCGGCTTGATTTCTATCCTTTTGGGCGTTATGGTCTTCTCATTGACGTGAGGAAGACCAATGATTTCAGAAAAAACGGATTTGGTGGTCAAGTCGAACAGGCTTGTTGAGGCTAGCTATCGCCTCGGGCTGATCGAGCAACGGATAATTTTGGCTGCGATAGTCGAGGCTCGCGAGTCGCAGACAGGGCTCCGTGAAGGGCACGTGTCCCTCGAAGTGAGTCGCTTCGTCAAGCTGTTCAACATGCGCGACGACAGTGCATACGGACAGCTCAAAGAGGCTCTGGACAACCTTTATCAACGCTCTGTGACGATTACAGACACTCACCCAGAGTCCGGGAAGGAGCGCGTTTCAAGCATTCGGTGGCTGAGCAGCAAAAGCTACGTCGACGGCGCAGGCATCGTTCAGCTTCGATTTACGCCTGAAATTGCGCCCTATATCACTCGATTGGAAAAGGAGTTCACGTCGTACCGCTTGGAGCGTGTAAGCGCAATGACCAGCGCCTCGGCGATCAGACTCTATGAGCTACTTATCCAGTACGTTGTGATCGGGCAGCGCGAGCTTGCCACAGAAGAGTTCAAAAGCCTGCTCGGGCTGGAGGGGCGCTACGAGAAATTTTCAGCACTGGAGCGCTACGTGATTGCGCCTTCCATTCAGCAGATAAACGAGCACTCGGATATTTTTGTGAGCTGGGCGCCACGGAAGACGGGCAGGAAAATTTCACACTTGGGCTTTACGATCAGATACGAAAAAGAATCAGCAGCGCGTCTAGAGCAAAAGCCGAAAGCTGACGAAACGTTAATAAAAAAGAAGGCGAAACCCCTGGGTAAGAAGCTATCTGACGCAGAGATGGCCAGCATGGCCAAGCCTGGTGAGACATGGACGGACCTTCGGTCTCGTCTATCTCGATCGGGTCAGGCTGACCTGTTTTCCGCTAAAGGATAGCTTTTTCCGGTCGAACGATTTCTATTACAAATGCAATGCTGATAACCGTTACAAATGGAACAGGGCTTAACCTCTTGGCCTGTTCCGGCCCGCTAACCCCCTGGAAAAGATGGTATTTGCTTGCAGCCTAGCTAAAGGGATAGAAATTTCCGGTTGTTGCGTTTGTAACAGCCATCATGCTGCTGGTCGCACGTCATGCGCCGCAGCAAGACTGCCTCGCGCTTGAGTCCGCTCATGGCACAATAACCATTTCCATTCGTCTCGCTGACAGCCTTGCAGCTCTGGATACCATTTGTCCGTCTTGCTCTCGATGAAACCAAATGCCTTGGTGGAGCATCCATCCGGCTCACTGAGCTTTGGCGTGATCCCTGAGATGCCTCACTTTGGATTGCCTGGTGGCGAAATATACCTTCGCGTCGGTGAGCACTTTGGTCCAAACCGAGGTTTTGGGGTTCGTCACGTATGGGAGGCACACCAGGGCGACCTTCTGAAGCTGAACTGTATGTCCATCGACGGTGTAGCTTCGCACATAGCGCAAATGATCGTGCCTGGCGCTCCGATCTATTGCGAGTTCAAAGAGCAGAAGGGTGGCCATCGAGTAGCAGTGCTGAAGACCTCAATGGGAACGTTGATCCTAGAGCCGCGAAACGAAAGGCGCGGATTCGGCTACTACGTTGTCACTTGGTATCCGCAACGCAGAGCGCATGGGACTTTGGTCGGGAAAGTGACGCGCCCAGAATGAAAAAAGGCGTCCTATGGACGCCTTTTTATGATGATCATTGAGGAGTAGTCGCAGCGATTTTTTAGCTCCGGGTCATCACTGACCTTGGGTTCAAAATCCGATCCTTGCGGATCGTCACTACTTCGGAGAGTGCCAGTTTCTCCGCTGCCAAACTCTAGGGGGCCAATTACTGGCAAGCCAAGCCTAAATATGCGCAGTTGCAGTCCTCAGCTACAAGACTACCAACGTCTAGCCACCTAGACAAGCAACAAGTTGCGCTCAACAGCTAACTGGACTGGGCTGCCTGCCGGCGCTCTTCCTTCCTGACTTCTTCCTGGAACGCCTCATCGAGGAGGCTCGGGCGCCTCCGCCAGGGCTTCCTGTCTGGCTCTGGCTGAGCCGCGTATGTCACGACTTCCCCACCGTAAACCGTCTCAAACCTCTGTTTCTGCCGTTCAAGCTCGGCGCGCAGTTCGTCTTTCGTCATGCTTACCGTTCGATTTTTTCCGAATTCCGTGGAAGCCCCTAAATAGGGCTGGCTACTGGTAGTATCTTCAAGGTTTTGCACATGGGAGTGACTGAATGCGCTGCAACATTGAGCTACTGGATAGCAACCATAATGCATGGTTTACCGGGACACGAGATCTACCGGCAGACTACATGCTAAAGCTGGCGGCCGAGCGAAAGCCCGCCGTCATGGCACAAGGATTAGAGTTCGCACAGAACGCCATTCCCTTTTTCGGTGGCCAACTGGTCAAAGTCGTGAAGGCCGGAGGCAGCGAAGATCAAATTGATAAAGCCGTCATCGAGTTCGCCCTAGCTACAGTCGTGGTGGAAAGCTGCTTAGGCGTGTCCGACGAGGATCTGCTCGGCCGTCATTTCAACTTGGTCGTGTACGACGACGGGCTAGTTCGCTACGACCGTCTGGACGCTTGAGTCCATTGCCGAGAAACAACCTGGTAGCGGCGGCACTGGCCGGCCTGCAGGCGATCTATCGGCCGGGGCCGGCGTATGCGGGGTTTGGGGAGCAATGGAACCAAAAACCAACGTAAGCCCTACCAACGCTTTTCGGTGTCTTCTTCCCAGGCGCCCATCTCGACAAAACAGTTGCGCATGTCGGCCT
>Ga0208788_1000296_pt1 | contig 25274 bp, 28 predicted proteins | sample Wag4_2014_7_11_3_FD_187363 | JGI IMG/M metagenome (GOLD analysis project Ga0208788, IMG submission 187363) | Fresh water mixed with fracking chemicals microbial communities from Ohio, USA - Utica-2 Time Series FC 2014_7_11 (SPAdes) (version 2) ...
ACACATACGCACCCAATAGCGCGCCCTCTGCAACGGCACCAACTGCGGTTGCTTTCTTTGCAGGAAGCGAGAAGGTGGCGCTGGAATTTCCGGCCAGCGCTCGGGCCGCTGCACCTGCTGCACGGCGTAAGGTTTCATCGTCAAAGGTGGCCTTATGTTCGCCGAGTCCGGTGAAGATTAAGAGACGCGTGCTGGTTCCAGGGATTTTAATTACTTCATCGGCCTTGCCAGTTGCTCCCATATCGGCCAAGGTCGCCAAAATTTTCTTTGCATCAAGTGCGATATCGCCACTCTCAATCGTTAGCGAGGATTTGCTCTTCTTATGAGATAGCCCAACTACCAGAATCTCATCTTTGATGATTCCATCAGAGAGGTGGATCGTTGTCATGTAAAGCTCCTTAAGAAGTTAACTGCGTAGTGGTGACTCGCTACTAAATGATGGTTCTTATCTGGTGGCGATGCTCGGGTAAGTGTAAGTTGTCTACATGAAAAATTCACCACTTGCCGAAAAACATCTTGCACTTAACGCAAAGATGGCCGATTTCGGTGGCTGGTTGATGCCGATTGAGTACCCAGCATCGGGAGTTATCGCCGAACACACTGCCGTTCGTGAACGAGTAGGCATTTTCGATGTATCTCACCTAGGCAAAGTCAGCGTGATTGGCGATGGGGCGCTGGAATTTCTCAACTCTGTCTTCACCAATGATTTAGATCGAATTACTGACGGCCAGGCCCAATACACCCTTCACTGCAACTCCGCGGGCGGAGTAATCGATGATCTGATTGTCTATCGAAATAGTCCGACAGATTTATTCCTGATCCCTAACGCCTCGAATACATCGGATGTGGTCGCTGCCCTCATGGCTATTGCTCCATCTGGGGTCACGATTACAAATCTCCACGAAAAATTTGCAGTGATCGCAGTGCAAGGTCCAAAATCTAAATCGGTGATTGAATCACTTGGCTTAAATCCAGCGATGGATTACATGGCCTTTGAGCATGTTCAGATTTCAGGCCGCCCTGCCATTTTGTGTCGCACTGGTTACACCGGCGAACATGGATATGAAATTCTTCCAAGTTGGAACGATGCTGGTGCAGTTTGGGAATCCCTCGTCGAAGCAATAAAGCCACACGAGGGTTTAATTTGTGGCTTGGGTGCGCGCGATACCTTGCGCACCGAAATGGGATACCCACTTCATGGCCACGAGCTAACTCTTCAAATTACACCAGTTCAAGCCTCAGCCACTTGGGCGATAGGTTGGGAGAAGCCAACTTTCAGCGGCGCTATAGCGCTAGCTGAACAACGCGATGCGAAAGCGCACACCAAACTGCGCGCCCTTGTCAGCCAGGATCGCGGTATTCCACGCGCGGGGATGGCGATTAAGAATTCAAGTGGTGAGGTTGTTGGTGAAATAACTAGCGGTACTTTCTCGCCAACCTTAAAAAAGGGCATCGCCTTAGCTTTGATCAACCCCGAATATAAAGTGGGCGATGAGTTAATCGTCGATGTTCGTGGAAGAGATAGCGTTTCGGTAATTACTAAGTTGCCGTTGGTTACTTCAAACGTGCGCTGAATTCAACTGGCGTCAAGAAGGCAGCTTTAGTTCGTGTTCTACGCAACGCTGATAGAACAGCGGGCGCAGTTATAACAATTAGCGTTGAAGTTAATACGGCTCTTGGAATATCCCACGCCATTGACGATAGAAAGTGAAATGTTATAAATCTATTTAAGTTCTCCCAGATTGGCGCACCTGGCAGATAAGAGAGTTGGGTATCTCCACCTAGGGCCCAAGGCCAGAATTGCAGATCCATCAATAAGCCGAAGATTAGTGAAGCGAAAATTGCGATAACGATCAGCAAGAAAATTTCAGCGCGACCCTTGATTCTTGCGGGGAAAGAGCCTGCAAAAAGACCAACTAAGCCGGCGGCGAAGAGTTGGTAAGCAAGCCAAGGACCAAAACCACCAGTAAGAAGAGCTGAAGCCAGCATTCCGAGCACGCCAAGTAAAAATCCAAATGCGGAACCAAAGACTCGGGCGGCAAGAATTAAAAGAAACCACATTGGCTCAAGCCCAACGGCCCCTGCGCCTAGCGGTCGAAGCGCAGCAAGAAGCGCGGCGAGCGTTCCAAGTAGTGCAACAGATTTGGCATCTAATCCAGAATCGCTCAATTGCGCGATAAGTAGAAAGATTGAAGCGGGAACAGCTGCCCAGAAAAAGTATTGTGCAAACTGTGCCGAGCTCTGTGATTGCACATAGAAGGGCCAGGTGAAGCCGGCAAAAACTGTGGTGGAAACCAATAAGAGCGCGACTTTAGTTTTGCCGCTGAAACGATATACATCGTTAGTTAAATACTTCATTGCAGATCAGCTTCTTGATCTAGCGCGCGCATTACATCGTTAACCGTTAGCCATCTCCGTGGTGCCATCACTTTGGCGACCTGCGGGGCAAAGGCAGGTGATGCCAACAAAATATCTAACGTTGGACCATCTGCAACAACTTCTCCCTCAGATAAGAAGATAACTCGATCGGCTAGCTCTGCCACTAGTTCGACATCGTGCGTGGCAATAACAACTGACTTTCCAGGTTGCGCGGCAAAGCCTTTGAGAATTTCAATAAGCAACGATTTAGATTGATAATCCAGCCCACGAGTTGGCTCATCCAGAATTAGTGCGCGCGGTTGTGCAGAGAGAACTACGGCTAGCGCCAGCGCCAAACGTTGTCCTTCCGATAAATCGCGTGGATGTGTCGCAGGCGAAACTGAAGGCACCAGCTCTTGAAGTAAGGCAAATGTTGTACCGCTAGTGATTCCATTATCTTTATCGGCTTGCGCACACTCTTGCGTAACGCTTTGGGCGTATAAGAGATCGCTTGGTTCTTGCGGGATATAACCAACGGTTGCGCGGCGCAGCGCACCCTTCAGACTCATTGGGGGGTTTGCGAAAATTGATATCTCACCTCGGTCCAACTCTTTAACTCCGACAATTGATTGAAGAAGTGAACTCTTGCCGGCGCCATTTCGACCCATCAAGGCAACAATTTCACCTTCCATTACAAGTGCATCAACGTTCTTTAAAGCCAAATGCGAGCCGTAAGAAATCGAAGCTCCCTTAACTGAAATCGCAGTGGGAGTCGTCTCTTTCACTGCCTGCGGATTCTCTTTTCCATCGCGCCTGACATCTTCGGTCATTCTCCGGACATCGCGAACGCTAAGCCCGAGTTGGTCCAATTTAAGTGCGCGCGATAGATGAACGATTGGGGGAGCGATATCTGAATTTTTTAAGATGTTTTCCGGAAGATCAATCTGGGCCTGGCCATCTCCGGCGATATGAATTATTCGATCAGCAAAGCCAATTACTCGCTCTAAGCGATGTTCTGCAATCACGACTGTCAGGCTGAGGTCGTGAACTAAGCGATGGATGATCGAGAGAACTTCTTCGGCTGCGATCGGATCAAGTGCGCTAGTTGGTTCATCCAAAACCAAAATCTTAGGATGCATCACGAGTGCGCTACCGATTGCTAAACGCTGCTGTTCGCCTCCGCTGAGCGTTGAAATCGCTCGGTTACGTAGTGGTGCCAGGGCCAATAGATCAAGTATCTCTTCAACGCGTTTGCGCATTACATCGGGAGCCACATTTAAAGACTCCATGCTAAAGACAAGTTCTTCTTCAACGGTATCGGTTACAAAGCCGCTACTTGGATTCTGACCCACAATTCCAATGAGATGAGCTAATTCACCTGGTCGTACGAGTTGAGTAGAAATTCCATCAACTGTTACATCGCCGGCCAAAATTCCGCCGGTGTGATGCGGAACCAAACCGTTGATTAGCCGCAAGAGTGAAGATTTTCCGGTTCCGGTTGAGCCAATAACCAGAACCATTTCTCCCTCGTCAATCGAGAATGAAAGTCCTTCTAAAATCGTTTGCGTTGATGTGGGATATACGAGTGAGACATTGGAAAACTTGATCATGAAGTCACCGACCAAACTAGACCCAGAAGAACGAGGCCGCTAGAGAAAATCGCGGTATCCGCTGAGCGCCACTTGATTGGGCGATATCTGGAACGAACTCTGCTTACGCCATACCCGCGCGAATCCATTGCTGCTGCAAGGTCGAGAGATTTAGCAAGCGCTTCTTCCAGTAACGGCAAGGCTATTGACTTGAATTTTGGTTTCTCATCGCCTCTTAGAATTCGCGCGCGTTTGATTCGCGAGTAACTGGCGACAAGTTGTGGAAGCGATGAAGTGGCTATAACGATCGCAACCCCAAATTCGTAAACGACTACGGGAAGTACGCGCAACATTTTATGAGGACTTGTCAGTGATACCGCAGCCCCAAAGAGTGCGATGACAGAGACAATTATCAGCCCCTCATGTAGTGAGGAGGTAAGTCGTTCTTGGGTAATGACGCCGCCAATTCGGATTCCCGCCATCCAGTCTGGTAACGGAAGAATTGGAAGCTCAACGATTTTCGTTCCTGGTATTGGCACGCCGATTAATACACCTGTGACTGCTCTTATGATCAGAATAAAAAATCCGAGGCGAAGGGAAAACCAGAAACTCTTTGACCAGGGAAAATCTCCAGCCCAGCGCCAAACTATGAGCGCTGCACCCGCAATAACGAAAGCGGCATAGAGAGCGCTATCGGCACGAATAACCGTGACAATTAAAGCGATACTCCAAAGCCACCAAGTAAGCGGGTGCAGCGATTTCATAAGAGTTAAGCGCTTCTCTTACTTCTTAAGTGAAGCAGGCGTTGCTATTTCAGAACCGCACTCTTTTGCTGGGTAACCATTTAGACCGCAGATGAGTCCGCTCTTAGCAGCGCGTACCTTGACGGCCATTCCAAGAACATCGATTCCTTGCGAAGTCTTTGCGGTACGAACGCATGTAGCGATTGTCTTCTTTACCTTTTCGCCCTTTGGTGCATAGGCCTTGGAGCCGAAGTCAATTACCAAAGCGATCCGCTTTGTATCTTTATCAGCCTTTGTTTTTCCGCAGATCGATGCAAACTTCGGCTTAACTGAAGGAGGTGTGGACGGGATGTCATCACTGCTAAAAACAAATGACCATCCTTCAACGGCGCCATCTTCAATATCGACTGTTGGACCAGTCATCGCTGCAGTCCATTTTGTTGCTCCAGGTGCTGCTTGGTAATAACCCCAATAGCGCCAACCTTTATCTGCAGCACTTGCCGGAGATAGTGGGACGAGTTGTGAAAGTAGTAGAACGAGTGCGATTACGGGGGTGAACCCCAGGGATGATTTTTTCTTGAAGAAATTTGAATTTAGCATTGTTACTGTGGAGCCTCTCTAGAAAATCAGAGTCTCACAGGGGTAGCGCAATAAAAGTATTTAATTAACTTTTCTTGAGACTACGCCCCGCAAACCTCGGCGGGTGTTGGTCAATGACGCTTTCCAGTGAGGTAATCCGACTTAAGTTCTAATGGTTTTTTAATTTCCAATGGACTCTTACGGTTGCGGGTCAGCGTCGGATTTTCACCGACTTCCCCTCAAGAGAAAGTATTGCTATTTAATTTTTTCTTACCTGCGAAGAAAACCACAGGTGACGGGTGATAGCAATTCACCACGCTAATTAAGACCAAGCTAGATAAGAGTGGGGGTATGGTTTCGCCTATGGAATATCGTCGCCTCGGCAGTTCAGGAATGTACGTCTCAGAGATTTCCTATGGAAATTGGATTACCCACGGCTCCCAGGTTGAAGCCGATGCGGCAGTTAAGTGCGTGCGCACCGCCTACGACCTTGGTATAACAACATTCGATACGGCAGATGTGTATGCAGCGACTAAAGCAGAATCCGTATTAGGTCGCGCTCTCAAGGGTATTAAGCGCGAGTCCTACGAGCTATTTACCAAGGTTTATTGGCCAACCGGTTCTGGCAAAAACGATCGCGGTCTTTCGCGCAAACACATTATTGAATCCTGTAACGCATCGCTAAAGCGCCTGAATACAGATCACATCGATCTCTACCAGATGCACCGCTTTGATTATGAAACCCCGCTTGAGGAATCACTGAGCGCATTCGACGATCTGATCCGTGCTGGAAAAGTTCATTACATTGGTTTCTCCGAATGGAATGCAAAGCAGATCGCAGATGCTCTACGTATTCAAGATGCGAAGGGCTACAACCGATTTGTATCAAGCCAACCGCAATACTCTGCACTTTGGCGAGTTATCGAAAGTGAAGTAGTGCCTCTAAGCAAGCGCGAAGGAATCGGGCAGATCGTTTGGTCACCTATGGCGCAAGGGGTTCTCACTGGAAAGTATCTTCCAGGAAAGAAACCGCCAGTGGGTTCTCGCGCAACGGATAAGAAATCCGGCGCAGATATGATCTCGCGATGGATGCGCGATGATGTATTGAGCGCAGTTCAAAACCTGGCTCCGATTGCCAGAGACTTAGATTTAACGATGGGTCAACTATCAATTGCCTGGGTTCTTCAAAACTCAAATGTTTCAAGCGCGATCATGGGCGCTACAAAACCAGCTCAGGTAAAAGAGAATGTGAAGGCATCGGGAGTTAAGTTATCGGCCGATGTTATGCACGCTATTGATAAGGCGCTTGGAAATATTCCAACGACCGATCCGAAAGAGACGAAGAGCCCAAACCCTAGGGCTTAAATTAAATCTTTTCGCCGGCTTTTACTTGTGGCTTAGGTGCGCGCATACGTCGCATCTGTGTTGATCGTAGCCAGCCGTAAAGCCCGAGACCCTTGGTGCTCTTATCTGGGAAACGCTTCGTAACTTCCGCCTTAATTTTGCGAGATAAGAAGAAGCCATCGATGATTGAGAAGAACAGAACGCTATACATAATTACGATTCCAGCAACTGCAAATACGCTCAAGGGAATCAATGAAAGTATTAATACAAAGCCGATGATTGGGAGAAAATATTCACCGATCGAACGACGGGCATCGATGTAATTTCGTACAAACTTCTTTTCTGGACCACGATCACGCATAGGAAGGGCATTCTCATCGCCACGAAGATATGCCTGACGCTGTAAAAGGCGGGCTGCGCGTGCCTGATCTTTAGCACGCTTCTTCTCGGCCTTAGTTGATGCCGGCGCTAACGATGAAACCTTTGTCGCCGCTTGCGCTTCTTTTCGCTTTGGAGTTGGACGACCTTTTTTCTGGCTATTTTCTGGAGTAGAAGTCATGGGCAAACTATAGGGCGAGCATCTGCTCGAGTGCGAGTTTCGAGAACTTGGCTACATCCGGAGCAACGCTAATCTGGTTTACAACGTGGCCATCGACTAAAGATTCCATCGCCCAAACAAGGTGCGGAAGATCGATCCGGTTCATAGTTGAGCAATAGCAAACTGTCTTATCTAGAAAGACAATTTTCTTATCAGGGTGAGCTTTGGCAAGGCGCGAAACTAAGTTCAGCTCGGTACCAATAGCCCAAGCGCTTCCCGCGGGGGATTGCTCCACGGTTTTAATTATCATCTCGGTACTACCTACGACATCAGCAGCGGCAACAACTTCATGTTGGCACTCTGGATGAACCAAAACCTTCACCTCTGGAACTTGTTTTCTCACCTCGTTCACAGATTCCAAAGTAAAGCGCCCATGAACAGAGCAATGGCCACGCCATAAAATTATCTTCGCCCCTCGGATTTCTTCAGGAGTTAACCCGCCCATTGGCTTCCATGGATTCCATAGAACGCAATCCTCAAGAGTCAGTCCTAGTGAAAGGACTGCGGTATTACGACCTAAATGTTGATCGGGGAGGAAGAGAATCTTCTCGCCCTTGGAAAGCGCCCATTCCATACTTTTCTTCGCATTGGAAGAAGTACAAATAGTTCCGCCATGTTCGCCGGTAAAACTCTTAATCGCGGCAGATGAATTCATATATGTAACTGGAATTGTTCTATCGGCAACGCCAACTTCTTCGAGATCTTTCCAGCATTGGGTGACTTGATTTGCTGTTGCCATATCGGCCATTGAACAACCTGCAGCAAGGTCAGGAAGAATTACCTTCTGGTTATTCGAAGTCAGAATGTCGGCACTTTCTGCCATGAAGTGCACGCCGCAGAAGATTATGTATTCCGCGTTTGATTGGGCTGCCGCGGCCTGTGCTAACTTAAATGAATCACCTGTTACATCGGCAAATTCAATTACTTCATCTCGCTGATAGTGATGGCCCAACACAAGGGCGCGATCGCCAAGTGCGGCGCGAGCAGCCCGCGCTCTAGAGATTAAATCTGGATCGCTCGCTTCTGGTAATTCGCCAGTGCAGGAGACGCCTCGCTCAGATGCCAGATCGCGACCTTGCCCAAGAAGGAGCAGATCAGTCAGCGATGTCGAGCGAGTAGGTGTGGACATGGACACATTCTCGCGCATATTTAGGGTTGCTGTCGCATCGACAGTAGGTGGCAGGTAGTCTTTACCCATGACTACAGAGACATCGAACTCAACAACAGAAGCGCCAGCATCGACTGGCCCAATCGTCCTGACAGAAGTTGCCGCAGCCAAGGTTGCAGCGCTGCTAGCTCAAGAAGGTCGCGATGATCTCTATCTCCGCGTTGCTGTTCAACCTGGTGGTTGTTCGGGCTTGCGCTACCAGCTCTACTTCGATGATCGCGATCAAGAAGGCGATATCTCACATCAATTCGGATCTGTAAAAGTAGTTGTAGACAAGATGAGCGATCCATATTTAATGGGCGCATCAATTGATTTCGTTGACACGATTGAGAAGCAGGGCTTCACAATTGATAATCCAAATGCTGGCGGATCTTGCGCCTGCGGCGATTCTTTCAACTAAAGACAACTTCAACTTGTTGTTAACCGCGACGGTGGCTGCATGAAGATTGGCGTTGCCGGTTCAGTTGGTTTAGATCACCTAATGACTTTCTCTGGAAAGTTCACCGACTCACTCGTTGCTGGATCGCTCGAAAAAGTTTCGCTCTCGTTTCTCGTAGATGGCCTAGAAGTTCGCCGTGGGGGATGCGCGGCAAATATCGCATTCGGTATGGGCTCACTCGGACTTAATCCAATTTTGATCGCCGCCGTTGGAATCGACTGGCCAGATTACGATGCTTGGTTGGTGCGTCACGGCGTTGATACATCACATGTTTTAGTTTCCAAAACGCTTCACACCGCACATTTCATGGTGACAACAGATACCGAGTTAAACCAGATCGCATCATTCTTTCCTGGTGCGATGTCGGAAGCGCGCAACATTGAGCTTTCGCCAATTATGGAGAAGACCGGCAAATTAGATCTCATTGTTATCTCACCGGATGATCCAGAAGCGATGTTGCGCCACTCAGAGGTAGCCCGCCTAGAGGGAATTGCCATTGCGGCTGATCCTTCACAACAAATGGCCCGCATGTCTGGCGAAGAAATTAAGCAGCTGATTACGGGCGCTACTTACCTATTCTTAAACGAGTACGAGCTGGCTCTAGCGATTCAAAAGACGGGTTGGAGCGATCGCGAGATACTCGAACAAGTTAAATACCGAGTCGTGACACTTGGTTCTGAAGGTGCACGAGTTGAAACCCTGCACGGTGAAATGATTAAAGTTACTTGCCCAGCTGAGAAATCAAAGACCGACCCAACTGGTGTTGGGGATTCATTTAGATCTGGATTCGTTGCTGGTCTCGCCTGGGGTCTAAACCATGAAAGATGTGCGCAGCTAGGTTCGATGATTGCTACTTATGTAATTGAAACAACCGGAACACAGGAGTACCGCTTTACTTCAGCAGAATTCTTAGCGCGCTTTAAAGAGGCTTACGGCGCTAGCGCTGCTGCTGAGATTGAACCTCATCTACCAAAGCGTTAATCAGTAGATCAACCTCCTCTGCAGTTGTTTCTGCATGCAATGTAATTCGGATATTTCCATCTGTTGGTAGCCCCATAGCCGCTAAGACATGGCTGGGCTGCAGATTCATTGCAGTACATGCAGATCCCGAATCAACCGAGATGCCCCGAGCGCTTAACCCACGAAGTATCTCTTCTCCATTGCAATCTGGAATCACCAAAGATGTTAGATGCGGCATTGATATATCTAGATCTCCTGCAATAACTGCACCTGGAATCTGGCGTGAGATATCGGAGCGGATTTTGGTGCTCATTTTCCGAATGTTTTTATCATCGGGCACGAAATTCTCAAGCGCTACTGCGCTAGCGATTAAAAGTGGCAGCGAGAAAGTTCCATAAGTTCTGCGAACGGCGGATATATGGGGGAGCGGGTTCTTCCAGTTTGCGGCATCACTGATTGCAACTACGGCAACACCAGATGGACCTTCCCAAGCCCTTGAGTCAAAGACTGCGCTGCTCCATTTCGCTGGCAGAGGCACTCGGCTACCCGAAGCGGTGGCGTCGACTGCAATTAATAGATTCTCTGGCAATTTTTCTGGAACTTTATTGATCGCACCGGTTTCGCCGTTTGCTAATTGAAATGAAAGGACCGAATTTTTATTTAATTCAACTTCTGAGAAATTTAAAGTTCCATTAGGGGAGAGCGGAATAACCTGAGAGTTGCCTTGATGCGATCTTGCCGTAGCAATCACACCGGATCTATCGCCAGCTCCGTAGAACAACTTTCTTTCTTTCGCTAAGAAACCTCCCAGAGAAAGAAAGTAACCGAGTCCAACTTCGCCGGTAATCTCGATCTGATCTGGCTTTAATCCTAAATTTGCGGCCAGCGATTCGAGGGCGTTACTTCTGAGATGGGCGGCGCGACTTGGCGATTGGCCAATCTTTTTTGGGTCGGCCCAACCACTGTCCATCGCGGCAACCAAGGCTTGCGCGGCAAGCGAATTGAGTGCTGTCTCTGATTGGAAGTTTCCTGTGACTCGTACCACCCAGCGAACGCTACTAGCCAATGCGACTAACTCCGAATTAGCGGACTATCCTTAACCTTATGTCCGCCCATAAACGCTCGCGTCTTCTGGTACTTCTAGCCGCTCCACTGACTCTTTTATTAAGTGGTTGCTCAAAGGTCTCAGGTCTCGGTTATGAGGAAGGCCTCTCTAGCGTTAACGACATCTCGCTCTCTCTATGGCAAGGTGCATGGATTGCAGCAGCAGTTGTAGGCGTAATTACCTTTATCTTGATTATCTGGCCGGCGATTTTCCACCGCGCTAAAGCGAGTAAAGGTGAATTTCCAAAGCAGACGCAATACAACATTCCAGTTGAGATCGCATACACAATTATTCCGCTGATCATCGTTGCAGTTCTCTTTTATTACACCGCGGTCAAGCAAGAGAAGATCGTCGAGAAGACAAGTAACTACAAGCACGAGATCACAGTTAACGGATTCCAGTGGTCATGGCAGTTTGGCTATCCTGAAGCTGGTCCAAAGGCACTGGTTACTGGAACACCAGCGCAGCCACCAACTTTGGTAGTTCCTGTTGGCGAGAGAGTTCGCTACACAATTGAGTCAAACGATGTCGTTCACGGATTCTGGATCCCTGCATTTATGATCCAAATGCAGAATCTTCCGGGCGTAACAAACCACCTCGAATTCACCGCAAATAAAATTGGAACATATCCAGGTCGCTGCAACATTCTCTGCGGTCGTAATCACGCGCAAATGCTCTTTACGGTAAAGGTTGTATCAGTTGCCGACTATAAGGCTTATCTAGAAACACTGAAGGCGAGCGCAGCATGACCACTTATGCAGAACGTCCAACGATTAATCCAGTAGGTGCGCAGCCATCGAGCAAAGGTAAAAACTTTGTAAAGTGGATAACTTCAACCGATCACAAGACGATCGGCTATATGTATTTGATGGCCACCTTCGGTTGGTTCTTAGTTGGCGGTCTTCTCGCACTATTCCTGCGCGCCGAGCTAACACGCCCAGGCATGCAGTTCTTGAGCAACGAGCAGTACAACCAGATCTTTACAATGCACGGAACAATTATGTTGCTGATGTTTGCAACTCCGTTGTTCGTCGGTTTTGCCAACGTGATCATGCCGCTGCAGATCGGTGCTGCAGATGTGGCTTTCCCTCGCCTTAACATGCTCTCTTTCTGGCTCTTTATGTTTGGAAGCATTACAGCAGTTGCTGGCTTCTTAACTCCTGGAGGCGCCGCATCATTTGGCTGGACCGCATACGCACCTCTTGCTAACTCAACGTATTCACCAGGAATCGGTGGAGACCTTTGGGTGATTGGTCTTGCTGTTTCCGGTCTCGGAACAATTCTCGGCGGCGTTAACTTCATTACAACTATCTTCACAATGCGCGCGCCAGGAATGACGATGTTTCGTATGTCGATCTTCTCTTGGAACGTTCTCTTAACTTCTATCTTGGTTTTGCTTGCCTTCCCTCCTTTAGCAGCTGCCTTGTTAGCGCTTGAATCAGACCGACTCTTTGGAACTCATATCTTTGATCCCGCCAACGGTGGTGCGATGCTTTGGCAACACTTGTTCTGGTTCTTTGGACACCCTGAGGTTTATATCTTGGCGCTGCCATTCTTCGGAATCGCAACTGAAATTTTGCCAGTCTTTAGCCGCAAGCCAATCTTCGGTTACAAGGGTTTGATCGCTGCAACAATCGCAATCTCAGCGCTCTCTGTTGCAGTATGGGCGCACCACATGTTCGCCAGTGGTCAGGTACTTCTGCCGTTCTTCTCATTTATGACATTTTTAATTGGTGTTCCAACTGGCGTTAAATTCTTTAACTGGATCGGCACCATGTGGCGCGGCCACGTAACCTTCGAAACACCAATGCTCTGGGTTATGGGCTTCCTAGTTACCTTCTTATTCGGTGGAATCACCGGAATCATCCTGGCTTCGCCTCCAATGGACTTTGCAGTCTCTGCTTCTTACTTCGTTGTAGCGCACTTCCATTACGTTCTCTTCGGAACCGTGGTCTTTGCGATGTTCGCCGGTTTCTACTTCTGGTGGCCAAAGATGACAGGTCGCATGCTCAATGAACGCCTTGGAAAGATCCACTTCTGGACGCTCTTCTTCGGCTTCCATACAACTTTCTTAATTCAACACTGGCTCGGTATTAAGGGTTTCCCACGTCGCTACTCTGATTATTTAGCAACAGATGGTTTCACTGGAATGAATATGATCTCAACAGTTGGCTCTGCACTCCTTGCGTTGTCGATGATCCCGTTCTTCGTAAACGTCTGGATTACCCGCAAGTCGCCACTGGTTAATTGCGATGATCCTTGGGGCTATGGCTCATCTCTTGAGTGGGCAACATCTTGCCCTCCACCGCGCCATAACTTCTTGACGATGCCGCGTATTCGCTCTGAGCGTCCGGCATTCGACCTGCATCACCCACACGTTAAAACGGAAGGCCACTAATTACCGATGAAAACTAATTGGCAGCTCTTCGGTGGTCTTAGCGTTTTCTATGTATTGATGGCGATCGTTTACTACTACGTCGGCGGTGAAGCAGTCGGTATTACCGGGATGATTCTCGCGGCTTGCTTATCTGGCATGGTCGGCTTCTACGTCTGGTTTACGCAAAAACGTATCGGTCAATTACTTCCCGAAGATCGCCCAACTGCAGAGATCGCAGATGGCGCAGGCGAACTAGGTTTCTACAGCCCTCACTCATGGTGGCCATTGCCCGTTGCAGCAAGCTCTATGGCTCTGGGTCTGTCTCTCCTTATCGGTTGGTGGCTAACGCTTATCTCACTCGGTGCTTTAGTTATCAGCATCATTGGTTTCGTAACCGAGTATGAGAAGCCACTTCCAGATAACGCATCTCACTAAAGAACTTTTCTCGGAGACTAGCCATGGAGAAAGTTCGCGCCGAAATTCTTGATACCGGCTCTGCTCTTGCAACTTCTGCTCTTATTGAAATCAGTGCACCTGCTCAAGAAATCTTTGACTTAATTGCTGACCCGCGCTGCCATCATTTATTCGACGGTTCGGGAACTGTGCAGGGGAGTATCTCCGGCCCAACCCGGCTTCACCTGGGCGCGAAGTTCGGGATGGCTATGAAGATTCGCCTGCCGTATCGCATTACCAATACCGTTGTCGCCTTTGAGGAAGGGCGCAAGATCTCTTGGTGCCACCTAATGAAGTGGACCTGGAGCTACGAGCTAGAAGAGTTACCCAATGGCAAGACGCGAGTAACAGAAACTTTTGATGCGCGCGAGATACCGTTCTTTGCCAAGCGGTGGCTAAAGGTCACGGGCGCAATGGCGCATAACCCAAAGTGGATTGCAAAAAGTTTGGTACGGTTAAAGGCGATCTGCGAAACTAATTAACGTGAAAAACTTATTTAATTAGTGGTGCTCGATCTGCTTTAGATCTTCAGCGGTAGCCTTTGGAATCGACACAGCATGGGCTTTGCTCATACGTGCACGCAACTTATTCTGCAGCGCCTTTGGACGACGTACGCCGCTGGCATCGTGTTCTTCAAGGGCTAGAGGTGGAACCTGCTCGTGTTGAGTCAATAACCAAGCCTTTTCGGCTGAGATTGGCTCATGAACTTCAACAAACTCACCATGCGGCATCATTACCAAACGTCCGGTCTCACGGCCGTGTAGTACGAGTTCGCGATCAGCGCGCTGTAGCGATAAGCAGAGGCGCTTGGTGATTACGAAGGCAAGTGGTGGAAGTACGAAGATTCCGATACGCGAGAACCACATAATCTGGTTAATCGTTAGATCAAAGGTCGTTGCGATGATGTCGTTACCACCATTGATAAGTGCAACCAACATAAAGGTAATTGACATTACGCCGAGCGCTGTGCGGTTTGGCGCATTACGTGGGCGATCAAGGAGATGGTGTTCACGCTTATCGCCAGTTATCCAACTTTCGATAAATGGATAGAGCGCCATGCCAGTAAATAAGATTCCCGGAACAATCAACGCTGGTATCAAAATGTTCCAGGAGATTGTGTAACCAAAGATGTAGCTCTCAAGTGGGGGAGCCATGCGAACTAAGCCATCGAGCCAACCCATATACCAATCGGGCTGTGAGCCTGCCGTTACTTGAGCGGGCGTATAAGGACCGAATAACCAGACAGGGTTAATTGATGCAACTGCGCCAAGGAATGCTGTAACACCGAAGACGATGAAGAAGAATCCGCCTGCCTTCGCCATGTAAACCGGAAGAAGTGGATAACCAACAACGTTCTTTTCAGTACGTCCTGGGCCAGGATATTGAGTGTGCTTCTGGTACCAGACCAACATTAAGTGGACTGTAATCAGCGCAAGGAACGCGCCTGGTAGAAGGAGAACGTGCACGGTGTAGATGCGCGGGATAAAGGCTTCACCAGGGAAGGCACCACCGAATGCAAAGAATGCAAGATAGGAACCAACGACAGGTAAGGCTTGAATAATCGCTTCTGCGATACGAATACCAGTTCCGGAAAGTAGATCATCAGGAAGTGAATAACCAAGGAAGCCTTCAACAATTCCTAGAGTTAGAAGACCAACGCCGATGATCCAGTTAAATTCGCGCGGCTTGCGGAATGCGCCAGTGAAGTAAACGCGCATCAAGTGCACAACCATGCCGGCGATAAAGATAAGCGCTGACCAGTGGTGGATTTGGCGCATTAAGAGACCGCCGCGAACCTCAAATGAGATATCCAAAGTCGATGCGTAAGCAGCTGACATTTCTAAACCTTGCAGCGGTTCGTAACTACCGTCATAGATAACTTCACGCTGTGATGGATCAAACCAGAAAGTTAGGTATGTTCCTGAAAGCAACAAGATAATAAACGAGTAGAGAACAATCTCGCCAAGAAGGAATGACCAGTGATCTGGGAAGACTTTAGTTAAATTCTTCTTCATCCATTTGGCAGCGCCGGTTCTTTCATCAACGTAATTCGCAACGCTGCCTGCGATTCTTTCACGTGCTGTCATTATGAGCGCTCCCAGAAGCTAGGTCCGACCGGTTCGTTAAATGGATTCTGTGCGACCAAGTATCCCTCGGAATCTACTGTTATCGCGAGTTGAGGCAGTGGGCGAGCAGCTGGTCCGAAGATCACCTTTGCGGCGCGCGTTACATCGAAGGTCGACTGGTGGCATGGGCAGAGCAGGTGCTTAGTTTGCTGTTCGTACAAAGCAACGGCACAGCCCATATGTGAACAAATCTTTGAGAAGGCGATGATGCCTTCATGGGTCCAGGAGAGTCGCTCCGCATCCAGATTAAATTCTTCTGGGCGAAGACGGATCAACAAGACTGCATCTTTAGCGATATCGGAAAGCTTGCGGTGTGTGTCGGGGGCTACTTCAGGAAGTGTCTGAGCAACTGCGCCAACTTCGAGATCTTCTGGGCGAATTGGACGATCGCCTGGATCTGTAACTAGGCGAGTCCCCTTCTTCCATGAAGTTTTCTCGAGTGAATCACCCGGAAGAGGACCAAGATCGCCTAAAAGAATTAGCGGAGAGAGACCAACGAGACCGAGTGAAAGGCCAAGGGTGCGCTTAATCAAAGAACGGCGACCTAAACCTGCGGCGGCTGCACCATCTTTAGCAGCCTTTACAAACTCTGCGCGATCCTCATCTGGGGAACGAAATTCGTGGCGTTGAATTACTACTTCTTCATCAGGCATCAAAGTCTTTGCCCAATGGATAGCGCCCATTCCGATAAAGAAGAGCGAGGCAGCCATTCCGAGACCAAGGAATAGTTGGTGCGCGTTAGTGCTACCTAGAACTGGGAAGAAGATAAATACATCTTGTGGAATGAAGAGATAAGAAGCGATTAAGAGAACTGTTCCGGCAGCAGATAATAGAAAGAGAATTGAAACTTGACGTTCAGCTTTCTTGGCAGCCTTTGGATCAGTATCTGCGCGGCGATGAGTATGCGCAGGTAAACCAGGATCTTTTAACGGTTCGATTTCATTCGACATATTTACTTATCTCGCCTTCATCGCTAGCCAGACTGCAACACCTACAAGCAGTCCGAGTCCAAGAGTCCAAGCCAATAAACCTTCTGTAACTGGACCAACGCGACCGAGCGCTGCTCCACCAAGTTGCGGTTCTGCCTCAGCAGCCTTAATCCATTTAATAACTGAGAGTTTTTCTTCAGCGGTAAGTGTTTTATCAGAAAAGACTGGCATTGATTGTGGACCTGTAATCATTGCTTCATAGATATGGCGAGGTGTAACGCCCATAACTGTTGGTGCGTACTTTCCACGAGTTAGCGCTCCACCTTGCCCGGCGTAGTTGTGGCACATCGCGCAGTTTGTGCGGAAGAGCTCTCCACCTTCAGCAACAGATCCATCGCGTTCGTAATTCAAAAGTTCTTCTCCAGGAATTTCTGGTCCTGGGGCAAGAGATGCAACATAAGCAGCAAGTGCTTCTACTTCACGTTCGTTGTAGAGAGGCGCTTTACGCATTGCCTGCTGGCTCATATCTGCCATTGGCATACGACCTGTAGCAACTTGGAAATCAACAGAGGCGGCACCGACGCCGATTAGTGAAGGCGCAATAGCGGCGCCTTCTGCGTTAAGTCCGTGGCAAGAAGAGCAACCCTTTAGGAATATCTGCTTTCCTTCTTCAATCAGAGCGCTTCTTTCGGCGGCGGTGATTGGGCCGCTTGTCGCTGCTCCCGCTACCGAGAATGTAGTGCCAATCGAAAGGAGGGCGAGAACTAGAAGAACTGGTGCTACGGCGCGGTGTCTACGAAAACGTGAGAGGCGTTTCAAGTTATCTTCCATTTCTTTCGATTATTTTCATGATCACTTAATCAAATAAATTGCAGCAAAGAGAGCGATCCAAACAACATCGACAAAGTGCCAGTAGTAAGAGGCGACGATCGCGGTTGTTGCTTGGTTATGTGTGAAGCGACGCGCCTTTGCGACGCGAATCATGACGATCAAAAATGCGATCAACCCGCCGGTCACGTGCAAACCGTGGAAACCTGTTGCTAGGTAGAAGACAGATGTGTATGCGTTGGTTGAGAGGGCCAAACCTTCTTGTGTGAGGTGGGCGTACTCGTAAACCTGGCCTGCGATAAAGAAAGCACCCATAAGGAAGGTCAAAGAGAACCATTCGCGCATTCCCCAAGATTTAACGTTAAGCAGTGAACCAGTGCGCTTTGCTTGGAAACGTTCGGCGGCAAAAACACCGAACTGGCAAGTCACTGAAGAGAGAACCAAAATTGTTGTGTTAAATGCAGCGAACGAAATATTCAAAACCTTCGTTGACTCAAGCCAGATCTCTGGACCTTGCACTGCGCGAGTGGTGAAGTACATTGCAAAGAGCGCTGCAAAGAACATCAACTCGCTAGAGAGCCATACGATCGTTCCGACCGCCACCATATTGGGGCGGTTAATGTTGTGATGGGTCGCAGTTGATGTGCTGGTCATGGGGCAAGTATCCCTGAAAGTGGGCTCACCCACCTAGTTCTGGGCATGGTTCTGACACTCAAAATGGCCTACTTTTTGGTGAAACGGGTCACGCATTTCCACCCTAAAACTGGCTGGGAAATCTCGCCGCTTTGATTAGACTTCTCACCATGAGTTCTCCACAAAAGCCGATCATCGTTGTTTATTCCGATGATTCGGCGGTGCGCCAGTCAATCGTTGCCGCTTTGGGAAAGAAAGTCGCAAGCGATCTGCCAGAACATCAGATCGAAGAGTTCGCCACCGGACCCGCACTTCGTTCATATATAGACCGCAAGAGCGTCTCTGGAAATCTGCGCGCTGATCTATTTATCTTGGATGGGGAAGCTGTTCCTGAAGGTGGCATGGGAATAGCCCGCCAATTGAAAGATGAAATTTTTAATTGCCCGCCGGTGCTTCTGATCACCGGACGACGTGAAGATGCTTGGTTGGCCGCTTGGTCTCGCGCCGAAGCCAGTGTGATCCATCCGATCGACCCATTTACTTTGGCAAATACCGTTGCAAACTTAATGCGCACTCGCGCAGTTGCTACCGCTTAGTTCAATTACGAAGGCAATCTACAAATGAGCTCACTTAACTGGGCAGGTGTAATCACCAAATTAGAAAACGGTCTTGACCTCCAACCTGCAGAGGCGCAATCTGTGATGCGCGAGGTTTTAGAAGATCGCGCCGGTAAAGAGAATTTAAAGAATTTTCTCATCGCTCTAAAGAATAAAGGTGAGACTCCCGAAGAAGTGGGAGCGCTCGTCGCGCAGATGTATCAATTTTGCGCGCCAATCTCGATTACCGAACGCGCTGTAGATACCGTAGGTACAGGTGGCGATGGCGCTCACACAATTAACATTTCGACAACTGCGGCGATAATTGCTGCAGCGGCGGGATCGCGGGTTGTTAAGCATGGCAACCGCGCCGCATCTTCAAAATCTGGCGCCGGAGATCTTCTCGAAGCCCTCGGTGTTGCAATTAATCTAGATGGCGCAAAGGTGGCACAAACGGTTTCGGAACTCGGAATCGGTTTCTGTTTCGCGCCGATATTTCATCCAGCGATGCGCTATGCAGCACCTGCTCGTAAAGAGTTAGCGACCGCTACGGTATTTAACATTCTCGGCCCACTCGCTAATCCGGCAAAGCCAAAAGCGGCCGCTATCGGTGTCGCTAACGACCGAATGCATTTAGTAATGGCCCAAGTGCTTGCTGAGCGCGGGGTAGAAGGATTTGTCTTTCGTGGTGACGATGGCCTCGATGAGATCACCTTGGCCACAACAACATCAGTTCTAACAATTGGTAGCGGTGAAATTTCAAGTGATCGAATTGATGCAAAAGATTTCTCATTAGATAACGCGCCAATTTCGGCTCTGGTTGGTGGAGATGCACAGGAAAATGCGCGAATTACCAAAGCGATCTTTGCTGGTGAACGCGGTGCGCCGAGAGATGCGGTGTTACTCAATGCCGCAGCGGCAATTGCAGCCTTTGATGGTGAGTTCGAACTCTCGCTTCATGAACGTTTAAGCAAGTCGCTTCAGAAGGCTACCGAGAGCATTGATACTGGCAAGGCGAACTCTTTATTGGATGAGTGGGTTTTGCTCAGTAATATGTTAGCCGCAAATTAATCTAAGGCTTTACGTTCACGCTTTCGCTTGAAGGTAGTTAAGTCTCCAAGCGTTGACACCCCAAAGGTACCGAGACGTTCGAAGATTCCATGTAGGACATCGACGGTCGCGCGCGCATCATCTAAAGCGCGGTGGTTAGGTTCAATCGAGGCCCCAAAGAATTCGGCCAAGGTAGATAGTTTGCAATCTTGCACCTCATCGCGCCCTAAAGCAGACCTGGCGATCCGCACCGTATCGACAACGATAAATTCAGGCCAGGCACTTTCAGTTTTCAGGGCCGCTGCTTTTAGAAAACCGATATCGAATGGCGCATTGTGCGCCACTAGAACGTTTTCGTGATGTGAACCTAGGAATTCAAAGAAGGTTGGAAGAATTTCGGCAATCGTTGGCGCATCAAAGAGCATCGAATCCGTGATGCCGGTTAGCGTGGTTATGAAATCGGGAAGTGAATGACCGGGGTTAACAAAGCTTTGGAACTCACCAATAATCTCGCCGCCTCGAACTTTCAATGCGCCGATCTCGGTGATTGCAGCGCCGGTAGATGGGGCTGCCCCAGAGGTTTCTAGATCAAGGACAACAAATGTGGTTTCTGCAAGAGAGAGTGCATGTACCGACATGAATGTAAGGCTAATCCATAGCCCTGACAGTGAGTTCTCGCTACGCTTTAGAAATGGCAGTTATTGGAGCGCCCGCCGGTTTGCTTAACGATTGGTCGGCAGTTGGCAGCGGAAAGAATAAAGATATTGGCGTTCTTCTGGTGCACGGATTTACTGGATCGCCTTCTTCAATGCGACCTTGGGCAGAGTATTTAAATCAAAAAGGTTTTACGGTCAGAGTTCCGCTATTGCCAGGCCACGGCACCAAACCAGAAGATTTAAATGCAGTTAAGTGGGAGCAATGGCCAGCCAAAGTAGAGGCTGAATTGTCGGAATTGCAGAAAACCTGCACCAAGATTTTCATTTGCGGGTTATCAATGGGCGGGGCAGTTACCTTAAATGTTGCTTCCCGACATTCTCAAAAGCTCAGGGGAATTGTTTTGGTAAACCCAATGTCCCATTTACGATTTGTTAGCCCAGAGATGGCATTTGCAGTCTCAAGGGTGAAGAAATTTCTTAAATCAGTTGGCGATGATATTAAGCGCCCTGGCGTAACCGAGTGGGGCTACGACGCCAACCCGACTGTTGGCGTTTATGAGTTATTGAAGATGCTTCGGGTGACAAGACCGCTTTTGCCAACGGTCACCGTGCCAATGCAGTTATTCCATAGCGTTGATGATCACACCTTGCCAGCATCAAATACCGAAATAATCATGAAGGGCGTAGGTTCCAAAGTTAAGCAGAGGATTGAGCTAACCAATAGTTATCACGTTGCGACCATTGATTACGATGCCGAGATCATCTATGAAAATTCCAGAATTTTCATCGAGACTCACGCAGGGGATTGATACTAGATGTTGAGTAAAGATAGTTACGAGAGATCTTTAAGCAAAATTGCTGAGATTGACGCTTCTGGTTATCAACTCAATTCAGTCTTGGCGGTAACTGAAGATTTAATTTTTAATGAGGTCGATGGCCCATTGGCTAGTGTTCCTATCCTGATTAAGGACAATATTGAGGCGTTGGGGCTACCAGCAACTGCTGGGTCGCTGGCTCTTGCAGAAACTCCAGTCGTTCGGGATTCAACAATCGCCAAACGCTTGCGTGATGCCGGTGCAACGATTATCGGTTCAACAAATCTTTCTGAGTGGGCAAATATTCGCTCTGGAAAATCAACTAGTGGCTGGTCTGCAGTTGGTGGACTTACCGCTAATCCTTGGAAGCATGCGCACAGCGCAGGCGGCTCTTCTTCAGGTTCAGGCGCAGCTGTTGGTGCCGGAATAGTCTCAATGGCAGTTGGCAGCGAAACAGACGGATCAATTGTTTGTCCGGCATCACTAAATGGTTGCGTTGGCATTAAGCCAACCGTTGGTTCAATTCCACGCGATGCAATGATTCCTATTAGCGCGAGCCAAGACACACCAGGGCCTATGGCGCAGAGCGTTGCACAGGTGGCGCTTTTGTTAGAAGTATTAACGGGCAAAGGTGGATATCAATCGGCAGTTAACGATAGTTCTGAGATTCGTATCGGAGTTGTTAAAGAATGGGTGACGGAGAACCCTGGCACCAATCAGCTCTTCCAAGATCTTGTTAGCAAGTTGAGTAAACAAGTAAAGATTGTCGAAATCTCACTGCCAGCCCCAAGTGATCAAGAAGGAGAGTCGGAGTTCAAGGTTTTGATGCACGAATTAAATGAAGATTTAGCTAGCTATCTAGCGACTCGTGAGGGTGCGCGCGTAAAGACTTTGCAAGATGTTGTTGATTTCAATCTCGCAAATAAGGATTCGGAGTTGCAGCACTTCGGTCAGGAATACTTTGACATGGCACTCAAGTTAGGTGGCCGAAATAGCGATTATCAAAAGTTGCGAAGCGAAAATTTGGATTGGGCGGTCAATAGAGTCTTGACGCCTGCATTTGAAAAGTTCGATATTTTGATCGGTGAAACCTATGCACCCGCATGGAAGAGCAATCTGGGAGGGGGAGATGATTACGGTTCTGCATCGTGGATCTCAATGGCGCCAGCAATTGCCGGCACTCCAATCGGCGCACTTCCGATGGGCTTAGTTGATGGGTTGCCCGTGGCAGTTGGCGTTGTTGCTAGAGCAAATCAAGAAGAGCGTTTAATTCAAGCGATGGCCTTGATCGAGAAGACTCTCGACCTAGGCGTACTTAAACCAACTTTCTTAAAGTAATTTAAAAAGCGCCGGTATATCCGTTAATCGCTGGCTGTCCACCCAAGTGTGCATAGAGAACTCGTGAACCTTCTTTAAAGAAACCTTCACGGATCAAATCAATCATCGCCGCCATCGATTTACCTTCATAAACCGGATCAGTAATCATGCCTTCCAAACTTCCGGCTAAACGAATCGCTTCGATTGTTCGCGGGCCAGCAACTCCATAGATCCCATCATGCCAACGATCTAGCAAAACGATCTCTGAGTCCTTTAGTTCGCGTCCTAGATCAATCGCCGCTGCTGTGCGAGATGCAATACGTTTGATCTGATCCCAAGTTTTCTCAACTGTTGCTGATGCATCAATTCCAATAACGCTTTCGGCGCGATTAGAGTGAGCAAAACCAGCGATCATTCCACCTTGCGTTGATCCGGTAACTGAGCAAACGATTACATTATCGAATTTGAAACCAAGATCCTTCTCTTGATCTTCAACTTCAAAAGCCCAACCTGCAAAACCATGACCACCAAGCGGATGATCTGAGGCACCGGCTGGAATTGGATAAGGCTTTCCGCCTCGCGCAATTACATCTGCGATCGCTTCTTCCCAAGATTTTCTGAAGCCGATATCGAAGCCTGCTGGATCTAAGCGAACCTCTGCGCCCATAATGCGGCTCAATAAAATATTGCCAGTCTTCTCGTAATTAACTTCTTCCCAGTCAACCCAATGCTCTTGCACTAGAACGCATTTCAATCCCAGGTGAGCGGCAACCGCGGCTACTTGGCGAGTGTGGTTGGACTGAACTCCACCAATTGAAACGAGAGTGTCGCAACCCGTTGCTAGCGCTTCTGCTGCCAAGTACTCGAGCTTGCGCGTCTTGTTTCCGCCATAAGCCAGCCCTGAATTCACATCTTCGCGCTTTGCCCAGATTTCTACTTTGCCACCAAGATGTTCGGTTAAACGATCAAGGCGTTGCAGGGGAGAGGCTCCGAAGGTGAGTTTTTCCTTCGCGAAGGATTCAAGTTTGGCTCTAGTCATGCGCAGATCCTCTCACGCGAAGTGGCACAAATAGAAGTTATTTCTTAATGCTCGCCTTGATCATCTTCTGCAAAACTTTCTCGTCCACTGGCCAGTCATTAGGCAGCGCGATGGTTTTCTTATTGACTCGATACTCAGCAAAGTGTGGGGTGAACTCTTTGAGAACTTGCTGATCCCATGGCGCGATAAGAATGTGATTAGTAGCCGCCGATGCGCCGAAAATGTACTCATCACCGTTCTTTAGCATCGGTTGGTTCCATGCGATCACAAGTTCTAGCTTGGGAAACTTGCTTTGAATAGCCTTAAATATCTTCTTCATCGTCTTAGCCTGCTCAGGCTTGATGCTCTTGAAATAATCAGCAGGTGTTTCATGCCTTCTAGATGATACGGATCCTCTTGAGAACATTACGAGTGCATTTGCATGTGCTTGAGAGAAACCGAAGTTTTCGCGCAAGTGCGCTATCTGTTCTGGGTATTTCTTACCATCTAGCTTCTTCATAACCGCAAACCAGTACTTCATTGGTTCGCCGTACTTCTTCTCTATCGATGGAAAATGCGCTTCTCTCGATGGGTCTTTTGGCACCACTTTTACTTCTTTCGCTTATCCCGCACATTCAGATACACGGCATAGCCCATGTAGAGAAATACTGATGGTGGGTAAAGATAGATCGGAATGATAAGAAGAATCACCGCGACGATCTTCATATTCGAAGATAGGCGATCCCATTCACCCATAAATCCGGTGCGAGGCTCTTTCTCCATTTATTCTTATCTTTCTCTTTGCGTTGCGTGGACGATATTTCTACGCCACTTCACTGCGTTGCGTGGACGATACTGGGATCGAACCAGTGACCCCCACAATGTCAATGTGGTGCTCTACCGCTGAGCCAATCGTCCGGGTCTAAAACTTCGGTATCTATTAAGTTGTGGTCGAAAGTATAGCCGAGGCTATTTAGCGCCCGAAATCGTCTTCGATACGCTCAATGTCATCCTCGCCAAAGTAAGTACCTGTCTGTACTTCGATGAAGATGACATCGTTTGATCCAATATTTTCGATTCGGTGGAGATCACCGATTTCAATATCGAGTGAATCACCAGCAGACATTTCGAAGATATCTCCATTTAAAGTTATCTTCGCTTGACCTTGAACGATAAACCAATGTTCTGCACGTTTGGTATGACGTTGATAAGAAAGTCGCTTACCTGGATTTACCCAGATGGTTTTAACTTTATGAGCGGCGCTTTCAGCCAAGATTTCATAACGTCCCCACGGACGTTGTGATTGATCTTCGCTCATCTTCTTCTCCAGTAGATCTTTTTCTTATTGGAGGTCGGAACGGGATTTGAACCCGTGTAGAGGGATTTGCAGTCCCTTGCCTCGCCTCTCGGCCATCCGACCATTCTTTACTTTTTGGAACTTACTACTATAGAAAAACCGCCACCTGAAAAATTAATTCCAAAGCGGCGGATCATCCGAGCGGACGACGGGGTTCGAACCCGCGACCTGAACCTTGGCAAGGTTCCGCGCTACCAGCTGCGCTACGTCCGCATTTCGTGCGGGGGCAAATCTAG
>Ga0208788_1000297_pt1 | contig 25236 bp, 44 predicted proteins | sample Wag4_2014_7_11_3_FD_187363 | JGI IMG/M metagenome (GOLD analysis project Ga0208788, IMG submission 187363) | Fresh water mixed with fracking chemicals microbial communities from Ohio, USA - Utica-2 Time Series FC 2014_7_11 (SPAdes) (version 2) ...
TAACTATAGTTGTAACTTCTGGAATAATATTAGGGTTATTATCTGACCAGGCAATTGCTTCTGCAGTTACCCCTTCTGAGCTTTCATACGGGAATCCTTCTATGTTTGCAGATAAAAGGGTGTCGCCAATCTGTAAATCTCCTGCTTTGACAAGGCCGTCCGTGGTTCTAACTAACGTCTCAATGCCAACACTTTTACTCGGGCCGCTAAATAGCGAACTAAGGTCTAATGAAGCTAAAGTAATATCAAATCCTGGATCAGCAAATCCTGGGTTGCTAAAGTCTGGTTCATTGAATCCTGGGTTGCTAAAGTCTGGTTCATTGAATCCTGGGTTAGAAAATCCTGGGTTAGGAACACCACAGAAACTTCTTCCTAAATAAACATCTGGACATCCAGCTGTCCATGACCGCTGATAAGCATCTCCATAGCCTTGAGAGTCTACATTAGTACAGTAAGTTGGTGCATCAACATAATCACAAACAACACCAAATCCTGGGTTAAATCCTGGGTTAGCAAATCCTGGGTTGAATCCTGGGTTAAAGTTTGGTGGAGCTACATAATTATAATAATTAAAAGAAACTTGTGATCCAATTAAAACTGTAGATCCTGCAGCTTGCGATTGAGAAACAATTCCTAGATTTAAATTAATATTTTCTGTATTTGTTGGAGTATCTACTGGCACTAAGCCAACGGCATTTAATACAGCTATTGCCTGGTCTCTATTTAATCCAGATAGGTTGGGTACATCTACTTTTCTGATACCTAATCGGCTAAAAAATTTTTTATTGAGTCTTGACATTTATCAAGCTACCAAGTCTCCAAAAGCGACCCAGCTATTCGTGCCTCTTTTGATTATAGTTGCGGCAGACCACTGTGTTCTGAGCTTTAAACCTGGTGTAGCATTAATAGTAAAACCATCTCCAGCTATTGTTACTTGAGAAGAGCCTGTTTGAAGAACTTCAAATGTTGTTCCTACTGGGAATGATGCTGAATCTGTTATTGTAAATGTTCCGCCACCTGACATTTCAACAATCTTTCCCATATCCATTAAGACTGCAGTATAAGATCCAGTCTTGGCAGAAAATGTCTGAAGACTGCTATCTTTTTCAAATAAAACAACACCCTTCATTGGCTCATGGAATTGACATGCATAGTAAAGCTGTGGAGCATCTAGTGGAAGCAAAATTACAATCTGTCCAGTAGCTGTTCCAGATCCTTCTATGCCAGTCTCATAAACATTTGCTGCATTATATGCTCCATATGAAGTTTGAAACCAAAGCGGGTGTCCTGGTGCTTGGATAGATATTCTGGCAGGCTTTCCAGGAGTTAAGGTAATTGGTCCATTCAGGGTTCCATTTACAATATATCCACCTGTTCCGCTATTAAAAATTTGATAGTCTAAAGCTGGCTGTGTTTTATCTAGGTAGGTTGCTGTAGCTGCTGTTTGCGCTAAATATGTAGAAGCTGCATCAGTTATTTTTAAGTAATCAGAAGTTGCTGTTGTTATATTTAACTTTGTTCCTAAAGCGGTTGTAATAGTGGTTGCAAAGTTTTGATCATCATTTATTGCTGCTGCAAGTTCATTTAAAGTATTTAAAGCTGTCGGAGCAGAGTCCAATATATTATTAAATACTGCAGTAGCTGCTGTAGTAGCTGTTGTGTCAGCATATGTTTTAGTAGATATAATTGAAGTATCTACAGATATTGCACCAGTTGTATCATTGTAGGATAATCCAGACCCAAGGCTGTTTCCTACCGCATCTTGTGCTCTCTCATCTGTAAAATAAAGATTTGTTCCTTCTGATAGGGAAGATGTTGATGATGGAATTTCTGTATCTCTAGCAATAGTATCTGGAATTTCTGAGTCTGGAATCTTACCATTTGAATCTAGTGAAGCCACTCCATCTGGCTGCCCGATATCCCCGTATGGAACATATCCAGTTGTTGAATCTGTTAAAGTTGTTGAAAGACTAGTTGTTGTTACTACATCTGGGCCAGTTGAAAGGCTTATGCTGTTATTCTCATCACTGTAAGATACAACTATATTTGAATGCGTTCCAGCAGATAAAGCTGCGGCTACTCCGTCTTGTGCCATTTCTTGTACTTCTGCAACTGGTGGGGTTAGATAAGGCAAAGCCGACCAGATATTAATTCCGTTTCCTGCTTTTACCTTGTTTAAAGTTGTGTCAATACCAAGTTCGCCAGACTCCAAAATTTTGGTGGAAGAGTTCCATTGAGTTGTTGTGCCTCTTCTTATTCTTATTCTAGATGCCATTTATATCATCACAACCTTTCCTTCAAGACAGCAATTGTCTCCTCCGCTTAGAGTTTCGATTGCCATATTGTAAGAGTGCTCTAAAAAGTCTTCTCTTCCAGTAGCCCAATTAATATTAAGTAGTTTTACTGTTTTATTTTCAGAAATATTTTTGATGGTCAAATTAAGCAGAGGCGCTGTATCGCTTTCCTCTACTTCCCATTCCCAATTGCCTACGGTCTCTATTGTCATATCGTTGCTATATCCTTAATAGTTATAGTACCAGTCATTCCACTATGAAACGAACAAAGGTATCCGTAATTCCCGCTTATACCTTGAGGAATTTGCCAATATAAAGTTCCGCTAGTTTTGCCTTGAGCATCGGTGCCAGTAGATACAACTCCTGTTGTTGAAACGTGGATCAATCCTGTGTTGTAATTTGCTCCAGAAAATCTAATCAAAAACGGGTGTCCCGTAACATTTAAATTAAATGCTATAGTAGTTCCTGAAATTGCATATATTGTTGGATTGCTTCCACCATATTGATTCATAAATAGATATGCTGAAGCTCCACTATTTGTTACATCTAACCTAGTAATTGCAGGATAGGCAATTTTATCAATTGTAATACCAGCGGTTGTTACATCTGTTTGTCCGTTAAAAGTTGCTGCGCCTGCTGGACCGACGTCACCAGTATCACCTTTTAAACCTTGCGGACCTTGAGGGCCTGTGTCACCAGTATCTCCCTTTAAACCCTGTGGTCCAGGTACAGTGCTTGCTGCACCTGCTGGTCCTGTTAAACCTGTTTCTCCTCTTAAACCTTGTGGACCTGTTAAACCTTGAATTCCTTGTGCACCTGCTGCACCAGTTAATCCTGTATCGCCTTTTGGTCCTGTTAAACCAGTGTCACCTTTTAAACCTTGCGGACCTTGCGGACCTGCTGGTCCTTGTGGTCCAGGTACAGTGCTTGCTGCACCTGCTGGTCCTACTGGGCCCTGATCTCCAGTATCGCCCTTTGGACCTGGAACTGTACTATCTGCACCTGTGTCTCCTATAATAAAAGGAAGGTCGGCCCAAAGACTGGTTCCGTTACCAATTTTTAATCTATTAAGGGTTCTATCTATTCCAAGCTCGCCTACTTTTAAAATTTTAGTAGATTGAGCCCATTGAGCTGTGGTGCCACGTCTTATTTGTACAATAGCCATTACGCTTCACCTGCATCAAGATTTCCTGGTAAGTTTCCAAACTCTGAAAATGGATTTCCTCCATCTAAGGTTCCAGTTGATCCAACTGTAGATTCCGAAACAGAAAAAATATTTCCGTCGTATGAATGAACATGGTCTAATAAACCAGTAATTGCTCCGCCACCAATTGGATTCCAGGTGGTACCGTCATAGTATCTTAGCTCTGATTCTGTTGAATTATAATACAGATCACCAATTCTACCTTCAACTGGATCTGATTCTAATGCTACTGCATGTAAAGGGACTAATCTTTTTACAGACACTTAATGCCCCCTTATCCTACGATTACTACCGTATATGCTCCAGCGGCTGGTGCTACTGTGAATCCTAATGTTACAACACTTGTAGAAGTTCTAACTACATCGCACTCTACGGTTTCGTATGTATTAGAATCATAAACTTGAACAGAGACATCTCTTGCTCCAAGGTTGTGGGTTACAGGTATCTGTGTTAAAACACCGTTTCCAATTGTTCCTGAAAACTTTCTCGTAATTGCGTGATAATTTGTACCATTATTTGTAAGGGTCCAGCGATCATCAGACTCGTTCCATAGAATTTCTACATCTGCACCTTCGCCACGCTCTACACGAATTCCAGCATCTGCTGTTGGAGTTCCAGTAAAGTCAGTATTAAGGTTAATCTTATTATCAACAATATTTACCTGAGTGGTATTTACTGAGTTAATTGTTCCAGTTACATTAAGGTTTCCGCCAACATTTAAGTTGTTGGTAATTGTTACATCATCTGGTAAACCAATTGTTACTGTGGTTCCTTCTCCAGATGTAGGGCTAACTGTTACTTCGTTAGCTGTTCCTGTGATATTTGCAACGTAATCACCAGTGGTTTGTGTTCCAAGGTCTACATTCTTAACAGATACTGCGCCATCTGTTACGGTAAAATCTGCTGTAGCAAAAGAAGCAACACCACGGTTTGTAGTTGTTGCAATTTCTGCATCTACTGTTAGGGTTCCTGCTGTATCATCGTATGTTACATCGATGCCTTCGCCTGCAACAATTTGTCCGCCAACAATATCTTGTACACGCTCAGCATTTAATGTTACTGCGCCTGATGTTACTGTAAAGTCTGTTGCGTCAAAGCTTGCAACACCCTTATTTGATGAGGTTGCATCTTCTGCTGATATTGTAATTGTGTTATCTGTTACAAGAACATCAATTCCTTCTCCGCCGTTAACCTCTAATGTTTCTGTCAATAAATTGATTGATGTTGAATCTGCTCCATCGCCTGAAACTGTAAGTGTTGTTGCAACATCTACTGTTCCTGCTGCTGTTAAGCGACCTTGTGCATCTACTGTAAAAGTAGGAATCTGTGTTTGTGATCCATATGATCCTGGTGTTACTGTAGTATCATTAAGTTTAAGAGTTGTTGTTCCTGCTGTATCGTTATATGTAGCAGTTAATGCTGTTCCGCCTAATACTGATGAACCAATAACATCTTGAATGACTTCTTCGGAGCCAGACATTGGCACCCATGGACCATTAGGTGATGCAAGTCCATTGTAGTAGTACATTACATTTTCTACTGTGTTGTAGTAAATCTGTCCAGTTACAGGAGCTGATGGATTTGCTGTAAGCCCCTGAATTCTGGCATTCTGAAGTTCATTCTTATTCAGATTGATATCAGTTACAAATAATCTTGCCATTTTCTATTCTCCTTTAAGACAGGTATGCTGTCCCGCCGAATGGTTGAGCCATTGTCAGCGTAATCTTCATGTTACTATTATAGTCTATTCCTGTTTCTAATATGTCTCCTGCGCTATTTTTAACAGTGACATTTGGGTTGTATCCCATGTTGTGAGTTATTTCAAGCGCCCAATAAGATCCTTGATCTATGACCTGACTTATTGAAAATGGGTAAGTTAGGGTTGCTGTGCTTAAAAGGTAATTTGTTGCTCCCGCCCAAGAAAGATCGTTTGGCTTTGGGCCATAGAATCTTGTTGTATTTTTGTCGTAGTAGAAATCTCCTTCGACACCAAAATTGGCTGCGGGCTCTCCAAGACCGTTGAGTATACTCTTTCCTCTAGGTCCTTGAATTCCAACATTAGGAATTACGACCTTGTGAACTTCTTCGGTTACTACGATATTATTACTGTTATTAGTTGGCATTAGATGGTCACCGTTTTATTAAGGGTTAAAAATCCCTCAATAATTTTTATTCTGTTTGAATTGCTGTCTACCAAGATTAAATCGTAAGCAGACTTTGGATAAAATAATTTATTTGTTTGAGTTGGCGTCATGGTGACTGTTATCTTTCCCAGAAGAGGGTCTATCACAATTCCACCCAATGGTGATGTTAAAGTTGCTGCTAGCTTAGAAGCAGATGTTCCATCTCTTACCTGCATTTTTGCAGAAGACCCAGTCAAGTTAATAGGATTGTCTTGGCTATCTTTATATTCAACAACAAACCTGAAGGTTGTGTTTTGATCAACTTGAAAGTTTTTTTGGGCTGACATTTCTCTCCTAATAGGAAGACTCCTATGCTTATTTTAGCACAGGAGTCATCCCAATTACTTATTAGAATTACTTCTTAGTAAATCCAAAAGCTGGCTCGTTACTGTTGAGAGCCTTTAGGATAACTGGCAGGCATGCTGCAATTCCACCCTTAAGTAAGTCTCCTGGGTCAGTATTTCCAGTCATGTAAAGAGCGATGGCTGCACCCAAAAAGTGACGACCATAACTTGCTAACGCTGCTAGAATTTTCTCTTGCATAGTTACCTTTCCATCATTGTTTAGATCTTGTTTCATTAGATCCTCCTATTTCTGGGCATTGTGCCCAGGAATTTTGGGGTTTCCCCCAATATTTATTATATACCGTTTAGGCAGAAATGTCTACAAGCTCGCAATTACCGTCTGAACTGCAGGCAAGCGTAGCATTTGTAGAAGTTCCATCCTCTGTTTCATAAAAAGACAAATCTTCCCAGCGAATTTCTTTTGGCATCTTTGCAACAAGTGCTTCGTAATCTTCTTTTGTTACTTCTTGGTATGGAGCCTGCTTGTATGAGTGGTCAGAATGTGGCAGGAATGAAATTCCAGAGACTTCGTCAAAATGCTTATAGACCCATGCTCCAACTTCCATCCACTCATCTTCTTTTACGGAAACTGTAATAGACGGCTTATGCTCACACCACGCACGTTGATAAACTAACCAAATGTTTAGGTGTTCAATAGCTGTTAAATCATTTCTAACAATTGCACCTTCTGGTGCCTTTACTGGAAACGAAAATACGTAAGTTTCGTTTGGCTTCATTACGTCGTCTTCTACTGGAATTCCAACTTCTTTCAAAAATGTAGAAATAGGATCTCCCTTTGAACCACGTACTGTACGAATGTAATATGGAGAATGCCATGCATGCATTCCTGAAGATACCCCGACCAATTGAGATACTGTTCCAGATGGCTTTACACAAGTAATGGCGGCAGACTCAGGAATCCCAATTTTCCCAGCCTCATCTTTATTCTTTGCTCTTGCTGATTCTCTAAGAGTCATCAAGAATGCTTCTAGGGAAACCAAATCTTCTTTGCCTGACATAAACTTATGTCCAAATTGTCCAGTTAAAGATACTCCTAGCAGACGCTCTTCTTCTGTGTTATCTTTCCAGATTTTACGTAGGTACTTAAAGTCTGTAAGAGTAGACTGCCATGTGCCAAGGATTGTAGCTAATTGAACCTTACGTTCGATATCTTTCTTTGTATCATTTTCACGTAATACGACTTCTGAAAGATTACAAAACTGGTAAGGACGTAGAATAATCTCTGAGCACGGGTTAGTTCCGTAGTGAATATCTGGATCTCTTCTTCCATACTTGGCTGCTTGGGCCTGAGCTGCGGCCACGTTGTATATACCTCGTTCTCCTGACTTTGAGTCATACAAAGATTTCCATTCTGCAATAAACTGCTCCATATCTGGTTTGCGTGAATACGCAACAGAATTATTTGATAATGCACGTTGTGTGTTATTTTCCCACCAATTACCAGACTTTGCTGCAGCCATTTCAATATCATTAATATTAGAAAGAGAAATCATTGCTGAGCGACGAACTCCTCCGACTACAACTACTTCGCCAATCTTGCACATAATGTCATGCGCTTCAATAGGCTTTAACTGGCGTCCTGCTGCTGACTTAAACTTTGCAATAGTAAAATCAAATAAATTAACTAATGGTTGTGGACCAGATGATCTGCCACCCATTGTTTTAAGTCTTGCGCCTGCGGGACGAACTTTAGATACATCAATTGCTGGAATTTGTCCAGACCAAAGCAATGCAAGTAGTTCACGGTATGACTTTGCCCAACCTTGCTTAGAATCTTCTACAACTATTACTGTATCAGACTTTTCAAATGATTCTGGCACTGCGGGAAGTTTATTAACATACTTGTACTCAACAGAAAAGCCAACACCTGTGCCACACATAAGAATATACATTGTTTCATCAAATGATCTTGGATTGTCTACTGGTACAAATGAACAGTTGTACCCTGCAACATTATCTCTGTCTAGGGCAGCACCTGCAGTCATTACGGATCTCATTGATGGCATTACATTTCTATTGAACACAGCAGACTTTAGTTCTTCAACTAGTTTTGATTCTGGCTCATATGAGTATTCTTTAAAAAGGTGATTCAACATAAAATCAAAGTATCTATCTACTGTCTCTCCCCATGTCTCACGACGGTTATCCTCTGGAATCCATCGTGCATATCTAGATAAAGCAATAAAGTTTTCGTATGGGTTTTCAATAGTTTTTGACATTTTTAAGTAACACCTTTTCTCCGCCTTGCGGTATATGATTTTTTAGTTGAAGCTTAATTCTACCAAAGTTTAATTAAAAGGGGAAGGGCTAGGAAAACTTTTTATCTAAATCGCTAAAAGCATTCTTGGTCAACTTAATCCAATTATACTTTTCATGTATCCTAGTCGACTGAGCAAAGTAATAACCTGAGTATGCCTTAAAGTTAATAACAGAATCATACATTAAATCTTCTAAATGTTTTGCATTTGGTTTAAACATTTTACCAATATGTGGGTCACCTACTGCTTTTGGGAGAGTCTCATCTGTAAGTGTAGACTTTAATGCAAGTGGTCCGATAAACTCTTTATACTCCGCCCATGGATAAGTTGTTATTGTTGGCATACCCGATGCAAGTGCCTGTAGCGGAATAAAACCAAAGCCTTCTCCCCAAGTAGGATAAATAAGGACGTGATGTCTATGATAAAGGCTTACCAATTCATTGATATTGTACTCATCTGTAATTATAGTAATGTTATTATAAACAGATGACGGAGAAACTAAGTCTCCATGTTGATTATAAATTCTAATTGAAGTAGTTAAATGAGCTTTAATGGTTAAATGATACTTTGGGTCATTGCCAAACATTTTAATAAAAGTATCTAAAACTAATTGTCCGTCTTTTCTGGGAGAAGGCTCTCCAATATGCAAAAATTTGAAAACATCTTTAACAACTCTTCGCTTTGGTTTCCACACATCTTCGATACCATGAGGATAAACCTTTATGTCTTTAGTAACACCGTTTTCTTTAAATACTTCTGAGTTCCAGGTTGAAGTTGCCCAAACTTCGTCGCATAAATTAAATCTATCTACCCAGTCTGGTCGCATCCCAGTAGACTCCCAGGGAGTATATCCAATTTGATATTGCCCCTTATGTAATTTATATAAATGAGGTTGAGTAAAGTTTATTTGTACTGGAGCTTTTGGATTTGACCAAGTTACGGTATGACCTAATTGTTGTAATGATTTAACTATATGTTGTGAAGCATATCCAAAGCCTACAGCAGGATTTAATCCTGATCTTGGCGTATAAAGAGATATGTTCATGTATTTCTTTCTGGTTGACTAACTTGACAGCTACTGTCAAGTAATGTTATTATTATAGTTCGTTATCTCTAAAGGAGGAAATGCCAATGGAGAATATAAAACAGCGCTTGAGTGATGTTGCTCATAACTGGTCGTATATAGGAATGATAACATTATTTTTATTTACTGTCCAGCCTGGACCAACAGTTACACAAGCATTGCAGGTGGAAACACCTAAATCAACAGTACAACTAAAGAAAGAAACCTTAGAGAAGTACAGCACTACTGTGTACAAGCCTTCTGAGATGCTAACAGACGGAGAACTAAAAGAACTCCTATCAGCTGTTGGTTTTGAAGGAAAAGCCCTTAAACAGGCTTGGGCTATTGTTAAGGCAGAGTCTAATTCAAGACCTATGGCTTACAATGGTAACAGGAAAACTGGAGACAGTTCCTACGGAATTTTTCAGATTAATATGTTGGGTGAACTCGGCATTGATCGTAAAGAAAAATTTGATCTAAAGTCAAACATATTATTGTTTGACCCCGTAATAAATGCAGAGATAACGTATTATATGACTAAAGGCGGCACTGATTGGTCATCGTGGTCTTCCCTCAATGGGGCAAGATACAAAGAGTTCCTAACCGAATTCAAAGATTAGAGAGGAAGGTACATGAAGATACAGTACGTGTCTAAGTACCTTCAACTCGCAGAGAAGGGCCTTGTTCCTAGACTTGAATGTCCGATGGATCAGGGCCCTTTAATGTGCAACGAAACAAATGAGGGTATAATTTATCTATACTGCTTATCTTGCCAGTATAAAAATAATATAGGGCTGGAGATATATGGAAACCTCAAAAGAGCCGTCGATTCAAATTAATACTGATGGCGGACAAATAAAAGAAACAGACCAAATGGGTCGAGAGAAGTTTTGGGAAGATTTAGGACGACCAAGTGATCGAGGATGAAAAGCCACAAAATTTAGAAGACAACCTACCTATGGTTAATTACATTATGCTACATAGAATATATGACCTTTTGACACTTATTGCCAATAAGCTAGTCGGTCCAGAAGATGTATCAAAGATGGTTGAATATCACGATCAGGGATACCTATTGGGTCCTGCCCCATCATTTAGCCCTGGAGAACAAGAAGATGACGCACAGTCCTCATAGTATTAATGTTATAGAAGGATATTTAAACAAGTGCTTAAACGTAGAAAACGGCAGGTGCAACTTAACCTGGAAGCACGAAGATTGTAGAGTCCTAATGGAAATACTTTACGAAATGACAGAAGACAACAAGTACAAAGAAAAAGAATGGACATTTGATCCAGGGAAAAAGCTTCTCTGGGAATAAAATGCTTGACATAGAATTTACCTTATTTTATACTTCATAGGTACTGGTTGTAGCATCCCACAGATTAAGCTCCCAGTATAACGTGTAGCAATACACTAGAAAACCCCAATCGGATCCGCCTCTGATTGGGGTTTTTTCTTTTACTAAGCCTCTTCGGCAGGAGTCGAACCTGCGACCAGTCGGGTAGAAACCGAATGCTCTGTCCTCTGAGCTACGAAGAGTTGGAGCGAGTGACCAGAATCGAACTGGCACTATCTGCTTGGAAGGCAGAGACACTACCATTATGTAACACTCGCATCGCTGCCCCACCTGGCCTCGATCCAGGGACATCCGAATTAACAGTTCGGCGCTCTACCAACTGAGCTATGGGGCATTATATTATAAGTATACTAAATAAAGTGCGAATTGAAAAGTGCGCCCGAAAAAGTGCGGCGGAACTAGAAGCCTATACAAATATAAGATATAATTATTATATGCCCAGACATTTCTCTAATCTATGGAACAGTCCTAAAAGTTTTAATAAGAAGGATATTACAGTCGAGCAGAAAATAAATAAGATTATCCAGTCTATTAAATTTAAGCTTTGGTTTATATTTAGAAGATAGCAGCGAAAGTGCGTCGGCGGAAGAAGAGCTATTTAATTTTAGCTATACGTCTCATATGAGTCCTAATACGATGACAATTAGAACATACTATCTCACATTTGGCTATTTCTAAATCAATCTTCTTTTTATCCAGAGTAGGAATAAGTTCCATAACATTTGCATGCTTCTTACCACGTACGTGGTCAAAGTCCATGACATAGTATGGATAATATTCCTTACAGTCCATACAAGGGGATGCTTCTTTAAGGTCTCTAATGTATTGCGCCAAATGAGCCTTCTGTTTGGCTATAGAGAGCTTTTCACTCTTCATGCTAGATAATGCCTGAGATATAGATCATTATGGCTTAATTGTAGCAAAGAATGCTTCTTAGCCTATCCCGCTTTTTTATATCTTAGTCAACTACTTTATTATTCTCTTGTATAATTTCATAAACTAATAAATCTACATCTGACTCTCTTTGAATTATAACGTCCGTACCATTATTTAAAAGAATATCTGTTACTCCCATAGCCTCTAATTCTAAAATCTTTTTCTTAACAGTTTCTTTTGTTCCGTATATTGCCCATCTTTTAATTCTATGATGATCTGAAACACTTTCTTCTAACTCTTTAAGTGCCTGCTCATCTGTATCTCTAATTACAATTTGAGCACTGATCATAAGTCTTTTATAGTTTGATGTAAATAGATCTGGATTCCTTAAGAAGTCATCTATCATAACCAAACCGATATCTGCGTACTTAGCGCATTTTAGTATTGTCTCTTCATGTCTAGAGCCTAATAAGATCAATGGCTTCTTGCCCATAACATAAGTCTGAGAAAGTCTTTCCATCCACCCCGTCATGAATTCAAGTCTTCCTAGAGGAGTTGATATATCGACATCTACTTCATAGCTTGGCTCTGGGAGAATATTAGTTTCTTTGCCCCCCATTTCACCAGATACTACATTTAACATTAATCTGTTAGGAGAAATTTCAGCAAATGCGGCTGCCATCTGGTTTACAATTTGAGCACTTTGTTGATAAGGTCTGACTGCAATCATGTATTTTATTTTCTTTGCAGGATCTATTATGTGAGCAGATTTTATCCAGTTATCTGAGTTAACTCCTTTTGCTGTAAGCAATATAGAGTCGTATCCATATTTTTCTTTATGAGAATACATTCTTTTCATTGAAGATATTCCAAGATTGGTTTCGTTTCTATTCATCCAGTGGAATGTTACCATTATCATACCTTAATTTAATAGATTTTACTTCGTGCTTTCCGTAAAGTTTACCATTATGATTTACGCCATCTCTGTAGTTGCCAGTAGTTTTTCCAAGCTTCTGCATCATTGCATTGTGTCTGTAATACTCTTCTCCTGTATTTTTCTGATACTCTAATTCTTTAAATGGCTTCTTCGTTCCCACAGACTCATTTAGCTGACTTAATGATATTGGCATAATAGCAGATACTGGAGTTCTTGCTGGTAGAACTATCTTATAATTTGATCTTGTAACCTGTCCAGCTACTTGCCAAGGTCCTTCAAAAAAAGAAGTGGATATAAGTGTTGTAAAAATTTGAAATCCGTCAACAAATAGGTTTGGTACTGGATACGATAACATACTGACATCTTCATCTGTCTTGAATATTAAACCTGTTCTAAAACTTACAGTTCCCCAGCCTCTGTCCATGTTAACCCACTTATGTCCAGAAGTTACTTTGATACTAGAAGGTAACACATTCATGTTCCCATCCCATTCAAATATGATATCGTCTGGAAAAGATATGCCATAACCCATTTGATTAGCAAGGGTCATTGGAAAACATTTATATGCGTGAGGATAAGGCAGATCTGTAGCCCATTGTCTTTTCGTTGGTAAAGGTTCTAAAATTGCAGTAGGTCCTGGAAGTTCGTATACATCAAAATTATACATATTAATCCCAGTCGACTAAGATATTACTTGAAATATTATTCCAGCAAAGAAAGTAAGAACTACTACTAAGGTAATAAGTGCAATAAGTTTCACTTACAGCTACAGTTTTTCTTTTTCATCTTCCACCACATCCATGCATGGTGAATAGCCATCAAGCCCATTAGGATCCACATTAAAGTCATCTCATCAATGGATCCACCTGGGGTCAATGTCATATTGTTATGATCGTGCATTATTAAATTATATCACCATTTGCCTATAGGGCATGTGGCTTTTTCTAACTTGGCTTTCCAGTTCATTACGCACCCGCATTTTTTACATTGTGAAGTGAGCGAAATTAATTCTGGACAAAATTTGCATATCTCCCATCGTTCCTGAAATAGCTCTTCGCTAGCTCTAGGTTCATTGGGATTTAACATATCCCAAGGTTTGACAGACATGCTATGGGTTACGCAATATCTACAGTATTGACCAGCTTCTTCTCCATTGAGATCTGTGAAGCTTGTCCCTGGTCCATTTTTTCATTTGCTTCTTCTTCGGTTTCAGCCATTACAGCTACCTTGATTGCAATGTCATAAATAAATGCTTTGATTGTCATTTTATGCCTAATCTACTTTTGGATTCTATTAAATGTTAATAAAATTTTATTTACAGCTTTTCTGATGATTATTAAGTGTCATATGTGCAAACCCAGATCTTACTTCGATCTCCCGCCCACATTTATCACATTTTACTAATCTTGACGATGCCATTAATTTATTATATACTATCTATACATTCTAGTCAACTATTATGTACTATATATGTTATATATGTTATATGTTTTATATTTTGTATTTTTTGTATTTTCTGACCCCCCGACCCCCCTATGGAAGTATAACATTTGAAATATTCTAAGGTCAAGGGGTTGACGAAACTTTTTTTATTTGATAATATTTTGTTATGCCAGTAAACAATAAAGCAAACATAGAGAGATATACGGATCCACACCTATACTCCTTCTATGAAATTTTTATTATACATGGGGGTAATTGTCACATATGTGGTATGCAGATAGATTACTCTGCACCCCGCCAAGCTTTTGTACCTGGATGGAAGTATGGACTACAGCTAGATCATGTAATCCCTTTAACCAAAGGAGGATCTGACGAGCTTATAAACGTAAAGCCTTCCCACGGTATCTGCAACCTTACTAAAGGCAATAGAACAAATGAGCCAAAGAAACATCCTAGGTATGCACCCGTCGATACTTCGTATAGAAAAAATCTTAAGAATAAAATCTCAGTCGACTAGCATTTCATATTTCACAAAATGTTAATATATTTTTATCATGTATGATCCCGAATAAATAAATGTCCGTTTTGTCTATATAGTGCGCCCATAGCCTATTAACTTTGAGCGTGAGTGTGATGCTAATCACAAAAATAGTTTGAGAATACTTGCCAGTAACCCCCCTAAATGTCAGTCCCCCGTGTTAGGCTTATAGTATAAAGAAAGTAAGAAACACTTACTAAGAAAGGTTAGGTCTAAAATGACTAACAGAATTTGGGAAAGTCGTAATGACTATCAGAATGACGCTCAGCGTCTAGGCTATGTAACTTGCTCAGCAGGTTGCGGTAGAGTAACCGCTTGGTCGCTCTGCGTAATGTGTGGCGGTAACTATGCCGAACATAACCTACTAGGAAAGGCGGTAATCTAATGAACGATTATCTAGACTATATGGACGAAATCTACGAGGAACTCGTAGAGGAATTCGGACACGAAATAGAGTCCGTGTGTGAGCATAATCACACTAACGCCTAACGGCGTGTCGCTAGTAAATGTCAGCCCTATCGGCTACAATTACAGCATAACAACTAAATAAGAATTAGAGCGTGAGCCTAGCAAATAATCCGAAAGGTGAGCCTAGCAAATAACCGCTCAACAACTAACTAACTACTAACGAAAGAAGAACAGATAATGACTATCACTTATACACTATGGCAAGGCTCTCAACTATTAGCCGTAAATCAAAAGGCTAGTAAGCCCGAAGAAATCTTAGCGGTAATCGCTGAACTAAATAAACTCGGTAAGGGTTTCACTTATAACATTAGAGAAGTAGAGGTAAAGTAATGATGTCTAAATGGGATACTATTCAGGCAGATGTAGCAGACGCTTATGTCTATCTAGAAGAAGAAGAAGCCTATAACAAGGCACTAGCAGAGGGCTTAGACTTACGCCTTAGCGAATACGAAGAAGAAGAAATGTCCGCACTAACATTAGATTGGGATAACTAATAATGATTACAGACGGATTTATATTAGAAATAAATAGCGACTACGGATTAGAATTAGATAGTTTCTTAGGGGCTATCTACTTACCTTGGCACACTATCGCTATTACTACCGCCCTACTAATCGCCTATAAGATTTACAAGAGAAAGAAGAATAAGTAATGACTACTAATCGCTTACTAACTACCGCCGTCCAATTACTACTAGCGGGCGTGACTATCCCGCTACTAATTGCCGTAATCAAAGACATAAAAAATGGGGGACTAAATGAGTAAATCACAATTAGAAAAAGATTTAGAAATCAAAGAAAGTTTTATAGATTTACTAAATGACCTTTACCCAACTGTAAAAATTGGTTATTCAACTTTTACTCCCGCCGAAATCTTAGAGTGTTGCGATCCCGTTGCGTTTGCGATTGGATTAGTAGAGCACGAAGATTATTTAGCAGAATTAGAAGATGAGACATAACTCACAATAAATAAACGGCGTGTCGGCTTGACAAAATCGAGCTGGCCCGCAACTACTGCGGAGTCGGGCGTGTCGTTACGACATTGTTATAAAAAACCCTGAATTTTACGGCGTGTCGATTTGACAGACAAATCGGACATTTTGATGTGATGCTTATCACACGGCTTGAGCGTCTCACTATTTGGATTTACTGGCTAGTAATGTGAAAATGTCAGTGGGTTCGTGTATAATTCCATACATAACAACAAACGAAAGAAGGTCTGCCAATGGCTACCAAACTATACACAATCGAAAGCCTACTTGTAGGAAAAAACTATCGCTCACGCAATCGCCACTTTTCTGGCGAAATTGTATCTGCCGAACACCGCCCAGAAATTTGGTATGGTGAAAAAACTGAAGCGTATCTAATCGAAATAAATGCGGGCGGTCTGCGAAATAAATTCGCAACAATCGCAGTAAAGGTTGGTGAATAATAATGGGATACATCGAAATTTTCCGAATGGACAACGAGGGTGCTGGCTGGGTAGATTTATCCGAAGCAACACCCGATGAATTATTCAACATCGAATTAGGATTATTAGAGGAAGGTGCGTTCGAATGAACTTAGACGAATTCAAACAACACGTTATCGCACAACGTGAGGCAAGCAAGGCGCAAGCCTTGTCAGTGCTATCTGCTACAATTACAAAATCAACAAACGAAAGGGAAAACCTAAATGGGTAGAATGAAAGAATTATACACTCAGATTTTAGAGTGTGATACCTGCTACGGAAATGGCTGGCTATACTACGGAGATGAAAATAATTATGATGTAGAGGCTTGCCAATGTAATCCGCTCAGTTTTTTTCAGGAAAATAAATAAATGGAAATCTTTATCTGCGATAATTGCTCAACACTTGCCACCTTGTCGGTGGTCGGTGATACAATACAACTAACAAAATGCCTATGCTCAACTAACGAAAGGGAAAACCTAAATGTATAAACTAACTTGCGCCTATGATAGCAACGCCCCGCATTGGTCTGCCGAATACGAAAACGAATTCGGTGCGTGGGAAAACTTTTTCCGTTTTACTGATTGGGGTTCGGCTCACGAATACTCAACTGTAAATTTATCAACGCCAACTGGCAAAATGTATACGAAAGTTTTTTATAGAAATGGAATGGTATCAGTAAAATGATGACACGAAAAGATTATGTCGCAACGGCAGAAATTCTAAAGTATGCGAGCAACAAAACTCACCCTGCTGTATTTTCTAAAATCGTAAATGATTTCGCTGAAATGTTTGCGAAAGATAATGAGCGATTTGATGTAAAACGATTTCACGAAGCGAGTGGGTATAATGTTCCTAACTTCTCTTCAAGATAAAGTAAAACGCATTCAGGAATTGCGTCGCAGTAATGCGGCGCAACCTGTTCGCAATAAAAAAAAATACACACGCAAAATAAAACATAAAAATAAATTCGATCAATAATTAATTAGAACAGGTGTTCGAAAGCCCGCAGAGCTGCGGAGTCGGGCGTGTCGTTACGACTGTGATCTAAAACACCCTGGAATTTGCAGCGTGTTGCGTAAAATGTCGGTCCATTCTGCTATACTTACAACCTTACCAACGAAAGGCCAACTAATGAAATTGAAACGCTCTAATGATAGAAAGGTGGCTAACCTTGTCACAAAAAATGGAAAGCAAGCCGCAATTGCTAACACGTTCGGATTACCCGCAGGAAAAGATTTCTCATGTCCTGGCGCTACGTCTATCTGCGAGACTGTTTGCTATGCAGGCAAATTGGAAAAACTCTTCAAGGGAGTAAAAACTAATCTGCTACACAATTGGGAATTGCTACGCAATGCCGATATGGAAACAATGTATCAATTGCTAAATGAAATGATTATTGATTTCAAGGCTGATTGTGTAAAGAAAGACGCTCCTATGCTATTCCGTATCCACTGGGACGGAGATTTCTTCAATGATTTCTATACTTATGCCTGGAAGAATGTAATCAATGAGCACACCGATGTTCAATTCTGGGTTTACACACGTGTAAAGTCTGCAGCGCTTATTCTAAAGGATGTATCTAATTTATCTCTTTACTATTCCACCGACGATGAGAATAAAGAAATCGGCCACGAACTAAAAGTAAATGAGGGAATTCGCCTTGCATATTTAGGGAAGACATTCGCCGTCACCGAAAGCACAATGAAAGAATTGACGGGCAAGCCTGGTGCTAAGTGCCCTGAGAATATGAAATCAATTCCACTAATTAGCAATGCAGGTTCTGCGTGTGTATCGTGTGGGTTATGTGTTTATGGTAAAGCAGATATTAGATTTAGCGCAACTAAAAAATAAGGAGAAATAAAAATGGCCGAGCTTAATTATTTTAATGCATTAATAAATTCTGTTGTTGGTGATCAAGATCAGAAAAAAGCTGCTAAAGAGTACTTAGCAGAAATAGATCCCGACATATGGGGCCAGGAGGAATAAAAGGCCCGCAATACTACGGGGTTATCCACAGGTTTACGGGAGTTATCCACAAACCCTGGAAATTTGTGAGATTTATCACAAGGCTTATGCGGGGAATAGATTAGGTAATGTCAGTGCCCTATGCTAAAATACTCTTATCCAACAACGAAAGGTAACAAATGTCTAATCTAATCAAAGTTCCACACACAATAACTTTCGAGGCTATCATTAACCTTGATACTATCCCTGCAAACTTATTGCCACGCTTAATTGCTCTTGATGAAAAAACAATGACAGAGATGTGCAAGGAAGCAACGCTACACGCTCTTGCTCAATCTAATGTATTAAAAACTGCTAATGAGTTTAACACTTGGGCTGAAATGACTATCAAGGAAGGTAACTAACAATGGGAAGCATAACTGCATTAGGTATTCAGGATAGCGTGTTAGATTTAGAAACACAATTAGCCTATCACTTACAGGGTAATCATTACCCACCCGTTCCACTTTCTATGGTGCAACCTTGCATAGATGCTATTGACGCATACTATGATGAGGATTTTGATCGACAGATAAAGATGCCTGAAGGCGTATCTTATAAAGGATTAGACACAGCACCTGCCTCCGCCATTATTGACCAACACCACTTAGGATTTTGGCTACCTGAGTGTGACTAGTATCACACGACACTCCCCCTAGAAATGGGGGGAAATGTCGGTGGTATCCGCTATAATACTACTACCAACCAAACGAAAGGAAACAAATGACAAACGCAACACTAGAGGTAGGTCAAACCTACACAACAACAACAAGCGGTATCACAGGAGTTATCAAAGCCGTTGATAACCACCCTAGCGGAGTAAATCGTATTCTGCTTGATGTAGAAGGCAAGGAACGCTGGACAAGCGCAACTGCTAACTAAATAAGCATAACGAAACAGGGACAGTTTAGAGAGTGTTCTAGTCCAATGTCGTAAGTAAGAACTCTCCACCTTCGGGTGGAAATGTCAGTAGCACCTGCTATACTAATCAACCAACCAACCAACGAAAGGCAATACAAAATGAGCAGACAAATCACAGTAAAGGTAGCAACAAGCAAAGTAATCAAGGCACTAGAGGCTCGTCTAGCAACGCTAGAAAATGATTACAGCACACAGACAGCAAAAGAAGCAAAGTTCGGCAAAGCGCAAGAAGCGTGGCGCAAGGAAATTGCTAAGTGGGCTATTGCCAACTTCTCAAAGGCTGAGAACCTTCGCACAAACTATCGTCAATGGAACAACACTCTCAATGTTGATTTTGACATCATCACAAAGGAAGGCAACTTCCCTGCTGAACCTGAAAAGGACTTTGAGGTTATCCATCAGCACCAGTATCGTGAGATGAAAGAGGACATCACAAATGCCCTAACAATTCTCAAGATGACAGATGAGGAAACAGTAAATGCTTCTACAATGAAGCAGATTGCTAAGTATCTCTAAATAGGTTTTGGGGGGTTAGCACACAAAGTCTAGACACCTAAACCCAAACGACCTGAGTAAGTCGCAAAACTGCTCAACCCTTCGGGGCTAGACAAACTCTAGTTCTAAATGCTATAATTAAAATCCCTACTAACTAAGGAACAAAATGAAAAATCGTTATCGTGTAGAAATTTATGATGAAGTAAAAGCAAATGATTTAACTATTTATTCAGAGCAAGGTGTAGACAAAGAATATCTAACTGAATTAGTTTTTTCTAATATGCGCCGATTTAACGGAACTATTCGTGCTTATGTTTATGACAACTTAAAGAAAAAGAAAACAACAGCGCTATTATTACCAATGGAATTTATTCCTAAGAAAACAGAATTAACTAATTTAGTTGGCTAAAAAGTTGCAGCGATCTTCTCTTTCGCTGCAGCTGGCCCGCAGAGCTGCGGGGTTATCCACAGCCTTACGACCTACCTGTGGAAAACCCTGAAATTTTGTGATATTGATCACCCTAGACAATTCGGACATCTTGTAACTAACTATAGATAATGTCAGTGGGTTATGTTATACTCAGTTTATCAACCAATCGAAAGGAAATAAAAATGGCTCATAATCTAGAAATGGAAAACGGCGAAGTTGCTTTTGCTCTTCGTGGCGCTCCTGCTTGGCACAACCTTGCAAACCGCATCTTTACAAAAGATGAGGAAGTCACAACTCAAACAATGCTTGACGAAGCAAAACTTTCCAACTGGAATGTTCGCTTGTCTCCACTGACTGACCACATTTCAGAATCTTGGAATGATGTATCTCAGGCATCTCTTGTCATTCGTGACAACCCATTCAATAAGGGAATCGATGTTCTCGCAACTGTCGGCAAGCGTTACAAGCCTGTGCAGAATGAAGAACTATTTGCATTCGCTGATGCAATTCACGATGCCAATGCTGATTGCCGTTGGGAATCTGCTGGCTCACTAAAAAAGGGTAAAGTTGTTTTCGGAACTGTGGACATTCCACGCACTATGGTTCTTGACCCACAAGGCGCTAACGATGAGACAAAACTTTATCTTATCGTATGGACATCACACGATGGTTCTGTTGCTGTTCAAGCAGCCGTTACACCTGTTCGTGTTGTATGCCAAAACACGCTAAACCTTGCAATGAAGAATGCTAAGCAATCTTTCAAGATTCGCCACACGCAATCTGTTGAGGGTCGCATTCAAGTTGCTCGTGAAACTCTTGGGCTTGCTCTTGGATACTTTGATGAATTCGAAGTTCAAGCAAAAGCGCTTTACTCTCAGGCAATTACTGATGCTGAATTTTCTAAATTGATTCAAACAATTTATCCTAAGCCAGATAAAGATGCATCTAAGGTTGCACTAACTAAGTGGGAGAATAAGGTTGTCTTGCTTGATGACCTTTACCATAACTCACCAACTAACGCTACAATCAAGGGAACTAAGTGGGGTGCGTTCAATGCACTAACTGAGCGTCTTGATTATTTCCGTTCAGGTCGTGGCAATTCTGAAACACTAATGGCTGGTGCATCAGGATTTGACCCAATTCTAACTGCTGAAAAAAATAAGTTGTATCGAATGGTTGCAACTTTCTAAATAAAAAAATCCTAGGCAAGATTTAAAACTGCCTGCAAGATCTCTTAGCTCAGTTGGTTAGAGCGCTACCCTGTCACGGTAGAGGCCACGGGTTCAAGTCCCGTAGGGGTCGCATCTCAATATATGAGAAGGCCCGCAGACCTGAAGGCCAAATGTCCGTTTTACGACTTTTGTAAAAAAACCCCTGAAAGCTATTGTATATGTCAGTGGTGCCCGCTATAATACTCGTATGACAAAATATGAGAAGTATACCTGGGTGTGCACGGGAGACTGTGATGCACTAATCGAATATACAATTAAAGATGGATTTGGATGGCCTGCAGGTGAGATGAACCTCACATGCCGTTGCAATTCAAACTGCACATTATTGTCAGTGGAAGATGCTACAATACCATATACAGATACACCCCTACCAACGAAAGAGGAAAAAATGGAAGATGCAACAATAAGCACAACCGTGCCTGATACATACAACCCTAATCTATTGGTTACCTACAAAGTAATCCGTGGTTATTCAGATGCAGAATATGCAACTGATAAGGTTACATCAATTGAATGGGACCTGCACAATGCCCGTCAAGCACAAAAAACTAACGGCGTTTTAAATGGCAAGATTGATGCAGTTAAGGAAATTATCTGCGAGGCATATGCAGATTCAGGTGACCAAGATACATTGCGTGAAATTGCTGAAGCGCTATCAATTGAATTAATTAAGGAAGTTGAGTGGACCGCATCTATCGAAGTTAGCGGAACATATTCTTACAACATTCTTGAGAATGAGTATGACTTAGACCTTGAGTCAGAAATTACAGATGCTATCTTTGCTGAATCAAACAATGGTAACATTGAAATTGGTGACCAAGAAGTTTGCAATGTGAGGGAAGCATAATGTATTTTGAGTTGACTGCTCCTGATAGGCTATCTATGGAGATGGCCTATTGGGATGCTCAGATGATTGGGCTGGACCCAACTGCATTATCACCGTTGACTTTCAACATTGGAACTGGTAGTATTGAGAAGGTAAGTCGCATTCGTGATAAGTATAATCTAACAGAATCATACGTATCAGACTACGAGCCAACAGGATATACAGGGAGATAAAATGGATTATCAGGATGGATTTGAAGACGGGGTCAAGTTTACTCGTGAAGTAATCATTGCCAATATTAGAGTATGGGCTGAAAAGTCTGAAGATGGAGCAGCATACGATGATATTGCTGACCGACTAGAATTTGGAACCGTTGACTATGACATCTGAAGATCTAACTAGATGGATTGGCTGTGATCAATGCGGTACAGCTCAAGCTAGGTATCTAATTAAACTAGTAGATGGTGAGCTTTTCTTTTGCCACCACCACTATAATAAAAACAAAGAGGCCCTTGACAAGGTCGCCTTTGAAATGATAGAATTGAATAAAACCGAAGAAGTACCTCAACTAGAAAAGGCGGAAATATAATGGGAGATAGAGCAAACTTTGGATTCGTCCAACCTAACGGAAATACAATTGTACTATACGGTCACTGGGCTGGACATCAAATGCTAGCAAATTTAGCAGAGGCGGTCATTAAGGCCCAAGGACGTTGGTCGGACCCTTCATATGCAACACGTATTACAATCAGTCATATGATTGGTGAAGGCTGGGCAATGGAGACAGGCTGGGGCTTGCACGTAAATGAGATTGGTGACAATGAGCACAAGATTGCTGTTGTCGATTTTCAGCAACAAACATTCAGTCTACACGAAGAGGCGCCTTATTCGGATGAATCAAATAAGGTCCGTGGAATGAAGAATGAAGCAATCTTTACACAGGACCTAAGTAACTTCTGTGAAAAGTATTCAGACCAATTGGTTCGAGTATAACTAATTAATCTAAAGGTGCCCCTACTAGTCTTCGCAGGCCAGGGGTTAACTAAAGCATCGGATTTTACTTTCGTTGGTTACCGATAGCAGCCTTAGTAAGAATCCCTGGATCATGTCCAGGGTTTTTTATTGCCCGCAACAGCTGAGGGTATATTATTCTGTTTACGATGTCAATATAAAAAGCCCTGAAAATTTGTGATCTTGACCACATAGCTTGGAAAATGTGGTGTGAAACACACCTATAGGGTATTCCAATTGTCAGTGGTCCATTGTATAATTAAGCCATATCAACGAAAGGATATAAAATGCCAAATTGGTGTTACAACACATTAACTATCCAAGGACCTAAGTCTGAGGTAGATATGATTAAAGATAGACTGAATGCTCCATTTACATTAGCACAGGAAACATTTGGTATGGGTGATATTTCTACTATGGGTTTCCCCACCAAAATTGAACAGGTAAGTTATTCTAATCCTGTCTTTGCTTTCTTTAATATCCACTCATATAAGGATGACGGTATTACTGATGAGGAATATGCCTGCCAGCCTTCTCGTGGTGATATAGATATTCAGAATGACCCTGATTGGTTCCGCAAATCTGTTGAGTTTGCTAAGACTCAAAAGGATTGGTATTCGTGGAATAACTCTAACTGGGGAACTAAGTGGGATGTAGCCGTCCGTGACGGTGATGAATATCCAAATACAGAATTGCTTGAATACAAATCAGAAGGTGATGACAACTGGGTTGTCTATAAATATGAGACTGCTTGGTCACCTGCTGTAACTATCTTAACTAAACTAAGTAATCTTGTTCCTAACTGCCTACTCACATTAGAGTATGAGGAAGAAACAGGTTGGGGCGGAGAACTAGAGATTGTCCGTGGAGAAGTCAAAGAAATTCTAGACTATGAGAACCGTTGCTATGCTTGTCAATCTTTTGATACATTGTCTTATTGCGAGAATGACTGCGGTGAATTCTGCTCAGAATGCGGACAAGGCTCTTGGCAGAATGAAGTGGAAATGGCAGAATGTCAGACCCATAGTGTAGTATTAGCAAATGAGAAAACATACACACAGGAGGAAGCGCTAAATGGCTAGTTTCTTAGAAGATGTAAATCAAATGGTAATTGACGCTTGCTATCAAGATATAGCAGAACAATTACTTGAAGATTGGATTAATAGTAATCTTGACGAAGGGCAATATTATGCAGATAAGCAATTTGCTGAAATGTCAGGAGATAGGTTTATCCAAGATGAGTTTAATAAATTCTATAATCTAAAAGAAGGAGATGAGGACTACCTATGAGAAGTTATGACTTTGTAATTAAATTAGCAGGTAGTGTAATGGCTAATAATGAGAAAGAAGCACATAATAAAATTAATGCTCATTTAGATGACCTAGGTGAAGTTGATAGTACAAGATATGATTTAGGTTGGCCTGATGTATCTTGGGATATGGAGTATGACTTATGCTAGGTTATACTGAGTCTGATCTAAATAGGATGATTAATGCTATACACGATTCAAAGCTTTTCTATCTTAGGACCCCGTCCGATTTAATGGACAAGGAGCCTTTGAGGAAAGACCTAGAAGACGCTGTTAGTTTCTTGCAAGGTTTATGGGCGGAGGGTTACTTTGACCACACAGACTAAATCATCATACTTCTTGGAGTATATGAAGTTACATCTAATTAGTCTTAACCAGGACTTAGAGGGTGAATATAATATTCAATCTAAGATTAATATCCAGGGACAAATTATGGCTACTGAGCATTTATTGTCAGTGGCTACTGATATAATGAATAACTCTAACGAAAGGTATAATAATGGAAACTACTACTCTCCCGTCCCATTTGCAACGAATGGTTGACGCAGGCGTATCAGGCCTCGACATA
>Ga0208788_1000298_pt1 | contig 25205 bp, 24 predicted proteins | sample Wag4_2014_7_11_3_FD_187363 | JGI IMG/M metagenome (GOLD analysis project Ga0208788, IMG submission 187363) | Fresh water mixed with fracking chemicals microbial communities from Ohio, USA - Utica-2 Time Series FC 2014_7_11 (SPAdes) (version 2) ...
CTGGAATATGTTTGAAGTCTTTTTCAATAGAAGCGGTGAGCTCTGGAGTCGCTCCAACAATATTTGTTGAAACAGACAACATTTGACGAAGATCATTCATTGCAGCGATTGTTACTCGAATTGCATGGCCAACTTGTAGAACCATGGCCTTAGTTGTGATCTCAGCAGTGATGTTTGGATTACCGTCTCTGTCTCCACCAATCCAGTTACCAAAAGATAATGGCCGAGCAGTTACAGGAACTTCTACATCAATGCGTTTTAATTCTTTTGCAAAGTCATTTAAAACCTCAGGAACAGTTTGTGTGAACAAATCATCAAGGTAGTAGAGAGCATTTAGCGCCTCATCTAAAGGCTCTGGTTGACCTAGGCGAAGTTCATCTGTTTGCCACAGTAAATCAATATTTTCGGCAAGTCGATCTTGTTGTGATGCATTCTCAGGATCATTGAGTAAATCTGCAATTGTTCCAAGTTTTTTCAAAACAGAACGACGTGCTGCCTCGGTTGGATGAGCAGTAAAAACTGGACGGACCGACATTTCACTAATCCATTGAGTAATTTCTTCTTTTGTGAGTTGGTGACCAGGGGTCTGTTGTGAAAGCGCCTCCTCAATTCGATCAACTGCTCGAACAAGCCACGAACCTCCAGTGGCACGAGAATGTGAGAGTACTCGCGCGCGGTGAATTTGCTCTGCAACATTTGCTAAGTTGAAGTAGGTACTAAATGCTCTTGCTAATTGCACTGACTCGGCATCAGTGATGTTTGCTAAAACTTCTTCGCCAGAACCTTTACGGACAGATTTTCGAACAGCTTCAACAAGTTCAAGAAGTTCCGGGCCTTCTTGGCGAACCAGTGTCTGCCCCAACAAATCTGCCAAACGCCTTACATCGCTGCGCAATCCAGCGTCATCCGCGGCAAATTTGCTGTGGTTCATTGCTTAATCATCTCAGGTATGTCCCAGCGATCAAAACAATTAGAATTAGCGCTGTTAGCCCCCTTTTAACTGCCGCAGACCCTGGGTAGTTAGAAGTTGGGGCCTTAAGGCATTGGAGGCAGCGCATGCGAGGAGTAATTCCTTTGCTGTCCAAGCAATCCATAAGCGCACAACAAATAGTTGCGCCTTCATCAACATTTCCTTTTCTATTAGCTGCACGTGCAGAAAAACATCCATTGTTAGTCGTTACAAGTTCTAGTCGCAGTAGTGAAGATTTAGTTAATGAACTTCAGGAACTATATGACAATGTTATTGAATTTCCTGCCTGGGAAACTTTGCCCCATGAACGATTGAGCCCCCGCAGCGACACTGTGGCGCTTCGAATTAAAAGTTTGTATGCACTTAAAGAAAAGCATAAACAACATCCAATCATTGTGACTCCAGTAAGAGGCGTTATTCATCGAATTATTAGTGACTTGGGTACTACACCACTTTTACAACTTAAGGTCGGCCAAGAACAGTCCATGGAAGAACTTGTTCGACATTTATCATCTCTTGCATACGTTCGTACTGATTTAGTCGAACGTCGCGGCGAGTTTGCAGTTCGAGGCGGAATTGTGGATCTTTTCTTACCACTTAGCGATTACCCAATACGAATAGATTTCTTTGGCGATGAGATAGAGGACATCAGTTACTTTGAAGTCTCTGATCAACGAACAATAAAGCCTGTAGATTCAAGCATCACGATATTTCCGTGCAGAGAGCTACTACTGACAGATGATGTAAAAAAGCGCGCACTTAAAGCTAAAAGTAAATATGTGGGCGCAGAGGAGATGCTGGACAAAATCAGCGAGGGAATAGTTTTTGAAGGCATGGAGTCTCTAATCCCGCTCCTGATTGAAAAGACAGAGACTTTGTTATCGAGAGTTCCAAAAGGTACGCAGGTCGTGTTTATAGATGAACAGCGAATTGCATCTAGGGCAGATGATCTACTTGCAACCAACGAAGAGTTTCTCAACGCATCTTGGTCTAATGCTGCTTTAGGAGCAGTTGCTCCGATCAATCATGGACTTGAAACTTATATCTCTTGGGATGAGTTAAACCAGGAGATAGAAAACACGCACTTAACTAGAGCAGAGTTGAGTGTTTTTGGAAGTGATTTAGTAGAGGGAACAGAATTTCTTGATTACAGCGCAATTGACCCAATGCGAGGGGACATTGAAAGAACTATTGACGCTCTGAGGCAAGCGCTAGAGAGAAATCAGATTGTTGTTTTTGCTACCCATGGCCATGGAATGTTGGAACGGTATGCCGGAATATTTCGTGGAGCAGATTTACCGGTCAACATCATCGGAAGCCTAATTAACCAACCTGGCAAGGCAACAATCAATGTAACAACTTCCATCATCACTCATGGCTTTGAGAGTCAATCAGATCAGATCTTTTTTATGACGGAAAGAGATTTAACAGGAAGTAAGGGCAGTGTTAAAGATAGTGAACGCTTGCCTACTAAGAGAAAGAAAGCGATTGACCCCTTAGAGCTGAGAGCTGGTGATTTCATTGTTCATGAGCAACATGGAATCGGTCGCTATGTAGAGTTAATGCAACGAAGCGTTGGTGGAGTAACGCGCGAATATTTAATCATTGAATATGCATCGGCTAAACGTGGCCAGCCAGGAGATCGCATCTTTGTACCCACAGACACCTTGGAGCAGGTTTCTAAATACGTTGGCGGAGAGGCACCAACGATTCACCGAATTGGAAGTGGTGAATGGCAAAAAGCAAAGAGCCGTGCACGTAAAGCGGTTCGACAAATTGCAGGTGAGTTAATCAGACTTTATGCAGCAAGAACTAGTTCACCAGGTTTCGCATTTTCAGCAGATACTCCTTGGCAAAGAGAGTTAGAGGACTCGTTCTCTTACATTGAAACTCCAGATCAACTCTCTACTATCGATGAAGTTAAAGCTGATATGGAACGGGCCTATCCAATGGATCGCATTATCTGTGGTGATGTGGGATATGGAAAAACAGAGATCGCTATTCGTGCGGCATTTAAGGCTGTTCAAGATGGCAAACAAGTTGCAGTTCTTGTTCCCACAACTTTACTTGTGCAACAGCACACAAAGACATTTACAGAAAGGTACTCTGGCTTTCCAATAAAAGTTGCAGGTTTATCTCGATTTAACTCTGCCAAAGAGAGTAAAGAAATTCTAAGCGCGTTACAGACAGGCAGTGTGGATGTGGTTATTGGCACCCATCGAATACTTTCAAATGATGTGGTCTTTAAAGATCTTGGACTTGTAGTTGTAGATGAAGAACAGCGCTTTGGCGTTGAGCAAAAAGAATCTTTAAAGAAACTTCGAACTACAGTTGATGTTTTAGCAATGTCTGCAACACCTATTCCGCGTACATTGGAGATGGCAGTAACGGGAATTCGCGAAATGTCCACGATCACAACGCCACCAGAAGAGCGACATCCAATTTTGACCTATGTTGGACCTGCAGAGGACGCGCAGATTGCCGCTGCAATTCACCGCGAGCTTTTGCGAGATGGACAGATTTTCTACTTACATAATCGAGTAGAAAGTATCGATCGAACTGCAGTTCACTTAAAGGAATTAGTACCTGAGGCACGCATACGTGTTGCACATGGGCAAATGTCTGAAGGCGAGTTAGAGGATGTCATCTTGGCTTTTTGGAATCGAGATTTCGATGTTCTCGTGTGTACAACAATTGTTGAAAGTGGTTTAGATATCCAAAATGCAAATACTTTGATTGTCGAACGAGCTGATCGATTTGGACTCTCTCAACTTCACCAAATTCGAGGTCGAGTTGGAAGAGGTCGTGAAAGAGCCTATGCATATTTTCTTTATTCAGCCGAAGAGCCTCTATCGGAGTTAGCACACGAGCGATTAACAACGATTGCAACAAACACTGATTTAGGTGCGGGAATGCGAGTGGCGTTAAAAGATTTAGAGATCCGTGGTGCTGGCAATCTTTTGGGCGGGGAGCAATCGGGACATATTGCAGATGTTGGTTTTGATTTATACATGAGAATGGTTGGCGAGGCGGTTCAAGACTATAAATCTGGAATTATTGAAACAGATGAGAAAGTTCTAGAGTGCAAAGTTGAGCTACCTATAAATGCACATCTATCAACAGAGTATGTACCTGGTGAACGATTACGGTTGGATCTCTATCGCAGATTAGCCGATGTTAAGTCGGCAGATGATGTTAGTTCTATTGAATCTGAACTCATTGATCGTTTTGGCCCCCTGCCACAGGAAGCACAATCTTTACTTGGTGTTGCATCGTTGCGGGCACAAGCTAAGGCTTTGAAGTTAACGGAAGTAATTGTGCAAGGAAAATTTCTGCGCTTCTCGCCTTTGGTTTTGTCAGAGTCAAAGCAGCTTCGCTTAGCCCGCATGTATCCAGGTTCGATTTATAAGTCCACCACAAGTACTGCTTTAGTTGCCTTACCCAAATCAGCGGTCTGGAACCCGTCAGCAAACACTCCAGAAATAGTGGATACTTCTCTTCTGGCCTGGGTCGTTGAGGCGCTAAATCAACTCGGATAAGTAGAAGAAGGCGAGATCATTGTGAAAAAAACTCTTATAGTTGCAGTTGCTGCGTTAGCAGTTGTGCTCTCAGGATGTGCGCAAGTTGGAGCAGCAGCCACTGTTGGTGGAACACGAATCTCGCAGGCCACAGTTCAAGCAAGTGTCGATGCAATTCTTGCCGAGCGTGCAGGAATTGATACATCACAGATGCAACTTGAAACCGGCGAAGCACTTAATCGATCACAACTTCGTTTTTACTTGTTTGGAACTCTACTTCGTGAAGTTGGAGCAGAGCTCAATCTGAATGTAACAAAGGCCGAAATTGATACTCAGCGAGCAGCAATTTTGCAACAAGTTGGTGGAGAAGAGCAACTGCCAATTGCACTTGTATCTGCCGCCATCGCAGCACAGGATTTGGATCTATACATCGAGGCAATAACTTTCTCGGACAAAATTAGTAATCTGATTGCAACAAGTGGAGTTCCTGAAGAACAAATTGGATCAGAGATTCAAAGATTGATAATTGCAAAAGCAAAAGAGCTTGGTGTAACCGTTAACCCTAGATACGGTACGTGGGATCCAGTGACTGCAGATGTAGTTGCAAAAGATGCTGCAGAGTCTGCAGTTACTCCTTCTGGAAACTAAATCACTATGCAAGGCTCTCAACTTCAACGACTTGTTGAAGTCATGGACACATTGCGATCTCCCGGAGGTTGCCCATGGGATGCCGAGCAGACTCATGAGTCTTTGCTTAAATATCTTTTAGAAGAGTCATACGAGTTTATTGAGGCGGTTGAAAATGGTAACCGCGTTGATATGCGAGAAGAGTTAGGCGATGTCTTACTACAAGTTTATTTCCATGCACGAATGGCGCAGGATCACCCGACAGATCCCTTCACAATTGAAGAGGTTGCAGCAGGAATTGCTGACAAGTTAATTCGCAGACACCCCCATGTATTTGCAGGCCTTGAAGTCAGTGGATCTGCCGAGGTTTTAGAAAATTGGGAAGAGATTAAAAAGAAAGAGAAAGGCCGCACTTCACCCGTTGATGGAGTAGCTCTTTCGCAACCAGCCCTACCTTTGCTAGAAAAACTTTTGTATCGCGCAGATAAATTCAAAGTACATGTACAGAGCCCGCAAGCAAATGAATTAGAAGCTCCTGCCGATGAAAGCGCAGTGGGCCAAGCCCTGCATGCAGTTATCGCATGGGCTCACGCCAATGGAATAGATGCTGAGGCTGCCCTTCGAAAGGAAGCGATACGAGTTAGGGATCAGATTCGTTCGAAAACTCAGAGTTAACTCACGGTAGTATTGGCTCTATAACTTCAGAATGAATGTATAAACCAGTGCGATTTCAGAGTTGAGGTCGGCGAGAAAGAATAAAACTCAGAGGAGACGTACGTGGCAATAATTCAGGCATTAGGTGCTCGTGAAATTCTGGACTCCCGTGGAAATCCAACGGTTGAAGTTGAAATTGAACTAGAAGATGGAACACAAGCACGCGCTGCTGTTCCAAGTGGGGCATCAACTGGAGCATTTGAAGCAGCTGAGCTTCGAGATGGTGGCAAGAGATATTTAGGAAAAGGTGTTGAGAAGGCAATTGCATTTGTTAACAATGAAATTGCATCAGAGATCATTGGTTATGATTCACAAGATCAGCGCTTGATTGACACAGCAATGATTGAACTAGATGGAACTGCAAACAAATCTAGACTTGGCGCAAATGCGATTCTTGGAGCATCACTAGCAGTAGCTAAAGCATCAGCAGATTCTGCCGATCTTTCATTGTTCCGTTATTTGGGCGGGCCAAATGCACATGTGCTTCCGGTGCCTATGATGAATATTTTAAATGGCGGTGCACATGCAGATACGAATGTTGATATTCAAGAATTTATGATCGCACCAATCGGTGCGCCAACTTTTCGTGAATCACTTCGTTGGGGCGCAGAGATCTATCACGCTCTCAAGGCAGTTCTTAAAAAGCGTGGCCTAGCAACATCAGTGGGAGATGAAGGTGGTTTTGCGCCAAATCTAGATAGCAACCGCGCAGCCCTAGATTTAATTCTAGAGGCGATTGAAGCAGCAGGATTTAAACCTGGAAGTCAGATTGCATTGGCCATGGATGTGGCTGCAACAGAGTTTCATGAAAAGGGTATGTACACATTTGAAGGAGCATCAAAGAGTTCAGATGAAATGATTGCCTATTACACATCACTCGTTGATGCTTATCCAATTGTTTCAATCGAAGATCCACTCAATGAAGAAGATTGGGCTGGTTGGACTCAGATGACCAAGGTTTTAGGTTCTCGTATTCAAATCGTTGGCGATGATCTTTTTGTAACTAATCCGCAGCGACTTGCCCGTGGAATTGAAGGTAATACTGCAAACGCGTTGTTGGTTAAAGTAAATCAGATCGGAACTCTGACAGAGACTATTGATGCTGTAGAAATGGCGCACCGTGCTAACTACCGAAGCATGATGAGTCACAGATCAGGTGAAACCGAAGACACAACAATTGCTGACTTAGCAGTTGCTCTAAATTGTGGACAGATCAAAACAGGTGCTCCTGCTCGATCAGAGCGTGTTGCAAAGTACAACCAACTTCTTCGCATTGAAGAAGAGCTAGAAGATGGCGGTATCTATGCAGGGCGTGATGCTTTCCCACGCTTTAAAGGATAAACACATCTGATGGCACGTCGACAATTAAGTTTTCGCCGCCGTACCAATAATCGTGCCTTGGCATTTATTGCAATTCTTTTTGTATTAACTCTTGCGATAGCACCGCCAGTTAAACATTACTTCACACAGCGTGCTCAAATCAGTGCACTTGAATCACAGCTTTCTGCAGACAATGTTGCTCTGCAAAAGGCGCGAGAAGAGCTACTGCGTTGGCAAGATCCTGAATATATAAAGTCACAGGCACGTGAGCGTCTACATTTTGTTTTACCAGGTGAGCGTCAATACATAGTCGTTGATGGATCCACGACGCGTTCGGAAGAAAACACAACTGAAATTGCCAGTGCACTTACCGATGGACAGCCTTGGTATGCCAGGTTAATTGCTTCAATCAGTGAGACAGATAGTAAATGAGAGAAGTTTCTCAAGCAGATCTTGATTGGATTGAGGTTCAGCTTGGACGCACACCTCGTGATGTGCATGCGATCGCATACCGATGTCCCTGCGGTAAACCTGCTGTCGTTGAGACTCCGCCGCGGTTAGAAGATGGAACACCTTTTCCAACTTTCTACTACGCAACCTGTCCACGGCTAACTGCTGTGATTTCAACTTTAGAAACAACAGGATTAATGGGACAGATGAATGATCGTCTTGAAACAGATGCACAGTTATCCGGTGCTTATGCCGCCGCCCATGATGATTACATCGCTGCACGTTCTGCTCTTCAAATGGATGTTCCAGAGGTTGAGAACGTCTCTGCTGGAGGAATGCCCAATCGAGTCAAATGTTTGCACTCATTAGTTGCACATTCATTAGCAGCAGGTCCCGATGTTAATCCATTGGGTGATGAAGCTTTAGAGCAACTACCGCAGTGGTGGAAGAGCAATCCATGCGGGTAGCAGCAATTGATTGCGGCACAAATTCAATCCGACTTCTAATTGCAGATGTAGAGTCAAACAAACTCCGTGAAGTTGTGCGAGATATGGAAGTTGTTCGTCTTGGACAAGGCGTTGATAAAACAGGAGAGTTTCATCCAGATGCAATTGCGCGAACGCTAGAAGCTGTCGATAAGTATGCTGCGGAGATCGCCAGGCGCGGTGTTGAAAAGATTCGCTTCTGTGCAACAAGTGCGACAAGAGATGCAACTAATCGGGCATTGTTTATTGATGGAGTGCGTGAGCGATTAGGAATCGATGTTGAAGTTATCACCGGTATCGAAGAAGCAGAACTTTCGTTTATAGGTGCTATTCAAGAGTTAGATCCCAAATCTGGACCTTTTTTAGTCGTAGATATTGGTGGGGGTTCTACTGAATTTGTCTTTGGGAATACCACAGTTGAGGCAGCAAAAAGTGTCAATATCGGATGTGTGCGAATGAGTGAGCGTCACTTTACAAATGATCCTCCAACGGACAGCCAAGTCCAATTAGCTCGTACAGATATTCAACAAGCTATTGCATTAGCAGCGACCGAAGTTCCTATAACCAAAGCTAAAACTCTTATAGCAGTTGCAGGAACGGCAACAACAGTTGCAGCCGCCGCACTTGATCTAGAGGTTTATGATCGTTATTCAATTCATCTTTCACGTATTTCCTCAGAGAAGGTCCATAAAGTTGCTGAAATGTTTCTTGCGATGGACAGAGGTGAAAGAAGCAATCTTGGTTATATGCATCCCGGTCGAAATGATGTTATAGCTGCGGGTTCACTAGTGCTTTCAGAGGTAATGAAAGCTACGGCAGCAACGCAGTTCATTGCCTCAGAGACAGATATTTTGGATGGCATCGCGCTCTCAATTGCCAGCACCAGTTGAACCACGAATGATTTATGCTTTTGGGACAAGCGCAATTGTGGGATTTAGATCTAGAAATTAAGTGTAGATTTACCTCCGCTTGTAACTAACTTGGTAACGCCCCGATAGCCCAATGGCAGAGGCAGAGGACTTAAAATCCTCCCAGTGTGGGTTCGACCCCCACTCGGGGCACCATTTCTCAGTACCTTTTAAGCAAGTTGGCCCACTTTAATTGGCCTCCAAAGTTGAGTAACCGTACGATTATGGTGCTTGAAAACCTTGGGAAATTCTCAGGGCTTGAAAGAAGGAGAAAAAGATATGCGCAGTTCAAACCCTGTTTTAGGACGGGCGTTTAATCAGCGTGGATACGCTGCATTTGATCCGAGCACGATTAACTCAGACCCAGCAGCGCTAGAGAATTTGTATAACTCACCAGCTGCATCATCACTTCGTACTGGTCGTATGACTATTGATGATGTTGTAACACGCACTGCAATTCTTTTTGCAGTTCTTGTGACAGTTGGTGCGGGTGCATGGACACTTAACCTCGGTGGCGGAGCGTTATTGCTCGGCTTTATCGGTGGACTTGTTCTTGCAATGGTAAATATTTTTAGCAAGACAGTTAAGCCGGCTCTAGTTATTGCATATGCTGCATTTCAAGGTTTAGCACTTGGAACACTAAGCAATATGTACAACACGGTATATGACGGAATTGTAAGCCAAGCAATTCTGGTAACAATTTCAGCATTTGCTGCAATGTTGTTTGCATACAAGAGCGGTCGTATTCGTGTGACACCTAAGTTCACTAAAGTCTTAATGACTGCGCTCTTGGGTTACTTTGTTTTGGCTATGGTTTCACTCATTGGATCATTCTTTGGTGCAAGTCTTTACAACATCGGTGGACTTGGTCTCATTCTTGCAGCTGGTGGAATGGTGCTTGCAGCATTCTTCTTGATTCTAGATTTTGATCAGATTCAAAACAGCATCAATGCAGGAGTTCCACAGACTGAGTCATGGCGAGCAGCTTTTGGACTTATGGTGACAATCGTTTGGTTGTACATGGAAGTTCTGCGCTTGCTATCAATCTTGCGTGGCAACGACTAATTAAAGATCTTCATCGAGGGGCTTCAGGTTTTTAACCTGGGGCCCTTCGGCATTTCTAGTCTCTGGAATTTGATAGGCCAAATATAAAGCTATTAAGAAAATAGCTGCCGATGCTCCAAATGCAATTCGATAAGAGTAAAGATCTGCAAGCCATCCAATTACTACCGGACCAACAATCATTCCGGCATCTCCGGCCATTTGGAAGACGGCAATAACTTTGCCGCCTTTACCTTTGATGATGTCTCCTACAATGCTTGCAGGAACTGTTGCAAGAAATGCTCCACCAAAGCCAAGCACCGCCATTGAGAGCAAGAAGATCCAGATATTTGTTGCAAAAGTTAAAAGTAGAACGCCAACCATTACTGCGTTAGCTCCAATAATTGACGCGGCCCTTCGCCCTTTAGAGTCAGAAAAGCGGCCACCACGCAGTAGGAATACTCCTTGCAATATGGCCGAAAGTGCTAACCCATATCCAACAACTACCGTAGTGGAGTTAAGTTCGTCTGTTACAAAAATAGGAAGTATTGATGCTCGCAAACCAAAAAATACCCATGTTGAGATGAAACCTAAAACTAATGCAATTCGATAAGGCTTCATTGCAAAGGCCTGTTTCAAGTTTGTTGATTCTATTTCTTGAGTTTTACTTAATTGAGGCATTGCCGATTCACCCTTTAGAAAAGCAAGAGCCACAACACCGGAGACAAAGAGCAAAATGGAGTAAACAAAAAATGGTGCGCGAAGTGAAATGATGGATAACAGCCCTCCGATAGCAGGACCTGTGATTCCACCTAATATGAATGCGCCCTGATACACCGATTGAGCATGGCCTCTGTGGTTGTCATCCACGGCACGCATGATTACTGATCCTGCGGCAACAGAAAACATCGAAGAACCTAGGCCGCCAGCTGCTCTAAAAACAAGTAGTTGGGTGTAGTTCTGTGCGATACCGGCCAAAAAAGTAAAGAAGGCAACCATAAAAACTCCAGTTGCAAATACTCGTCTTTCACCAAATCGATCTGTCAATGTTCCAGAGATTATTCCAGATGCAAAACGTGTAATTGCAAAGGCCGAAACCATAAAACCAATTGCTGCGTTATTTACTCCAAATGATTTTGCAAAGACAGGAATGGCGGGCATAACAATTCCAAAACCAACGGCAACAAAAAAAGAGGCCGCAATGAGAATGGAAACTTCTCGCGGCAACCCCTTAAATGGTGATGTGATCAACCCAGTGCTTCTCCTGCTGCATCTTCTCGAGCCGCTGCATACTCTTTATTTGTGCGAAGTGGCATCTCACGAAGCATAAGTGCCAATAAGAATCCAAGGGCCGTAACTGGGGCGGCTGCATAAAAGACAATATGGAATGAACTAACAAAGGCTTCAAGTGCTGTTGTTTTGATCTCTGGTGGCAGAGTATTGAGCACTGCCGTGTTATCGCTAATTCCCTCTAACTTGCTTATATCAAAACCACTCAGTGCGGCAGGATTTGTCGTTGCAAGTTGCGTGAAATTACTTTCTAGATAGTGACTAACTCGATTAGTCAAAATACTTCCAAAAATCGCTGTACCAAAAACAGAACCTAATGAGCGGAAGAAAGTGTTAGAACTTGTCGCTACTCCCATATCTTTGAAGTCAATTGAGTTTTGCAAGGCAATGACAATTGTTTGCATGGAAAGTCCAAGCCCTGCGCCCACCATCACTGCATAGATTGAAATCTGCCAAAATGGGGTGTCTATCTCTAGCCTTGTCATTAGAAGAATTCCAGCGGTCATCAAGAATGTTCCGGCAACTGGGAAACGCTTGTAGTGACCGTGTTTGGAGATCAATTTTCCAGAGATTATTGACGTTGTGACAATGCCAAGCATAAGAGGGATTAGCTTCAATCCTGCGGTAGTTGCACTATCACCTTTAACTACCTGCAAATAAAGCGGCAACATAACAATCGCGCCAAACATACCCGCACCGATTACAGCACCGAGCAGAGATGTTATTGAAAAAGTATGATTCTTAAAAAGATAGAGAGGAAGAATGGGCTCTTTAGCTCGTTTTTCCCAGAATAAAAATAATACGGCCAGAATCAATCCTGCAAGTAGATATCCAACAGTTCTTGGATCTGTCCAACCATTTTGTGGCCCAAAAACAGCAGTTGAAAGAAGTACCAGTGTTACAGCGCTGACCATTAATAATGCACCAAGGTAGTCAATCGAATGCTCACGCTTAACTTTAGGAATATGCAGAACAGCGGAAGTAACAATTAGTGATGCAATACCAATTGGAAGATTGATATAAAAAATCCAACGCCACCCAGTGATGCCAAACAACTCACCACGGTCGGAAAAGAATCCTCCAAGTAGTGGTCCTGCAACTGATGAAAGTCCCCAGACTGCACCGAAATATCCTTGGTAGCGCCCACGTTCGCGTGGAGCAACAATGTCTCCAATAATCACAAAAGTGAGAGCCATTAATCCGCCTGCACCCAAACCTTGAAGAGCACGAAATGCAATCAGCTGCTCCATATTTTGAGAGGCTCCAGCTAAGAAGGATCCAACAAGAAACGTGACGATAGCGAATTGAAAAACTATTCGACGGCCATAGATGTCAGAGATTTTTCCGTATAGTGGAGTTGATGCAGTTGAAGTCAAAAGGTATGCAGTAACTACCCAGGTGTAATGATTTAAGCCATTAAATTCTTCCACAATGCTCTTTAGAGCAGTAGAAACAATGGTTTGATCAAGGGCTGCAAGGAGCATTCCAGACATTAAACCGCCGAGAATCACCATAATCTCTTTGTGTGTGAAGTTTTTTGGTGTCGTGGGTAATGAATTGCTATTGCTCATTTTGGTAAGGTTACTCCGTGAAGACAGTAGAAGCCAAACACCTCGTAAAAACCTATCGAAATGGTGAAGTTAAGGCACTCAATGATCTTTCATTAGATGTTGAAGAGGGAACTGTTTTAGGTGTTTTAGGTCCAAACGGTGCAGGAAAAACTACAACTGTTCGAATTCTTGCAACGCTTTTAAAGCCAGATTCTGGATCGGCAACAGTTGCAGGAATTGATGTAATCAAAAACCCCGAAAAAGTTCGCGAAGTTATTGGACTATCTGGCCAGTATGCAGCCGTAGATGAAACATTAACTGGTTGGGATAACTTAGTGATGTTTGGGCGTTTGTATCATTTAGGTTATAAAAAATCTGTTGATCGCGCCAATGAACTTTTGGAACGCTTTGATTTAACCGAAGCTGCCAAAAGACCGATCACCACATATTCAGGTGGAATGCGTCGTCGACTGGACCTGGCTGCATCTCTAATTGTTAGACCTAAAGTTTTGTTTTTAGATGAACCGACAACAGGTTTGGATCCTCGTGGTCGCCAAGATATGTGGAGCGTTATCCAAGAGCTTGTAACAGGTGGTGTGACAGTTCTCTTGACTACTCAGTATCTTGAAGAGGCAGATCAGTTGGCTGATGACATTGCTGTAATTGATCGAGGTACCGTAATTGCAAGAGGAACTTCTGATGCGTTAAAGACTCAAGTCGGTGGTGAAAAATTAGAGATCACTGTTGAAAATGCTGACATTGCAAAAACTCAAGAGATTGTGACTCGGGTTAGTGGACATAGTGCGTATGTAAATACAAGAACTGTCAGCGCACCCGTTGTAAATGGTTCTAAGGATTTGCTGGAGGCCTTGCGCGCTCTAGATGATGCCAAAATTCATCCTCTAGATATTGGTTTAAGGCGTCCATCTCTAGACGATGTGTTTTTATCTTTAACTGGACACGTTGCAGAAGAAGTCAGCGCAGAACCTGCCACACTAAAGAAAGGGCGAAAGAAATGAATCACGCAATTAGTGATGCTCTTGTAATTACTAAACGCCAACTTTTGCAGCTCTCACGTGTGCCTGAAGTGCTTATTTTCTCAACCATTCAGCCAGTAATGTTTGTTTTATTGTTTCGATATGTTTTCGGCGGATCAATTGATACAGGCCAACCTGGTGGCTATGTGCAGCTATTGATGCCTGGAATATTTGTTCAGACCGTTGCATTTACCCTTGTTGCCACAGCATCTGGGTTGGCAGAAGATATGAAAAAGGGGTTGATTGATCGCTTTAGATCTCTGCCAATTTCACGTGGCGCAGTAGTAATTGGTCGAACATTTGGTGATGCGCTCCTAAATATTTTGGTACTGGCGATTATGGCCACGACTGGTTATGTCGTTGGTTGGCGTCCAACTTCAGGAATTCTTCAAATAACTCTTGCCTTCTTCTTTCTTTTTATGTTTGGTTACGCACTTTCTTGGATCGGTATTTTTGTTGGGTTATCCGTAAAGGATGCAAGAACGGTGCAAAATGTTGGATTCATTGTGACTTTTCCACTTACCTTCCTATCTAATGCATTTGCACCAACAACAGGAATGCCACGAGCACTTCAGTACTTTGCAGAATGGAATCCAGTTTCATCCATGGTTGCAGCCTGTCGTCAGCTATTTGGATTGGAAAATCAATTTGGCGCCACTGCTAACTCCTGGCCAAGTCAAAACCCATTGGCTACATCTTTGATTTATATGGCCTTGTTAATGCTGATTTTTATTCCACTGAGTATCCGCAAGTATAAAAATACGTCTGCTTGATTTGTTCTTGATCACTGCTTAATTTCTGTAATCAAATAGAGGCCGTCAAATTATGCATAAAATTCAGCGGCAACAATTTCCACTGAAATTTCGCGACCATTTGGCGCCGTATAACTAACTTTCATTCCTATTTCGGCGCCAAGTACTGCAGCACCTAATGGTGAATTCTCACTATAGACATCTAAGTCACCTGATGAAATCTCACGAGAACCAAGCAAGAACTTCATTTCATCTCCGGCGATGATGGCTGTTACGACCATTCCTGATCCGACTTTTCCATCCGCACTAGCTGGTGGTGTTCCGATATGAGCCGTTTCTAACATTTGCTTTAGTTGTCGAATACGGGCTTCCATTTTGCCTTGTTCATCACGCGCTGCGTGGTAACCACCGTTTTCCTTTAAATCACCTTCTGCGCGAGCAGCTTCAATCTTTGCAGTGATCTCTTTGCGACCCGGACCTTCGAGGAAGGTGAGTTCACTTTGCAAGCGATCAGCTGCTTCTTGAGTGAGCCATGTCTGCGTCATAAGGTCTAACGGTACTGGTTACTTACTTCGGGCGACAACCCAGTACGTCAGCATTAACAGCTTCTATGCGTGTGGCAACTGAAGTTCTCAGTTCAACTTTTCCTTGCCCAGCAGGGACCTCTTCATCTAATTGGCCAACAATGTTCTTGTAGTAATCCCTGGCGATGAGGGTACAAATTACTGGGCCATCAACGCCATCTCTATCTACCGAATAGCGAATAGAAGTTTCGCGATCACTTTCAACAGTAAATGAAATCAATTGCACACGGATAGGTGGATTTGAATGGTGAAGTCCGGCCCATGTGAGCCATCCAATACCGGCAACTGCGATAAAAACTGCAAAACCAACCCAGTTACGACCCTTTTTTATGCCGTAACGGTCATCGTAATCAAACGGGCTTTGCGATTGCATGACATGATTGTCTCATGGAAGAAGAAGTATTTATGGGCTCAGCAGGTTCTCTGACAGTTGGCCTGCTGGTAATTGCCGTTGCATTCTTGTTGCGCAGTTTTTACAAGCGTTTCATGGGTGTTAATCGAAGTGATGACTCACAAGAGTAGTTTTCTTACCAAACTTGGCCAAGTTGTTGCAGTCTTACTTGTAGCTGCCCTTTTTGTAGCCTTAGGGTTTTGGCAACTGCAGCGAGCTGCAGATTTAAAGGAGTCTTTAAAGGTAGCAACGGCCATCGATACCAATGTTGTTCCACTTGAATCAATCACCAGCCCACGCCAAGCAATTCCTGCATCTGCATTGAATAGAACAGTTTCAGTTACAGGTAAGTACATTGCAAACTTTAAAGCTGCAAATCAACAAGATGGTAATGGTGTGATTCAAGATTGGGAGTCTGCGCTTTTGCAGGTTGGTGAAAGATCTGCAATTTTGGTTGTCCGTGGCCTGTGGTCTGAAAGATTGTTAAATCCAGATATTCAGCAATCGATGAATATTGAAGTCGAGGGCTTATTAGTTGCCAGCCAAGATGGAGATCGAGCCAGAAATCAACCTGGTGAAATTTCACGGTTAGACAGCGCGGTTGTCACATCCTTGACTGATCTGGATTTATTTGATGGATATATAGTTGCAACTTCTGAAGCTACAAGGGATCAATCACTAGAGCGCACCAGAGTTGTCCCAGAGAGACTGCAGTCTCGAATCCCTGGTTTTTACTGGCAGCACCTTTCATATGTGGTGATTTGGTGGCTAATGGCCGCCGTTGTTGTCTTTCTACCCTTTTATCGTCGTAGAGTTAGCACATGAGCGGTGCACTGAAGCGGTTTAGAGTAATGGCCATAATTGCCGGGGTAATGTCTTTGCTTCTATGGTTTGTAGATTTACCAGTTGTATATCTTTTCAATAATGAGGACTGGAAATCGATGGTTGCCTGGATTCCATTTGTACATGGCTGGATATATGCCGCATATGTTTTAACTGCTCTTCAATTTGCTACAAAGGCGCGTTGGTCACTAAAAAAGACAGTGTGGTTAATTCTTGCCGGCACACTTCCAATTGCCTCATTTGCTGCGGAGCGCAGAGTTGTTCGACAGTATTCGTAGGCTGATTAAATCGCTGCTTTATCCACTCTATGAACGGCGCTTAGTTCGATCCCTCGATTTTTCAAAAACTCCCCACCATGTTGGAGTGATCTTGGATGGAAACAGGAGATGGGCTAAATCAAATCCAACTTCCCACGATCCTCATGGTCATAAAGCTGGCGCAGGAAAGATCATTGAGTTTTTGAGGTGGTGCGATGAGGCAGAAGTTAAGGTCGTTACGTTGTGGTTGCTTTCAACAGATAACTTCAAGCGATCCCAAGAAGAAATTGATGAGTTACTAAAAATAATTGGAGATACCGTCGATGAGTTAGCGGCAACTGGTCGCTGGAACATCAAGGCCGTTGGCGCGATGGATTTACTACCCCGATGGCTTGAAGAAAAACTAAGCGCCCTAAAGCCCATTCGAAACGATGGCGTAGAGGTAAATGTTGCCATTAGTTATGGCGGGCGACGCGAGATTGTGGATGCTGTTAAAAGCTATATGAGCCAAGAAGACAAAGCTGGTCGATCTCTTGCTGATGCTGCCTCACAACTAACAACTGAGGATATTTCAAAGTTTTTATATACAGCCGGACAACCAGACCCTGAACTTTTGATTCGCACCTCAGGCGAACAACGTTTAGGTGGCTTCTTGCTATGGCAAAGCGCCGCATCCGAGTACTACTTTTGTGAGGCATATTGGCCAGATTTTCGCCGGGTTGATTTTCTTCGAGCCTTGCGTTCTTACTCTGTGAGACAACGACGTTTTGGTTCATAAATAAGTAGTTCAAATTTCACTTTTGCCTATAGCGTGTCTGCGCAAATTAATAGCCAGTTAGTTCTACCTTTTCACTGTCAGAAGCAAACCCCCCCAACACAATTAAATGTAGGAGTAAGCATTGGCTGCTAAGGTCCAAAAAGGGCGAAAAACCTTTGTTTTAGATACCAGCGTTTTGCTTGCAGACCCAGGGGCCCTAGTTAAGTTTGCCGAACATGAAGTGATAATTCCGATTGCCGTTATCGGAGAGCTTGAGACAAAAAGAGATCATCCAGAGTTGGGCTATTTTGCTCGGGCAGCCCTTAGAGCATTAGATGATTTGCGCATAACTCATGGTCGATTAGATAAACCACTAACCATTACACCTGAAGGCGGCACTTTATCTGTCGAACTCAATCACACAGATCTTTCTACTCTGCCTCATGGCTTTTTGCGGGATGGAACAAATGACACGCGGATACTTGCAATAGCAAAAAACCTGATGTCTGATGGCAAAGAAGTTGTCCTAGTCACAAAAGATTTACCACTTCGAGTTAAGGCATCATCTGTTGGTGTTGAAGCTCAGGAGTATCTTGCCGAATTAGTCTCAAACAGCGGATGGACTGGCATAGAAGAGTTGCATGTTGATTCATCTGTTATCGATGATCTCTATGCACGCGAACTTGCAGATCATGAAGCGGCTCATCAACTTCCAGTTCACACCGGGGTTGTCTTGCATTCTCAGAAGAACAGCGCTCTTGCCCGCGTTACTGCCGATAAACAGTTGAAGTTAGTCAGGGGAGATCGCCAAGCCTTTGGATTGCATGGTCGAAGCGCGGAACAGAGAATTGCATTAGATATTTTGCTAGATGAATCTGTTGGAATTGTCTCTCTTGGTGGGCGGGCAGGAACCGGAAAGTCAGCATTGGCTTTGTGCGCTGGGCTAGAGGCGGTAATGGAAAAACGTCTTCACAAGAAGGTAGTTATCTTTCGCCCGCTCTATCCAGTTGGTGGGCAAGAGTTGGGCTACTTGCCAGGATCTGAAGGCGAGAAGATGTCGCCATGGGCTCAGGCAGTCTTTGACACCTTGGGTGCTCTGGTTAGTCAGGCAGTTATCGATGAGATCATCGATCGGGGCTTAATCGAAGTTTTGCCACTGACACATATCCGCGGTCGCTCACTTCACGACTCATTTGTCATCGTCGATGAGGCTCAATCTTTAGAGCGCGGTGTTTTGTTAACCGTCCTTTCCAGAATCGGAACGGCCTCCAGAGTGGTGCTCACTCACGACATCGCCCAAAGAGACAATCTGCGGGTCGGTCGCCATGACGGAGTCGTGGCTGTGGTCGAGACTTTGAAGGGCCATCCGCTCTTTGCCCACGTTACTTTGACCAGAAGCGAGCGCTCGCCGATCGCAGCCCTTGTCACCGAGCTTTTAGAGGGCCCAGTCTCGGGCTAAAGAGCCCTAATTCAATCTCACAGTCACATTTGGTGCATTTCGGACATTGCCCTAACTGACCTGCGGTTTTACCAGTCCACAACAAAAAAGTTACCTGTGAATTTGCGACTTTAGCCTACTTTGATTTGCCCGAGGTGCCCTCGTGGCGCACGATAGAGCCATCCCCGTAGTACATGAAGCCTCTTTTGAGGTGGATTGACCATGGGGCTGAACTAAGGGTGAGGACCCAAGGATTAGGGATCTAGTCCAAAGAGATGAGTCAGAAGGGAGTGCCAGAGATGAGTTCGATAACAACGATTGCAGGAATGTTCACGAAAAAAGCTGTGGTCGCCTGGACCCTTATCGCTGGGCTTTTACTGGCCGTGGCTTTGCTGCCTAATGCCAATGCGACAGAGAATTTAGTTGCGGGCTCTGAAGCCTCCAAATCTGTCGTAGCCATCGACCCTGGCTCAGAGACCTCCTTTCTTGGGGAGAGTTTCACCACGATTGCAGGGGCAATCTTTTCAAAAGATTTGGCCTTAGTTTCTGCGGCAAGTATTCAAGTTGAACTTGCTCGCACACCTTATGGCGCGAAAAAAGTTGCCAAGGACATTCTCTTTAATGAATATGGTTTCAAAAATGTCCAGTACGAATGTCTCAAAGAGTTATGGACAGAGGAAAGTAATTGGCGTTATAAAGCTCACAACAAAAGATCTGGCGCACATGGAATCCCACAAGCATTACCTGCAAACAAAATGGATGTTGTCGCAGCAGACTGGCGAACAAATCCAGTGACACAGATTCGTTGGGGACTTCGCTATATCAGCATTCGTTATGAGACACCTTGCAAGGCTTTATCAAAGCATAAACGAAGCAACTGGTACTAATTAAACTTCTGGTCTAGTACTAATTTTTAACGGCACAGAAGTCTCGGCATAAAAATCCTGCCCTTTATCATCAACAACAATAAATGCTGGAAAATCTACGACATCAATTTTCCACACAGCTTCCATCCCTAACTCTTCAAAATCTAGGACCTCAACTTTTTTGATGCAGTCTTGTGCAAGACGAGCAGCTGGTCCACCAATAGAACCAAGATAAAACCCACCATGTGTTTTACAGGCATTTGTTACTGCTTTAGAGCGATTACCTTTCGCAAGCATCACCATAGAACCACCGAGTGATTGGAAATAATCCACGTACGAGTCCATGCGCCCTGCTGTTGTTGGGCCAAATGATCCGGATGAATAACCTGCAGGAGTTTTTGCAGGACCAGCGTAATAAACAGCGTATTTCTTAAAGTACTCAGGCATTGGCTTTCCTGAATCGATCATCTCTTTAATCTTTGCATGGGCTAAATCTCTGGCAACAACCATGGTTCCAGTTAATGAAACTCGAGTCTTTACAGGATGCTTTGAAAGTTCAGCACGGATCGCATCCATTGGCTGGTTTAAATCAATTGCAACGACCGCGTCATTTAGGTGAAGGTCAGTTGTCTCTGGCAGAAAGTGCGCAGGATCGCGCTCTAACTCTTCTAGGAATATTCCATCTTTAGTGATCTTGGCTTTTGCCTGACGATCTGCAGAGCAAGAAACAGCGATGGCAATAGGTAATGAGGCGCCATGGCGTGGAAGACGAACAACACGAACATCATGGCAAAAATATTTACCACCAAACTGTGCCCCAATTCCAAGTGTTCTAGTTAGTTCTAGAACTTTGGCTTCAAGCTCTTTATCTCGAAATCCATGGCCCGTTGCAGCATCTCCAGTAGTTGGGAGTGAATCCAAATATTTAGTACTTGCCAATTTTGCAGTTTTAACAGTGTGCTCGGCACTTGTACCGCCGATAACAATTGCAAGGTGATACGGCGGACATGCTGCAGTACCGATTGAACGGAGTTTTTCATCTAGCCATGTCATAAAAGATTCAGGGTTTAAAACCGCTTTAGTTTCTTGATACAAGAAAGATTTATTAGCACTTCCGCCACCCTTGGCAATATAAAGCAAGTTGTACTCATCAGGGTGATCACTATCTGAATAGATCTCAATCTGTGCTGGCAGATTATTTCCTGTGTTTTTCTCTTCCCATGTTGTAACAGGTGCCATCTGAGAATATCTAAGATTTAGTTGGGTGTAAGCGTCATAGATTCCCTGCGAAATAGCCACTTCATCCTTGCTTGTTGTTAAGACATATTGACCTTTTTTACCCATGACAAGTGCAGTACCTGTGTCTTGGCACATTGGTAAAACTCCACCAGCTGCGATGTTTGCATTTTTCAAAAGATCAATTGCCACAAAGCGATCGTTAGGTGAGCTCTCTGGATCTTTGACAATGTTTTCTAACTGCGCAAGATGATCCGAACGTAGGTAATGGGAAATATCGTGAATTGCTTCGGCAGTTAGTTTTTCCAGCGCAGATGGCTCTACTTGAAGAAACTCTTTATCTCCATGCTTGACCACACTCACGCCTTCTTTACTTACAAGGCGGTACTTAGTTGTATCTGCACCTAAAGGTAGGAGTTCGGAATAAGTAAATTGGGGCATTTATGGCTTAGCCGCATCTAGTTTTTTCTTAGCGCCATCTAGCCACTCTTGGCAGATCTTGGCCAACTCTTCGCCTCGCTCCCAAAGTTTTAGGGACTCTTCCAAAGTTGCACTGCCTGCTTCAAGTGATTCAACTACTTCAGCAAGTTCATCTCTAGCTGCTTCATATGAAATCTTCTTGGCCTCACTCATGGGATAAATCTACTCTCTCTTTGCCATCAACGTTAAAAACACTCATGTGCCAATGCTTACTTACCGGGCCCATTTGCAGTGGCTGTTGCCTCACCTTTTGCCAGGCGCATCCGTAGTTGCTCGCCAGCCTTCAATCGTTTTGGATCAGTAAGAATCTCACCATTACTTAATTGAACGACAGAATATCCACGATCTAACGTGGCTTGTGGAGACAGTGCACGAACACGGGCCTTAATCTGCTTTAACTCTTCTTTGGCTAATTTCAACCTGGCAGCAAATGATCGATGGGATCTATCTTTTAGAGCAGTAATTACCTCTGCTCTGCTTGAAATTAAAACGAATGGATCTTTCATCACCGGGCGTGCCATTAAGTTTGTAATCCGTGTGCTCTCAAGATCAATTAAATTCACTAAACGACGTCGTCCACGATCTTTAAGGGCCGAAATCATTGCAATCTCTTCTGCAATATCTGGAACAACTCTCTTGGCAGCATCTGTTGGCGTAGAAGCTCGATAGTCTGCAACTAAATCTAAAAGTGGTGAATCTTTCTCATGTCCGATGGCGCTAACTATTGGTGTTTTACAAGATGCGGCAAGACGAACTAAACCTTCATCACTAAATGGAAGTAAATCTTCAAAAGAGCCACCACCACGGGTAATGATTATTACTTCAACCGTTTTGTCTGCTTCTAGGTCACGAAGTGCTTCTGAAACTTCGCTCACAGCAGCAGCGCCTTGAACGGTGACCTCTCGAATCTCAAATTGAACACTTGGCCATCTACGTTTGGCGTTTTCGACAACATCTTTTTCCGCATCGGTATTGCGACCACAGATCAAACCAATTTTTTGTGGCAATAGAGGAAGTGCAACTTTGCGATCAGTATCAAATAATCCTTCTGCCGCCAATGTATTTTTCAGCGCTTCCAAACGTGCAAGTAATTCCCCAACACCAACTTGTCGAATTTCACGAGCTGAAAACGAAAGAGAGCCATTTTTTGTATACCAGGATGGCTTTGCATACAAAACAACACGTGCGTTTGCAGGAAGTGGCTGCGCTGCAGCAATTACTGATTTGTGACACATCACTGAAATTGACATGTCGACGCTTGGATCGCGCAAGCGGATAAAGGCCATCATGCCGCTGCGCTCATTTAGTTCGCTTATCTCGCCCTCGATCCAAATTGGACCTAAGCGATCTACGTACTCTTTGATCGCTTCAGTAACTACCCGAACCGTTGCCGGGGCTTCACTTGAAGTTTCAAACATGGATAGAGCCTAATAGACTGAACCCATGGCTAAGAGAGTTCTGCTTGCGGCGCCCCGCGGATATTGCGCAGGTGTGGATCGTGCAGTTATTACAGTGGAAAAAGCCTTGGCTCTTTATGGGGCGCCGGTCTATGTGCGCAAACAAATCGTTCACAATATTCACGTCGTTGCATCCCTTGAAGCAAAGGGTGCGATCTTTGTTGATGAAACAGATGAAGTTCCAGAAGGTAAAACTGTTGTTTTCTCTGCTCACGGTGTCTCACCTTTGGTTCACGAACAAGCAGCTGCGCGAAATTTAAAAACAATCGATGCCACTTGTCCACTCGTAACGAAAGTTCATCATGAAGTGCGTCGATTTGCCGGTGAAGGCTCAGAGATTTTGCTCATTGGCCACCATGACCATGAAGAGGTTGAAGGTACAGCCGGTGAAGCTATTGGCCAAGTTCGAATTGTTGATGGATTAGAAGGTGCACGAACTGTTCAACCAACGCCAGGAAAAAATCTTGTGTGGCTCTCACAAACAACCTTGTCTGTTGATGAAACTTTAGAATCAGTTGCAATATTAAAAGAGCGCTTTCCTGATATTCAGGCTCCACCAAGTGATGACATTTGTTATGCAACTCAAAACCGACAAGAGGCTATCAAAGCAATAGCGCCACAGTCTGATCTTGTAATTGTGGTTGGTTCGGTTAACTCATCTAACTCAGTTCGTTTAGTTGAAGTTGCACTCGAATATGGCGCCAAAGCTTCTTACTTAATTGATTACGCCGAACAAATTCAGGATAAATGGTTTGAAGGCGTGGAGACAATTGGTGTGACAAGTGGAGCATCAGTTCCAGAGATTCTCGTAACCGATGTTCTTAAATCTCTTGCAGAGATGGGATTTGGCGATGTCACAGAAGTTACAGCAGCTGAAGAGTCTCTGCTTTTTGCTTTGCCTCCAGAGCTTCGTAAAGACATGAAAGCTGCTGGACAGATCTAACTGCAAAACAAAGTTAGAACAGTTAAATCAAATATTAAGCAGGTGTTCTCTCTGATCTATAAGGCTTCTTCTTTGCTTTTTGATTAAAGTAAATCAACCAACCGTATAAAGCAGAACCGATCAAAAAGGGCGCTTCACTTGCAAGAGCTGCAACAAAATCAATTCCAACCCTTGAAGGCCTAAATCCAACCAGCACAATCGTTATTAATAAGGTTGAAGCCGCAAAAGCCAAAGGTGGAGTCACAACTGATACATATGTTGTGCCTGGGCGACCAAAACGAAGTGAGCCATACATTGCGGCACAAATTGCTATTCCTGTAATGATTCCAACGCCGCTACGAAAAACCATTTCGATTAGAACAAAGAAACCGATAAATAGAGTCTGCAGAACTACAACACCCTCTTTTTTTAACCCTGGGCCCTGTATCGCTACTTTTTGAAATCCGCTCATCGTTCTACCTCTTTTGTCTTTTCTGCATCGTCTACTTCTTCTGCATCGATGTAATCATCTCCGCTTTCTAACTCCGCACTCTTTAACTCTCTGACCGCACCAGGTGCTTCAGGATATGCAATAGCTAACTTATCTTTATCTCCAGCAACTCCCAAGTTATGGATTCTTCTGGCTGGTGCCAAGACTGTTTTTTCGGCTGTTGGAACAAGATCTTCATAAGCTTTAGAAGTAGATGAGATAGCTTTTCCAACTGCCACGATTTTTGTGTGAAGCAAGGTGATGTTCTTTAAAAACGTACTTGCAACCTTTTGAATCTCATCAGCATTTTCTGCCAACTTATTGCGTGTAAAAATATATCCAATTGTGCGAAGCAACGCCATCATCGATGTTGGAGTAGCAATGGTGACGCCGACCTTGAAGGCTTTTTCCAACAGCATCGGATCAAGGCGCAACGCCTCAGACAAAAGAGTTTCAAAAGGAACAAAGAGAACAACAAAATCAGGGGAGCCTTGAGATTTGTGATACCCGCGTTTTGCTAAAGCTTCTACATGCTTGAGCAAGTCTTTACTGTGCTGTTGTAAATATTCATCTCGCTCATTTTGATCCTGTGTTGCAAAAGCATCGAGAAAACGATCAAATGGAAACTTAGAATCAATAAATAGAAGACTTCCGCCAGGCATGTTTACGGTGATATCTGGAATCCCAGTTGAATCAGAATCTGTTGTTGAGCGTTGGCTTGTGTACTCGTGTCCTTGTCTTAATCCAGCACCTTCTAGCAAAAGTTCTAACTGTGCCTCACCAAATTTTCCTCGGGTCTGAGTATTAGAAAGTGCTCCAGCA
>Ga0208788_1000299_pt1 | contig 25180 bp, 18 predicted proteins | sample Wag4_2014_7_11_3_FD_187363 | JGI IMG/M metagenome (GOLD analysis project Ga0208788, IMG submission 187363) | Fresh water mixed with fracking chemicals microbial communities from Ohio, USA - Utica-2 Time Series FC 2014_7_11 (SPAdes) (version 2) ...
GCCTCCGTTGAAAAAGCCATTAAGAAAGTTCGTGGAATTAAGGACCAAGAGATCCCACTAGTAGTTAACGGCAAAGAGGTATTTACAAAAGAGCAAGAAGAAGGCAGTGATCCTTCAGATAATGGAAAAGTTTGGTACCACTACTCAGTCGGCTCAGCTAAAGATGTAGATAGCGCAGTAGCGGCTGCAAAGAGCGCACAAGCAAAGTGGAGCTCACTTACCATCGAAGAGCGCGCGCAGATTCTCTTTGCTGCAGCGACTGTGATGCAGAAAGCAACCACCGAGACAATTGCAGTGATGTCGCGCGATGCCGGAAAGACGGTAGCGGAGGCAGATCCAGAAGTTGCCGAAGCAATCGACTTTGCCCGTTTCTATGCAACGACTGCACAAAACTTTGGCGAATCAACTCCGCTAGGAACTATTTTGGTTGTACCTCCCTGGAACTTCCCATATGCAATTCCAATCGGTGGAGTATGTGCAGCGTTGGCTGCTGGAAATACCGTCATTCTTAAACCTGCTCCAGAGACCGTTGCTACCGCCTGGGAAATCGTCAGCCATCTATGGGCGGGAGGCGTTCCCAAGGATGTTCTGCAGTTCTTACCGATGCGCGATGATGAAAATGGAAAGTACCTCATCACGCACCCAGATATTGATGGGTTAATTCTTACTGGCTCATTTGATACCGCATCATTGTTTACATCATGGCGTCCAGAGATTAACTTGATGGCAGAGACCAGCGGAAAGAATGCAGTTCTCATTACCTCATGCGCTGATATTGATGCAGCAGTAAAAGATTTGGTGCAATCAGCTTTTGGCCATGCAGGACAGAAGTGTTCTGCAGCATCTCTTGCCATCGTCGACACACATATCTATAACGATCCAGCATTTGTTCGCCAACTTAAAGATGCTGTTGAATCTCTCAGCGTTGGCGCAGGCTGGAGCTTTTCAACAACAGTTGGACCGATTATTCGACCTGCTGAGAGCGCACTCAACCGCGCACTTACTCAGCTCGATGCAGGTGAAAGTTGGTTGGTCGAACCAAAGCAGTTAGATAACGCCGGCTTGATGTGGCGCCCCGGAGTAAAGCTCGGCGTCAAAGCCGGTTCGTGGTCACATCGCAATGAATGGTTTGGTCCAGTTCTTGCAGTAATCGAAGCGCCCAACTTTGATACTGCAATTAATTGGCAGAATGAAACTGAGTTTGGGCTAACTGCGGGCATTCAATCACTGGATGAAAAAGAGTGTGAAGAGTGGATTAACCGTGTTGAAGCAGGCAATCTCTATATCAACCGAGGAATTACTGGCGCAATTGTTAACCGCCAACCTTTTGGCGGTTGGAAGAAGTCAGCAGTAGGACCCAATGCCAAAGCTGGTGGCCTGAACTATGTAAATACTCTGCGCAATTGGCCACGAGTTACCAACTTAGAAGCAGCCATCTATGGCGTTAATACCTGGTGGAGCAAGGTTGGTTCACAAGCTATTGATAGATCTGGCCTCTTGGTTGAGAAGAATTTCCAGCGCTACCGCCATTATCTGGCACCGATTGTTGTCGTGGTCGATGAATCAACAACGCAGGCAGAGAAATCACTTATTCACTACATCAGCGAAAAAACAGGCGCAAAAACAATCTTTACAACCGATTTAAGTGATGTACAAGAGAAGTTCTCGCGCGTTCGCTGGTTGGCATCAAGCAAGCCGCCAGTCCTTGAGATGTTGCAGCAAGGAATTTCAGTTGACCATAGACCTGTAGCACAACGTGGAGATATCGAAGCCCCTCGTTGGCTGATTGAACAATCAGTTGCAATCACTTTCCATCGCTACGGAAATCCCAACGGTGGACCAAAACCAGCTTGTAGCGGACTTTCCGCGTAAGAATCTAGAGATAGGATATAGAAATGCGCAGCGCTGACTGGTTCGGAGGCAACACTAAGGATTCCTATCTTCATCGAGCATGGATGCGTCGAGGTAATCCCGACTCTACGCTCACTGGAAAACGTCCGCAGATTGCAATACTTAATACCGCCTCAGATTTAGCGCCATGCAATATGCACCTCAATGAAGTCGCCCAGAGCGTCAAGAATGGAATCTGGGAAGCGGGTGGAGTTCCTTACAACCTACCGATGGTTTCACTTGGTGAATCAAATGTCCGCCCAACAGCGATGTTATGGCGCAATATGGTGGCAATGGCTGCGGAAGAAATGATCCGTGCTAACCCAGTGGATGGAGTTGTCTTACTTGGTGGGTGCGATAAAACAATCCCCGCGCTTCTGATGGGAGCATCCTCAGTGGATCTTCCAGCGATTGTTATTTCAGGTGGGCCGATGCTCAACGGAACCTTTAAAGGAAAACTTCTTGGTTGCGGCACTGGAGTCTGGAAATTTAGTGAAGAAGTTCGCGCTGGCAAGATGTCACAAGAGGATTTTTATAACTCAGAGAAATCAATGATCCGAAGCAAGGGCCATTGCAACACAATGGGCACTGCTTCAACGATGAGCAGTATGGCTGAGTTACTTGGCATGAGCTTGCCGGGTCTTGCGGGTGTTCCTGCGCCAGATAGCCGCCTCCTTCAAGGAGCGCATGAGTCAGGTGTACGCATCGTTCAAATGGTTGAAGAAAATCTTAAGCCGAGTGACATCATGACTAAAGGCGCATTTCACAATGCCATAGTTGCGCTAGGCGCAATCGGTGGCTCTACCAATGCGGTTGTGCATCTACTTGCTATGGCTGGCCGACTTGGAGTGGATCTCACACTTGATGACTTTGACCGAATTGGTTCAAGAATTCCGCTCTTGGTTAATTTGCAACCTGCAGGAGAATTCCTCATGGAAGACCTTTTCCGTGCGGGTGGGCTCACAGCGGTGATGAAGGAAGTGGAAAGACATCTTGATCGCACGGCGATTACTGTGACTGGAAAGCCCTATGTAGATTCAATTCAAAACGCTGAAATATTCGATGAAGTTGTTATTAAAAAGTACGACGCACCGCTGCAACCTGAAGCAGGAATCGCAGTTTTGCGTGGAAATATTGCACCAGATGGTGCAGTCATTAAGCCGGCTGCTGCTAGCAAAGAATTATTAGTGCATACTGGTAAAGCGGTAATCTTTGAAAGCATCGAAGATTTCCATGCTCGTATCGATGATCCCAATTTAGATGTTGATGAAAATAGCGTTCTTGTCTTACGCGGGTGTGGACCTAAGGGTTATCCAGGAATGCCAGAAGTTTCCAACATGGCGCTTCCCAAGAAGTTACTTGAAAAGGGAATTGTTGATCTAGTGCGCATCTGTGATGGTCGCATGAGCGGAACTGCATTCGGAACAGTCGTTCTCCACGTATCTCCTGAAGGAGCAGTGGGCGGACCGCTCTCCAAATTGCAGAATGGTGACGTCATCGAACTCAATGTTCCGGCTCGTACCCTGAATGTAAAGATCTCAGATGAAGAACTTGCAGCTAGAGCGCCATCTCCGGCCATGGTTGCTGCACTTGCAGATTCAGAACGTGGTTGGGAACGTCTCTACATCGACCATGTAGAACAGTCTCACTTGGGCGCCGATCTTGATTTCCTACGTGGAGCTAGTGGTTCCAAAACTCCACGCGAATCACATTAAGCGCCAGCAAATAGCGTTGTTGCAGTTCCAGTAAAGCCTGGTTCGCAGATAAAGGTCTGTCCATCATTGGCGGTGCTGGTTGGGTTATTTCGCTCAGCGCTGGTGATGACTAACTGATCTAAGTTCTTGCCCGCAAACGCACATGATGTGGTGCGCGTTGCTGGAACTTTGATTTCGTGGGTCATCGCGAAGTTATTGCGAGTATCAAATCTGCGGATAGCGGCGCCGTTGTAGAAGGCAATCCAGAGACCATCTTCAGTATCGATACACATGCCGTCCGGATAACCAAGGTCTTGGCTAAAAGGCGCAATTAATCGCCGATTAGTAATTCCTTCTGGCGAATAGTTGAATGCATCTACTCCAAAATTTAGAGTATCGATATAGAAAAAAGTCTTTCTATCTTTGCTCCATGCCAGACCATTACTAATACTTGTTCCAGGAACAAACTTAGTGAGCTCTTTGCTCTTACCCTTAAGGCGGTAGAGAGCGCCATGTCCACCCTCTTCGGTATAGGACATGGAGCCAAGCCATAAATCACCAGCAGGATCTACCTTGGCATCGTTCCATCGCATAGGAATAGCATCAGGCTCGCTACGAGTAACAAATGGCGTGAAATCTTTTCCGTCATACAACACAGGTCCACTGACAGTTCCTAACAAATCTTTTCCAGATTCTGTTGGAATAACAAAGCCAATGTGCTCGCTAACTGAGTATTCGCTCGCAGAACCTGTCTCTAGGTTGCGCGAGAGAACCTTCATTCCCTCGATATCTACCCATTGCACCTCTGAATGGGTTGGACCTGTAGAAACAGGACCTTCACCTAGGATGCATTGACGTTCATCAAAGATTTCGACTTTTATCTGCGCAGCGCTCATTTCAGAATAGTAGCGTGAGTAAACTAAAAGCGTGAGAGCCCCTAGCCGAAAAATTTTTAAGCTATCTAGAAGGAAAGTGGCGTTGCTGCTCTCGGCTCTCTTTGTAGCTGCACCCATTGCGCCAGCCCAAGCAGATGAAGATTCCTTCACTGTCATGTCACGAAATATCTATTTAGGGGCTGATGTTGGCGTTGCACTTGAGCTGATCCCGAATCTGCCTGCTGCGGCGCAATTCATGTGGGAACAAGTTCAGCAGACTAATTTCACAGAGCGTAAAGCTATTCTTGCCAAAGAGATTATGGATGAATCTCCTGACGTGATTGGGTTGCAAGAAGCCACCATTTGGTATTGCAAAGCAAAGCCTTGGAGCAGCAAAACCGAGGTCTATAACTTCACTACAGAGCTACTAGCAGCTCTTGGCGGCACATATGTGATTGCTGAAAAAGATGGAGAGCAAGCCTTTAATCCAGCTTATTCAATAGGCCCGATTCCATTTCTTACCAAAGTAAATGATGCCAAAACATTTCAGCCACTCTTCGGCCAGAACTCTGCTTCATGCGGATTTCAAATAGGTGATGCACTTCTGATTAGGAAAGAGTTAAGGCAGTATGTAAATCAGGTAGGGAACTCTGAATATGAGGCAGTCTATAAAGTTGTTCCAACGATTATGGAAATCTATCGTGGCTACACATGGGCAGATATCACGATGCAAGGAAGCAACGTTCGCTTTGTCAGCACTCATCTTGAATCTTTATGGGATAGCAATAAGGTGCCTAAAGCTGCTGACCAAGCGCGACAATTGGTTGCTGATTTAACAAATACCAAATCACCTATTGTCGTGATTGGTGATTTCAACTCAGATCCACGTGATCCTCGCGCAAAAGGCTTTGCCAATCCAGGAGAACAACCTGAAGCCAGTGATAAATGCCCAACGGAATCATCCGTGTGTAACGCATATAAAGTGATGCGCGAAGCTAAGTTCACTGATGCAGGTCCTGATGCCAGCGACCCAGCAACTTTTACCTGGGGAATGAACGCGCTCCTGACCGGCGCTGATTCTGCTCGAAGAATTGCAGCAAAAGAGATGGGTAATCAATTTGGCTTTACTGATCGCCTTGATTACATCTTTGTAAAGAATGGAATAGATGTTCTTACTTCAAAGATCTTCGGGCGAACGCCTCCCTACGGAAGCGATCACGCCGGGGTAGTTTCACAATTGCGCGTGACCGCAGAGGGCTCTGTGGTTAGTGATGCACTGGATGCGCACTCGCCTCTACCTATTTCATTCTGGGAGGGCGTCGGCCTTCTCTTGCTCGCCCTAATTATCTGGCGAATCATGCGAAGGATTCGTCGTCGCTAGAGCGGTAGGCTGAAACTACTATGCAGAATTGGAGCAAGAACGTCGATTTTAACGATCGAGATTTCTTGCAACCAGAATCAATTGCTCAACTTCAAGATTTGGTTCGCTCTCATCAAAAAATTCGCGCCCGGGGAACTGCACATAGTTTTAACGAGATTGCGAATACGAGCAGCTATGCAATCAGTCTTGCAAAGATGTCGAGGGTTATTGAAGTCAGCCCCGCCTCAAACTCTGTCAAAGTGGCAGCCGGTCTTACCTATGGTGAACTAGCGCCAGCGTTACATAGCCAGGGCTGGGCACTTCATAATCTAGCTTCACTTCCTCACATCTCTATAGGGGGTTCGATAGCGACAGGTACTCATGGATCAGGAATAAAGAATCAGAACCTTGCTAGCCAAGTTTTATCTCTCGACATTGTTACTGCCGAAGGCGAACTGCGACATATTGATCGCACCAACCCAGCACTTAACGCTCTCACTGTTGGTTTGGGACTCAGTGGAATTGTTTATCAATGCGAGCTAAAAATCGAACCAACTTTTCACATCAGGCAGGTGATTTACCCGGATATCCCACTTGATATCTTGCAACGCAACTTTGATCAGATTATGGGAACCGGGTACAGCGTCAGTTATTTCACTGATTGGAGCAGCGCCCAGGTAGGAAACCTCTGGTGCAAGTTCCGGGACAATGAAGTAATTCCAGAAAGTGTTGGAGGCAGCGGTAAAGCGGAAACAAAGCACCATCCAATTCCTTCATTTGACCCAGTCGCTTGTACAGATCAATTTGGAGAATCAGGAGTTTGGTATCAACGCTTACCTCACTTCAAGCTTGAATTCACACCTAGCGTTGGCGAAGAGATTCAAACCGAATTCTTTATTGATCGAAGAGATGCAGCAGCTGCGCTTGAGGAGATTATGAAGCTCAGTGAACTGATTAATCCACTTCTATGGATTACAGAGCTTCGCACGATTGCAGCGGATGAACTTTGGCTTAGTGGTGCCTACCAACGAGACACTTTAGGTATTCACTTCACATGGAAGAAAGAGGAGGCGATTTACTCAGTGATTAAAAAAGTTGAAGATGCACTGCGCCCCTTCAACTACCGCCCACATTGGGGCAAGGTATTCACCGCCGATGCCAAATACCTCAGCACCGTCTATCCAAAAATGAGCGAATTCAAAGCTCTCGTCCAGGCTCTTGACCCTACGAAGAAATTTGAAAATACATTGACCCGCCGAATTTTATCTTGATTTGCGTGGGAACTACTAAAGCCCATCAACGTCAACAAGCTCTGGATGAATTGGTCCAAGGGGAGGCAAGCTGGCGCTTAAAAGCACGAGATCTTCATCTGAAAGTTGTATTCCCACCCCCTGCAAGGTGTCCAGTATTGAATGTATTCGAGTAGCACCGGGTATTGGGAGTGATACCGAAGATGTGGCTAAATGCCAGGCGACTGTAATTGCAAATGCGGAGACCCCATATTTCTTGGCTATTTCATCAAAAGAACCGTAATTTCCAGCTTCCAAGTTCTTGTCATTACCAATTCCACCAAGAGGCGACCAGGGTAGAAAAGCTATACCTAATTCTTGGCACCGCTCACGCACGTCATCACTGTGGCGATACCGAGGACTGAATTCATTTTGAACGGAGACAATTCCACCCTCAGATGGTGTCCCACCAAGTTCGATAGCCCGATTCAATTGCGAAATATTGATATTGCTCAAGCCAATGTTTTCGATATATCCGTGTTCCTTAAGTTTGAGAACGTTTTGGAATTGCTCTTGGAAGGTAAGTGAAGGATCTAATCTATGGTGGTGCCAGACTTGGATACTTGATCTCCCGAGTCTTGCTGCCGATGCCTCTACAGCCCGGTAGAGATAGTGCTCGTTTGCATTTCGGCCTGCAGTGCCAAACCAATCACCGCCAGGTCCCCGAGTGATTCCACCCTTTGTGGCGATTACAACTTTTCTCTTAGATTCAGTGGGTGCGTTCCAAGTTCTTAAAGCCTCAGCCACGAGAATTTCATTGTGGCCCATGGAATTCCAAGTTGGAGAGTAGATATCAGCAGTATCGAGCAACGTTATTCCTGCGTCGAGCGCTGCATGGACTGTGGCTATTGCTTGGTCTCTTTTTTCAAGCATATGAGCCCGGGATAGTGGCATTCCTGAAAGCGGCATACACCCTAGGCCAATTGCTGATACTTCAAACTTCCCCAGTTTTCGATTTAGCATCGTTACCCCATTATTTTATAAAATTCCTATTTTTTGATAACCCTAGAGTAGGGCGTGTGATTAGTAAAGTGATTCTTTTGATCTTGATAACTTAAGTAATGAGGAAAAAAGAAGTCATCAACTCCTACACAAAAACTACTATCGCTGGGTTAGAGCAATTAACACGGGTTTACACTTACCTAGCGCATCGATATAATTCAGTACCTAACTGAAAAGTAAATTATGAGGAATAATCCCAGGCGTCTGGAGGAATTTTCGAATGGTTAAGCGGACGCCCTCTATGTTGGATGTCGCATCATTGGCGGGGGTTTCGCACCAAACGGTCTCTCGAGTAGTTAATGGCCATTCAAATGTAAAGGAATCAACTCGGTTAAAAGTGGAATCTGCCATGCAAGATCTAGGGTTCAGGCCAAGTAGAGCGGCACGGTCCCTGGTCACCGGGCGTTCATCAATAATCGGAGTTTTAAGCCACGACACCACTTTGTGGGGCCCTGCGTCAGTGCTCCATGCTGTCCAATCCGCGGCGCGAGAACTTGGGTTTACTGTGGCGCTGATTTCGCTTAAATCAATTTATCCAGCGGCGGTCCTTGCTGGCCTAGAGGAATTTGCAAACATCGGAGTAGAAGGGGTTGTAATCATTGCGCCTCAAACTGTGGAGTACGAGGTTTTGAGAAAAATTCCAGGCAATCTTCCGGCTGTAATCATTGAGGGTGAAGAATCCAGAGCTATCCCTTCAGTCGAAGTAGACCAAATCCAAGGGGCGGTAATTGCAACACAGCATTTAATCGAACTTGGGCATCGAAATATCGCGCATATCTCCGGGCCAAGCAACTGGTTTGCTTCACAGGCGCGAAAAAATGGCTGGCAGCAAGCTTTAAACCAGGCCAAACTTAAGGCAGTGCATTGCATGGAAGGTGACTGGTCATCTAAATCTGGTTATCTAGCTACGAAAGAGATCTTAAAATCCAGAGCTATTACAGCCATATTTTCTGGTAACGACGAGATGGCTTTGGGGGCCTACCGTGCAATCAATGAAGCCGGTTTGTCTATCCCAGGAGATATCAGCCTAGTTGGATTCGATGACATCCCCACAAGTGCCTACTTTGCTCCCTCTCTGACCACGGTTCGGCAAGATTTTGATCAGTGTGGGCATGTGGCCTTGACTGTGTTACTGAAGATGGTCCGCCGAGAGAGACTGCAGGCAAAGAAGATTCTTGTAGCCCCAGAGCTCATTGTGCGTAAAAGCACGGCAAAACCCCTCAGAAAGTAACGTTTTGATAACGTTCACATCAGGCTCTTGTTAAGACGGATGTGAAGGTTAACAATTACGAGCACCTTTCAATTTAGATGAGGAGCACAGTGTGGAAAAATCTTATGGACCGGTTCGTTTAAATTCTCGGGCATTCACCAAATCCTTCCCACTTACACTTAATGAAGTCGAGATATCAAAAGACTCTCGGTTGGGACTTTGGCAAGAGCTCAATTCCCAAAAGACTATTTCTCACCTGATTGACAATCTAATTTCGACAGGTGCTTTAGAAAACATTGAAAAAATAAATAAGCCAGACTTTAAATTCAAGGGTATGTGGTTTAGTGACTCAGATGTTCATAAATCCCTCGAGGCAATTTTTTGGAGTTTGTACCACAGCAAGAATGCAAAACATCAAGAGTTTTACCAACGTGCATCAAAAGCGATTGCGCAAGCACAAGATGAGACTGGATATGTTTATTCATATTTTCAAATGGTAGAACCAGATTACCGGTGGAAAAATTTTGGCTGGGGCCATGAGATGTACACTGCAGGGCATTTGATTCAGGCAGCAGTTGCAGAGTCTAGAGTTTTAGGAAATACAGAAATTCTCAATATTGCGATGAAGTTTGCTGATCTCATTGTCACGAAATTTTCTAAGCCTGAAAATCTACAGATGTGTGGCCATCCTGAGATAGAAACAGCTCTTATTGAGTTGTATCGTGAAACTGGCAAGGAAGATTATCTAGATATGGCCGAAAAGATGATTCTTGGTAGAGGCTATAAAAAAATCAAAGATGCCAAATCACTGGGATTGCATCATATGAATCCTTCTTATCTCCAGGATCATCTTCCTGTGAAGCAGCAGATTAAGGCTGTCGGCCATTCAGTTCGACAGATTTACTTGAACATGGCAGTCGTAGATTTATATGCAGAAAAAGGCGATGCTGAACTACTTGAGGCACAAGAGCTTCAATGGGAAGACATGGTTTACACCAAGATGTACGTCACCGGAGGCTTAGGGTCACGCCATAAAGATGAAGCGTTCGGTGACTCGTACGAATTGCCGAATGATCGTGCTTATGCTGAAACTTGCGCCTCAATTGCTAATTTTATGTGGAGTTGGCGATTGCTCCTGGCAACCGGTAAGTCCAGGTACGCCGATGTGATGGAGCTCAGCCTTTACAACATTTTGGAAGGCTCTCTATCCTCTGACGGATGCAAATTCTTTTACTCTAACCCCTTGCAATATCGAACAGGACATTTTGTCGCTTTTGATACTGATGCATCTGAACGACTACCTTGGTTTACCTGCTCTTGCTGCCCACCAAATATTGCAAGAATCATTGGAACCTTGAACCACTACATGGTGAGTGTCGAAGAAAATGCTGTGCTCTTGCATCTCTATTCGGCAAGCACGATTAACACAGCAACTTTAGGCGGAACGCCAGTCAATCTAGAAGTAGGAACTCAATACCCAAATAACGGATTAATCGACATCAAAGTTCAATCTAAGGGAAATTTTAAGATTAAGTTGAGAATTCCTGAATGGAGCAAAAACTCCAAACTTTTGTTGAATTCTGTTGAGCAACCCGTGAAGGTAAATGCAGATGGCTATGTGGAACTGCAAAAAGATTGGACTAGCGAAGACGTTATTACCCTAGACCTCAAAATGAAACCTGAATTTTTGAGACCTCATCCAAGAATAGATGCGTCTAGGGGAGCAGTAGCAATACGTCGCGGGCCTGTTATATTCGCAATCGAGAATGCAGATATCCCCGGAGGTCTAAATGTGGTTGACGATTTTGTAGTCCACGTAACTTCTCCGATCAATGAAACAAAAATTGAACTGCCACATTATGGCTTGTCTGAGGCTCTCTTGATCAGTGGCCATTTTGATTCTTGTAAATCTACTTATCCCTATGGGGAGAAACTAGACATTATCTCTTCAAAAGAAATGCAAATTACAGCTATTCCGTATGCACGTTGGGGAAACCGCACAAAGGGAGGAATGAGGGTCTGGATACCTCAAACTGACTGAAAGATAAATTTCCTGAGCAAACTCAGGAATGCTTTGAACAGCGACTCTCATAATTCCGTGAGATTCGCAACAATCAAGGGGGAGAGAAATGCAACAAAGAGGCAAAAGAAAGAGTTGGGTAGTCGCCATGGTTACCGCTGTTGCCTTGGGCAGTTCTTGTTTCGGATTGATGAGCCAAGCCGCTTCAGCGGCTCCTGTGACTCTAACTTTCTGGTCAAGACCTCAGGGTGAAGACGGTGGAATCATAAAGTTGATGATTGATGAATTCAATCGGACTCATACGGATGTTCAAGCAAAACTCACAATCATTCCACAGGAACAGTTTGTTCAAAAGGTAGCCACTGCTTATCGAAGCGGTGACGCTCCCGATATCACATCTGTGGATCTAATCTACGTACCTTATTTCGCAAAGGCAGGTGCCTTCGAAGACGTAACGAGCATTTACAACGCTGCGAAGTATAAGAACCAGTGGTCTAAAGCTCACGTTGCTTTAAGTAAGTACAAGAATAAAATGTACTCACTACCATTTACTGCTGAAGGTTCTGTTTTATTCTGGAATAAGGACTTGTTTAAGCAAGCAGGCTTAGACCCTGAAAAGGCTCCAACGACAATGGCTGAGATTCTCTCGGCAGCTAAGAAAATTACTGCGCTTGGTGGAGATACCAAGGGCTATTACTTCTCAGGAGCATGCTCAGGCTGCAACATCTTTACATTCGCACCGTACATTTGGGCACAGGGTGGAGATGTTCTTAATAAGGATGGTTCTCCAAACTTCGCCTCAAAAGAGGCAAAAGTTGCTCTGAAGTTCTATAAGGATTTATGGGATGCAGGAACAGTTCCAGAATCCGCTAAAAATGATAATGGCGCATCTTTCGCTGCTCCATTCCTAACTGGAAAAGTCGGAATGGTTGGAGCGGGAGCATTCTTCATCCCTGGCTTGGTTAAAGACCATCCTGAAATCAACTTTGGCGTGACACCTCTGCCTGGCGCTAAAGCTGGACAAAGCTCATCATTTGCTGGAGGAGACAACATTGCCGTTCTCAAGGGCACTAAATATCCTAAAGAAGCTCGAGCATTCATTGCCTGGGCAACTGATAAAGGACAAACGTTCTTGGCAAAGCAACCAGTTCTTCCTACTCGTTTAGATGTAGCTCAGAAAACGTATGTCCCACTGGATCCAGTGAACTACAAGGTCATGTACGACGCCTTACTAGTTGGCAAAACACCATGGACTACTTCCTACAATTCATTAATCCAGGACAATCAAGGCCCTTGGCTCAAGATGTTTACTGGTGCAATTTTTGGTGGGGACATTGATGGTGCTCAAAAAGCCGCACAGTCTCAAGCAGTAAAGATATATAAGAAAGAGAAGTAAAGATTAGCCACCAGGGGTTTCAACATGGGCCCCTGGTGGCTAACCACTCTTAAAGCAGAAAAGAGGAATAGGGCATGAAGACTGGCGCTTCCAAGAGAACCGGATTCTGGTTTATCTTACCTTCGATGGTTTTCGTGCTCATATTCTTTCTAGTTCCATTAGTTGCCGTGCTAATTATGTCATCGACCAACTTTCCACTTCTAGGAGATGTGGAATATGTAGGTTTACAAAATTACAAAGATATGATGAGTGACACTGAATTTCATCAGACAATTATTCAAACCCTCATCTACACAGCTTTAGTTACACCACCATTATTTTTTGTAGGTCTTGGTGCGGCATTGCTGATCCGAAGAACGAACAAACTGTCAAGTTTTTTCCGAACATTCTTTTTCATGCCGCTTGTCATTGGCTTCGGGAGTGCGGCCTTTTTATGGTATTGGTTGCTCGATCCTGGAACTGGGTATATTCCACAGCTGTTACGCGATTTGGGCTTCGGGGCGATGGAGAAGCCGATCTTGGGATATATGCCGGGTGCGCTTCTTGCTGTCATTTTGATGGTGGTATGGAAATTCTCTAGTTTACAGATGATTCTCTTAATGGCCGCTATGCAAGGAATTGACCCTGAAGTTCTGGAATCATCAGAGATGGATGGTGCCGTCAAGTGGAAACAATTACGTTACATAACACTTCCACTAATCAAAAGAACGCTGGGGATGGTTTTCATCCTCTCTATTGCCGGTTCACTTCTTGCCTTTGATCAATTCTTTATCATGACCGGTGGCGGCCCAGAAGGTCAGACCGAAACAATGGTCTTTTATGTTTGGCGCCAGGCGTTCCGGAGTTTCAATTTGGGATATGCCGCAGCCCTGTCTGTTGTTATATCTATTGCTTTGCTCTTAGTCTCCTTGATACAAGTGAGGTTTATAAATGAAAAAGACTGATTTGCGAGTCAGGAAATCAAAAAGGCGAACTAGAAACTCATCTATTCCGTTTAGAGGTTGGTTAGTAATTTGTATTAGTCTAATGGTACTTTTTCTCTCTCCAATTTTATCGAGTTTATTTCACAGTTTGAAAACTCCTAAAGATTCTGCATCCTCTCCACCAACGTATATACCTCCAACTTTTTCCTTAGATAATTACCAGAGCTTGGCTAATTCATCGAGCGGAATAATCTCAGACGGCATCTATTTGTACATTGGAAATAGCCTTCTTCTAGCGGGTCTCACAGTGATCGGTACGCTAATTCTTGCAACCTTAGCCGGGTACGGTTTTGCGCGTTTCAAATTTAAAGGCAGAGAAATCTATTTTGCCATTATTCTCTTAATGATAATGGTTCCATTCCAAGCTCTGTTGACTCCGATTTACTTTCTGTTTGCTCAGGTTGGATTACAAAACTCCTTAGTCGGTCTAAGCTTGATTTATATAACTTATCAACTTCCATTCTCAATATTTTTAATGAGAAATACTTTTATGGTTATTCCACAGGCGCTAGGCGAGGCAGCGATGGTTGATGGGTGCTCGCCCTTTAAAGTTTTCAGAAGCATCATGCTTCCGCTAGCTCAACCTGGAATAATCTCTGTAGCTCTATTTGCTTTTTTTGCATCATGGAATGAGTTTATTGCAGCTCTAACGATGATCAGCGTGCAAGAAAAGTACCCGTTACCAGTCGTCTTGACTCTGCTCAGTGATCGGCAAATGGGCGCTACCAACTTCGGGTTTCTCCAAGCTGGTGTGGTCGTCACAATGATTCCTTGTATCGCATTGTTCTTGGTTCTCCAAAAATACTATGTAAGTGGGCTAGTAAGTGGAGGCGTAAAATCCTAGCGATCAGATTGTGTAAATTTACAACTAGGGCGTTGAAAAATTGATGTCGATGAGTGATGCTGTAAATTCTAAAGATAACGAATTTAGAGCAAGCATATTTGTAGATAGACACTTTGAAATCTCAGAAATCGATGAAAGAATTTATGGTTCTTTTGCAGAGCACATGGGTAGATGTATTTACGGTGGAATCTATGATCCAGGATCTCCATTCGCAGATGAGGACGGCTTTCGACAGGATGTAATTGAGCTGGTCAAGGAGCTGGGTATAACAATCGTGCGATATCCGGGAGGAAACTTTCTCTCCGGGTATGACTGGAAAGATGGAATAGGCCCTAAAGAGGAGCGCCCCGCGCGTCTTGATTTAGCTTGGCATGGACTGGAAACGAATCAATTCGGCTTGGATGAGTTCATGTTGTGGACTTCGAAATCTGGCGTTGAACCCATGCTTGCAGTCAATCTTGGGACGAATGGGCTAAAGGATGCCTTGGATCTCATTGAATACACCAACGTTGATGCTCAATCGAAATGGGCGCAAGAACGTGTCAAAAATGGGCATGTAGAACCTTATGGTGTGAAAGTTTGGTGTTTGGGAAATGAAATGGATGGGCCGTGGCAACTTGGGCACAAGAGTGCAAATGATTATGCAACTGTTGCGGCGGATGTTGCGCGAGGCATGCTTCAAATTAGTGGCGAGATTGAATTAGTTGCTTGTGGAAGCTCAAATCGCGCTATGCCAACCTTTGCTGCCTGGGAAGAGACAGTGCTTGAAAAGACTTATTCCCTCGTTGATCACTTGTCACTACATACTTATTATGAAGACCTTGGAGATACTCAGGAATTCTTAGTGATTTCTACTGATCTTGACCGCATGATTGACGAAGTCTGTAATGTGGCTGATACTGTAAAGGCGAAACTTCGAAGCAATAAGACAATAAATTTGTCTCTTGATGAATGGAATGTTTGGAACCTTTCTAAATTTCAAGCCATAGATCGGCCAAAAGAGTGGCTACCAGCGCAACGGATAATTGAAGACGAATACTCTTTTAAAGACGCTGTTGTGGTAGGTAATCTGTTAATCAGTATCCTGAGGCGAAGTGACCGCGTTAAGATGGCTTGTCTTGCGCAGTTAGTAAATGTAATCGCGCCTATCCGAGCGGAAAAAAATCAACCAGCTTGGCGACAAACCACCTTTTTCCCTTTTGCTTACACCGCGCGCTTTGGAAGAGGGAAGGCTCTTGTTACGAGGATTGATGGCCCTCAGGTATATTCTCAACGATTTGGAAATGTGGATGCAATCGATGCAATCACTACTTATGATGCGGTGAACCAGAAAGTTGCAATCTTTCTAGTGAACCGATCTTTAACTGAAACTATTGAAACCTCGATTTTCTTGTCTGGATTTGCCATTTCTCAAGTTGATGAGCAGATAACAATGAAAAGCACAGATTGGCTGGAGACAAATAATTCAAGTCATCCAAACAGAGTAGCGCCATCTACCGACAAATCAGCAGTTTTCGAGAAGAATTCAATTGAAGTAAAAATCTCACCAGTTTCATGGCAAGTCATTTATGTCTCAGTCAAAGTTGATTGAAAATGCAGGGGAATTACGCTGGGTGGAGTAAAGCTAAAGAATTTAGCCAAATATACGAGGCTCGACTGGCTTGGAAGTTCCACTCATGACTTTAGAACTCAGATCAGGAAACTATCACGCTGAGATTCGCCTAAGAGGTGCTGGGCTGAATTTTCTAAGGTATCAAGATAGAGATTTAGTAGATCCCTATGTCGAAGAGGATGAACCCCACAGATATCGCGGAGTTGTTTTGGCGCCGTGGCCTAACCGAATTAGAGATGGTCAATACACTTTTAACCAAAAAGAATTCACACTTCATAAGAATGAGAACAACCGGCACAACGCTCTCCACGGATTAGTGTTTGATGTTGACTGGAATATTCAAACTAAGGTGACAAATTCGATATCCTTAACAACATTGATTCACGCTAATGACGGGTATCCGACAGACCTGGAGATAATCGCTAGGTACACGCTTTCTAACGAAGGACTTGAGTGCAAAGTTGACTGCAAGAATTTAGGAAGCCAATCTGCACCATACGGAGTTTCAATCCATCCGTACCTAATTGCTGATAAATCATCAAAAGTTGATCAATGTGTACTTACAATGCCATCCTACGAATACATGGAGGTAGATCTGGAGCGCTTACTCCCTGTTGGAGTAAGTAATGTCCCAAACAACTTTGATTTCAATGCTGGAAAGCTAATTGGCCCTGATTTCATTGACCACGCTTTCCATATTGATCAGTCAAAAAAAGATCAACATGTCACGCTAGTAGCTCCATCAGGCAAAGGTGTGAAAATGACTTACTCTGAGGCTGCAAAATGGATTCAGATTCACACAGCAGATCGTGAGGGTGGTGCGGACTCAAGAACGTGTTTGGCAGTGGAACCAATGAGTTGCCCTCCAGATGCATTTAATTCAGGAGTGGACGTGTCCGTGCTTTCCGTGGGGGAGACTCACACGATTTCATGGCAAATCTCAGCAATTTAGCGTGGGTGCATTCTTAATGCCTTCTCGCGGTAGACTTGCCCCACACTTGGAGACGTCGCATAGCCCGGTCGAGTGCGCCTCACTGCTAACGAGGTAAGGTGTTAAAGCCTTCAGGAGTTCAAATCTCCTCGTCTCCGCAGATTAAAGATAGGCTTTGGCGTATGCCATCTTCTGATGAAAAATATGTCATTGGCGTTGACTACGGAACCCTTTCTGGGCGCGCCCTGCTCGTGCGAGTATCCGACGGCGCAGAAATCGCAACAGCGGTCTTTGAATATCCACATGCTGTAATCGAAGAAGTTCTCCCAACATCAGGTGCCAAACTTCCACCTGATTGGGCGCTACAAGTTCCATCTGATTATGTTGATGTTCTTAAAAAAACAGTTCCAGAAGTTCTTAAATCATCAGGCATCAACCCTGCACAAGTAATTGGAATTGCTACAGACTTCACTGCCTGCACTGTCTTGCCAGTCAAAGCTGATGGAACACCTCTTTCAGAACTTCCAGAATTTTCTAAGAACCCACATGCCTTCGTGAAGTTATGGAAGCACCATGCGGCGCAACCTCATGCAGATCGCATTACAGACCTTGCTCATTCACGGAAAGAGCCATGGATTGCGCGCTATGGCGGAAAGATTTCATCTGAATGGGAGTTTGCCAAAGCCTTACAACTTCTTGAAGATGCGCCCGAGATTTACAACGCAATGGATAAATGGGTAGAGGCAGCAGATTGGATTATCTGGCAGCTCTGTGGCAAGTATGTGCGCAATATCTGCACAGCTGGCTACAAAGGCATGTTGCAAGATGGCGCCTATCCAAGCCGCGAATATTTAGCAGCGCTCAATCCAAAGTTTGAAAACTTCATCTCTGAAAAGCTAGAACATGAGATCGGGCAGTTAGGTGCGCTCGCAGGAACTCTTACTGCAGAAGCTGCGAGCTGGACTGGTCTACCTGAAGGCATTGCAGTTGCTGTAGGTAATGTCGATGCGCATGTGACATCAGCTGCGGCTAACGCTGTGAATCCAGGACAGATGGTTGCGATTATGGGCACATCAACCTGCCATGTCATGGTCTCTGAAAAGTTTGCCGAAGTTCCAGGAATGTGTGGAGTCGTTGATGGCGGAATCATCAGCGGAAAACTTGGCTATGAAGCAGGGCAATCAGGGGTTGGCGATATCTTCGGCTGGTTTGCCAATAACTATGCACCGGCTACATACACAGCCGCGGCGCAGAGCGCTGGCGTTGATATTCATACCTATCTATCGCAGTTAGCTAGTAAGCAGCCTGTCGGTGCACACGGTTTAGTTGCGCTCGATTGGCAGAGTGGAAATCGTTCAACTTTAGTTGATCATCAACTCTCTGGATTGATTGTTGGAATGACACTTGCAACGAAGCCAGAAGAGATCTATCGCGCGATTGTGGAATCAACTGCTTATGGTGCTCGCAAGATTGTGCAGACATTTAACGAATCTGGTGTGCCGGTTAAGGAATTTATCGCAGCTGGTGGCTTGATTAAGAATAGTTTTGTTATGCAGATTTACGCTGATGTTCTCAATATGCCAATCACCATCATTCGCTCCGCCCAAGGCCCAGCGCTCGGTTCTGCAATTCATGCAGCAGTAGCTGCGGGTGCTTACCCAGATGTTGTAACAGCAGGAGCAGCTATGGGTGGCGTTGCCCAAGAGTCGTATCAACCAAACGCTGCCAACGCCAAGGTGTATGACCAGCTTTATCGCCACTACAACGAGTTATATGAGGATTTTGGACATAACGGGGCCATGCATTCACTGCGCGCTATCCGCGATCGTGCACTCTTAGGAGGAGCGTCATGACCAGCCAGAGCCAACTTCGAGAGAAAATCTGCAAGCTAAATATTGATCTACAGCGTTATGGCCTAGTTGCATGGACATCAGGCAATGTCTCTGAGCGAATGGAAGATGGAAAATCATTCATGATTAAGCCAAGTGGCGTTATGTATGAAGAACTCAAACCTTCTCAGATGATCATCTGTGACCTCGATGGAAAAGTTCTCGAAGGCGAGCTCGCGCCATCTAGCGATACCCAAACCCACGCCTATATCTATCGCAACATGAGCGATGTCAATGGCGTCGTACACACACATTCCAACTACGCAGCAGCATGGGCAGCTATCCATAGCGCGATTCCATGCGCACTTACTGCGATGGCAGATGAGTTTGGCGGCGAAATTCCACTAGGTCCATTTGCGCTCATCGGTGATGATGCAATTGGTAAAGGAGTTGTCGAAACTCTTACTGGTCATCGCTCCACGGCAGTGCTGATGAAAAACCATGGAGTCTTTACTATCGGCAAGAACGCAACAGCGGCAGTTAAATCAGCGGTGATGTGTGAAGATGTTGCCAAGACAACTTGGATTGCAAAAACTATGGGCACGCTGCAGATTATTAGCCCAGCTGATATCGATAAGTTATTTGATCGCTATCAAAACGTTTATGGACAACCAGGTTCAGCTAAATAGCAACGCGAGCTAGCTCGGCCAATGGTGGACGGCAGACAATTACATTCGCACCACTAATTGAGTAGCTACCTGCAGCATGAGGAATTACCAGGGCATCGCCTTGAGCAATCTCCATTGCAGGTGCGTTTGCAAATGTCACAGAACCTGAACCATTGAGAACGAGTGCGATAGCAAAGCCAGCTTCAAACTCCCCAGATTGAGGCGCTAAGTGAGCTCTAAAGTAACCATCTGCCTTTAGCGGCAAAATTGAACGAAGCGCGCCACCTGTTAGGGCGTTACGCGCAATGAGCGATTCGAATTCGTTATCGGTAAGTGGATCTAACTTGAGCGCATCAGTGACAGTTTCAAAGCCAAGGCCCAAGTGGCCATCTTTGATTCCATCGACTGCAAAGCCTTCCCATTCAAGGAGCGCTGATAAATCTGTTGGCTCTTGTAGTTCTAGTAAGAAGATTCCTGCATCGATGGCATGAGCAACTCCAGCTGGAACCAAAATCGCATCTCCGACAGAAACTTCTGCGCGACGAAGGGAAGCAAGGAGCACTGCAGAGTCTTGGCTACGAACTAACTTCAATAAATCTTCCTTATTTTGAGCCTCTTTAAAGCCAAGCCCCACACCACTTCCGGCAGGTGCTTCGAGGATGATCCACGCTTCAGTCTTGCCGTGATCTAAACCTAAATGTTGCTTCGCGAAAGATTTATTGGGGTGATAGTGAACCGGAAGGCGCTGATCAGGATCCAGCAACTTGATAAGTATCTCGGTACTTAAACCAAAGTTCTTTACATGGTCTGCGCCTAGCCATTCATCTGAATTGTTTTTAATAGCATCTTTAAGGAGCGTTCCGTCGCTGAGCTTTGAGAGCCCTTGTTCTGCTTCACCAAAACGAGTTGTGACTGAACCAATCCACTCTTCTGGACGCATTGGTCCACCAGGGCCATGGCGCAGCGCACCGATGCGATTGCCTCCGCGGTAAAAGTGGTCGAATTGGTTAGACGGTAACTTCGATGGGACTGCTGAACTCTGTGACATAGCAAAAGAATAGCCGTTAATATTTCACAATGACAGATGTAATCAAGGGTAAAGAAGGAGCCTTGCTGCGCATCAAAGAGTCATTGAATCGCTCAACTGATCGGTACCTCATCGGAATAGTAGGTAAGCCGGGTGCTGGAAAATCAACATTGTCGGCATATCTTCTCGAAGAGTTGCATAGCTCTGAAGTAACAGTGGTTCCTATGGATGGATATCACCTCAGTAACGCAGTTCTGCAAGCGCTCGGTCGCGCAGATCGCAAGGGCGCACCTGACACCTTTGATATTGCTGGCTTTGCATCTTTATTGCAGCGAATCCGCAATGAAAAGTCAGTTGATGTTTATTACCCAGTTTTTGATCGATCCATTGAAGAATCCATTGCCGCACAAGGCGTTGTCACAAAAGAAACCAAAGTTGTCATTGTTGAAGGTAATTATTTGCTTCACGATTCGGGCGGGTGGGAAGTGATTGCAGAGCTACTCGATGAACTCTGGTTTATTGATGTCGATGATGCGAAACGGTTAGAACGCCTTATTGCTAGGCATATCGCTTATGGCAAAAGCCCTGCGGATGCGCAAAGCTGGTCGCGTGGTAGCGATGAAGTGAATGCTCGCACCATCGCCACAGGCAGATCTCGCGCTCACGCTGTGATTGCACTGGATTAAGAGCGGTAACCTTGGGCAGTGCCTCAATACAAAGTAGCAATCGTCGGTGCTGGTCCTGCCGGCTACTTTGCAGCCCTGGCACTCAATAATCTGCAGAGCGAAGAGCTTCAATTCTCGATTGACATGATTGAGCGCCTGCCAACTCCATGGGGCTTGGTACGAAGTGGCGTTGCACCAGATCATCCAAAGATTAAGACTGTGGCAAAGGTTTTTGAGAAGGTCGCAAACGAGCCTAACTTCAGGCTCTTTGCCAATGTTGAACTTGGTACCGATCTGACAATCGAGCAGCTGAAAGAGATGTATGACGCCGTTGTTATTGCAACTGGCTCTGCCCTGGGTAAGCGCCTTGGAATACCTGGCGAAGATCTGCCTGGCTCTATGTCAGCTGCTGCATTTGTACCTTGGTACAACTCACACCCAGACTTTAAAGATGAAGAGATTGATTTAAGTTGCGAAAACGCTGTTGTCATTGGCGCCGGAAATGTGGCGATGGATGTCGCTCGTATGTTGGCTCTTGAGCCAAGTGAGTTAGATCCAACAGATACAGCAGACCATGCGATCGCAGCTTTCAAAGAGAGCGCTATCCGTAACGTCGTCATCAGCGCTCGCCGTGGACCTGAACATGCCGCCTTTACATCCCCTGAACTACGCGAGCTGCCAAAACTGGAACATACAAATGTGATTATTGAAAAATCAGATATTGAGGCTGCCCTATCTCGCGCTGGTGAAGCACCTGAAAAAGATGTGAAGAGCAATTTAGATGCCATGTTGTTAATTGCTGAGCAAGAACCAACAAACCACGCACGCACTATGAAGTTCCAATTCCTTGCCACCCCTATAGAAATTAAGGGCGCTACTCGCGTTGAAGAAGTTGTATTTAAGCGAACTGGAACGGATGAAACATTTAGCATCAAGTGCGGCATAGTCATCACCGCAATTGGCTATGAAGCAGCTTCGCTTGAAGGTATTCCATATGAAAAAGGCAAAGTTGTTAACGTCGATGGTCGCGTTCAAGAAAATCTCTATGTTGTTGGTTGGGCTAAGCGCGGACCTTCTGGCGTTATCGGAACAAATAAATCTGATGCAGCCGATGTCATGAAACTTCTTGTCGAAGATTTGAAAGCCCTGAAAAACGCCGGTGATGTCTCAGAGATCATCGCCCACAATAAGGTCGTCACACAGATGCACTGGCAGGCGATTAATGAGGCTGAAATCGCAGCGGGTGAGCCTGTTGGAAAGCCTCGTCGCAAGGCGGTAACTCGCGAGGAGCTCTTCAAGCATGCGGGGCTGTAATAAGGCTTAACCGTTAGGTCGCACTACATTCATCTTCGCGTCACCCCACTTTTGCACTCGACTGATTAAGTGCCGCCATGAAAACCTCAAAAATTAAATCTTTAGGCGGAGCGCTCGGATTAGCTTCAGCGCTCCTGCTCTCTGTCATGTCGCCAGTTGCGACCGCAAATACATATTCACTCCCTAATGCGCCAACGAGCGTAACCTCCTACTTGGGAGCTGGTGGCGTTGTTGTGCGCTGGGTCCCTGGTGCTGACGTTAATCCAGGCGTTACCGGTTATGTTGTTTCTGCTGGCGCGGGTTCTTGCCCAATCTTTGTTCCAGCGAAGGCAAGCAATGTTGTAACAATGCCAGTAGTTATTGGTCAACCAGCAGGAACACCAGTAGTACAAGCCGTAAATGAATATGGATTCTCGAGGCCGACTGCATCATCAAGAACCTTTTCTGCGGCGCAACTTGCCACAGTGGCATCACCTACTAACAAGGCAGTCCAAGTACTTCAGCTAAGCGATCTGCATGGCGCTATTGAGGTTGGCGGCTCTTTTGGCGCCGCTCTCTTGGCAAGCAACTGGGACGCAGACCGTAAAGCCAATGCTGCGACGGTAGCTCTCTCCTCTGGAGACAACATTGGAGCAGCGCCTCCAATTTCTACAGAATTCGAAGAAATTCCAACAATTGAAACTCTGAACGCGGCAAAGCTAGATGTCTCAATTCCTGGAAATCACGAGCATGATCGCAACCTAGATCACCTCAATAAGATGATTGGTCTTTCAAACTTCCAGTGGGTTGTCTCTAACTACGATGCAGAGTCTCTCGCTGTACTTAAATCTGGCGAGAAGCAGATGAAGAACTTCACGATTATTGATCGCGGTGGAGTAAAAATCGGAGTCGTAGGCTCAAATACACCAGAGACCATCGAACAGGTATTTCCTGGCAACCTTGATTACAAGAGCGCTTCTGGAGTAAAAAAGACGATCACCATTAACCCCGGAGTTGAAGGCGTAAATAAGGCAATCATTGAAGCAAAGGCTGCAGGAGCTGAGATTGTCATCGCACTTCTTCACCAAGGTTGGTTGCAGAATGCAGATGGAAGCGCCAAGGGCCCACTCAACGAGTTAGCCGCAGGAATAAAAGGCGCAGTAGCAATCTATGGTGGACATAGCCACCAGACTTTTGCTTCACTCACTCCAGGAACAATCCGAACAAGCCCGGTCATTCTTGGTCAGACAAGAAACGCCGGAGTTGAGTACACACGTACTCAGATCTGCATCAAGCGCGGAAAAGTTGTGGGACAGTCAATTCAACATGTGTTGAAGGCGGCCGCTCCAACAATCAATACAGGTGTCGTTAGCACAGTAACAACTCAAGATGTTGCAGCAGCTGCAATGGTGAAGACCTATAAGGACCAACTCACAGCCAAGCTTGATGTCAAGATCGGAACTGTCTCGGGAGTATTTCCTCGAGGTGGAACACCTGCAGTAGAGCGCTCTGGTGAAACTCCGATGGGAAATTACATTGCAGATCTCATGCGCGCTAAGTACAAGACAGATTTCGCGGTTCAAAATGGTGGGGGAATCCGCGATACCTTCCCTGCAAGAACTTACACTCCTGCAAATAGTTCACTCGTGCGTTCTGGGACAGGGGCACTCGATGTGACGCTAGGAGATGCATTCACAGTCTTCCCATTCGGTAATCAGATTGCTACCTCTGTAGTAACTGGCGAAAACCTATGGAAGGCTCTTGAAAACGGAGTCGGTGGAAACTATCCGGGTGATGGACGTTTCCCACAGATCTCTGGATTCAAATTTAGCTTTGACTCAACAAAGCCGGTTGGTAGCCGCATTGTTGAAGTAACAAAGCTAGATGGAACCGCAATTCCAAAGGATGGAACTCAATACACAATCACAACTCTCGACTTCGTCATCTACGGTGGAGATGGATATGTGAATGTGTTCTCACCAGATCGCGCGAAGGTTCAAGGAGCACTCCTTGATGTATTCGTCGAAGCGCTCAAAGCAGATCTAGCGGCTGGAAAAGTCACCCAAGTTCCAGCAGCAGATGGCCGCATCAAGAAGGTGGCATAAAAACTTGATTAGAGGGTAGTCAAGTACGAAGGGGCGTCTAGGAAACTAGGCGCCCCTTCTATTTTGAGCCTGAACGGGTGCAGAAGTCCGAGGTAGGCTTTAGTACGTGCGATTTATTAACAATCCGGTCTATGACCTCACCTATGACGATGTCTTCATGGTCCCCAGCAATTCAGAGCTCACCAGCCGCATGGAAGTCGATCTCGCCTCCAACGATGGCAGTGGAACAACAATTCCCCTTGTAGTTGCAAATATGACCGCAATCGCTGGTCGCCGCATGGCTGAAACAGTTGCTCGGCGCGGTGGTCTAGTTGTGATTCCGCAAGATATTCCGATTCCTGTGGTCGCCGATGTCATCGCATCGGTCAAAGCCCGCCACACATTCTTTGAAACCCCCATCACTTTAACTTTGAAGGAGACCGTTGCTGATGCAGCATCTCTGATTCATAAGCGCTCGCATGGCGCAATCGTCATTGTCGATGGCAAG
>Ga0208788_1000300_pt1 | contig 25146 bp, 17 predicted proteins | sample Wag4_2014_7_11_3_FD_187363 | JGI IMG/M metagenome (GOLD analysis project Ga0208788, IMG submission 187363) | Fresh water mixed with fracking chemicals microbial communities from Ohio, USA - Utica-2 Time Series FC 2014_7_11 (SPAdes) (version 2) ...
TGTTTGCTGCTGCTGTGTTGCAGCGAGGAAGCGAACTATACCCACTCCACCTCTCACCGTCAACACCTACACTCACAAAAACTTTAGGAAATTGAATAACACACTGATTTTTAAAAAATTTAAATTAAGAAAATTCTCGGCAGGCAGCTAAAGCTTGATCCAAACGATCTACGTTCACCAAAGTCATACCCTCAATACTTTGTTTTGGTCGGTTGGCGGTTGGAATAATCGCCCGAGTAAAGCCAAGCTTTGCTGCTTCGCGTAGCCGTTCTTGGCCACGCGCCACCGGTCTTACCTCACCGCCAAGCCCTACCTCACCAAAGACCACCATTTTTTCTGGTAAAGCTTTATCTCGCAGTGAAGACACAATGGCGAGCAACACAGCTAAATCGGAAGCAGGTTCACTGATTCGCACACCGCCGACAGCATTGATAAAAACGTCGCGGTCAAAACAAGCAACACCACCATGACGATGTAACACCGCCAATAACATTGCTAACCGATTTTGTTCTAGCCCTACCGTTAATCGCCGTGGTTGTGGTGCATGTGCTTCATCCACTAAGGCTTGAATTTCAACTAATAGTGGACGAGTTCCTTCTTGAGTGACCAACACACACGAGCCGGGTACATCATCTCGATGACTTGATAGGAACATGGCCGAAGGATTCGACACCCCTCGTAAACCCCGTTCAGTCATGGCAAATACCCCGAGCTCGTTCACCGCACCAAAGCGATTTTTCACTGCACGAATCATGCGGAAATTAGAGTGAGTATCCCCTTCAAAATAGAGGACTGAATCAACAATATGTTCTAACACCCGAGGCCCTGCCAACGCACCTTCTTTTGTTACATGGCCCACCAAAATCATGGTGCAGCCGGTACTTTTGGCGTAACGGGTCAGTTGTGCCGCACATTCTCGGACTTGAGAAACTGAGCCAGGGGCAGAGGAAAGAGTTTCAGTGTAAACCGTTTGAATCGAATCGATGACGACAACTTGTGGCTGCTCTTGTTGTAAGCAAGCCAAAATCTGTTCAGTTCGAATTTCTGCCAATAAGCGCACACTATCAGCCGACACTGCCAATCGTTGTGCACGCAAGGCAATTTGCTGTGGTGATTCTTCGCCAGTGACATACAACACTGAGCGTTGACTGCCGATTGCAGCAAGGGTTTGCAGCAACAAGGTGGACTTACCAATGCCGGGATCGCCGCCGATCAACACCACGGCACCACGCACCAAACCACCACCCAAAGCACGATCAAATTCATCAATCGAGGTTGAGAAACGGGGCGCCTCTTCCGCGCTGACTTCTGACAGTGTTTGTACTTTGCCGTGCGTAACAGCCAAAGCGGCAAAACGCGCCGGTGTTTGTACTGCGGGGGCAATGGTTTGCTCGGATAAGCGGTTCCAAGCTTGGCAGTGTGGGCACTGCCCTTGCCATTTACTGACTTGCCCACCGCATTCTTCACAGACGAAAACGGTTTTTGCTGCTTTTGCCATTAGCTGTTGATACCGGGGATTGGGTTCGTTGGTGGTGGGCTCGCATCGTTGATGATGTCCATGACCTTATGTAGGTCTTTTTCGACCGCATTATCGGCAACATCACGGGCATCACTATGCTTATCGCCTAAAGAACGCAATACCGCTTCTACTTCAGGGTCGGGCTTTCCATCTGGCCCTAAACTAGCGGCTTTTTTCTTGGCTTCTTCCTCTTCTTTGCGCTTCTTCTCTAATTCTTCAGGAGAGGGCAAATCAGGCGGTGGTGTTAGCGTATCAAGCTTATTTTTTGTCATGTACTCGTTCATTTCTTTCCAACCAGCGAAGACCTGTGCACGATCGGCCTGTGGATTACGTTGGAAACACTCTTCTAATGAACGACCTGTTTGCCGACATGAGGCGCCAATTGCCTTATGAGCTTCACTATTGAGGCCAGACACATTCATGACCCAATCACAACCTGTTAGCGGGGTAATCAGTACCGTCGCTAACAACATAGAGGATAGATGACGCATGTGGGCGGTCTCCGCGTTATAAAATCAAGGATTGAGTTCGATCACTTCACCGCTGCGGCCACGACTTGCTGGCCCCAACCAGAATAAGAAAGCCGGTACTAAGCTTTCTAAAGTTGGCAGGTGTGTTTTTGTTTCACCGGGATGCGTGCGCGTGCGCTGCGGTGAGGCAACAGGCCCCGGCACCAAGACATTGATCCGCACTTGAGGGAAGGCGTCCCATTCTTGTGTTGCAACTTGAGCTAAGTGTGACAACGCACATTTCGACGCGCCAAACCCACCCCAGAATGGCCCCGGGTGTACCGCATGGGTCTCACTCACTAAGATCACTGAAGCATCTTCAGCACGGAACAATAACGGCGCACAAGCACGAGTGAGCGCGAAGGGGGCAACGGTGTTAATTCGGTATTGGTTGACCCATTCTTCCACCGTTTGATTGATCAAGGGTGAAGAAGCATAAAAGTGTGCAGCGCAATGGACGATGCCATCCAGACGACCTAACACCTTGTGAATTTGCAGGGCAAGGTCGTTGAATTGGGCTTCTTCTGCCGTTAATAAGTCCATTGGGATTGCAACCGGCTCTGGGCCACCTTGGGCCACAATTTCATCATAAACTTTCTCAAGTTTACGGACACTGCGTGCCAACAACACGACGGTGGCACCATGTTGTGCCGCTGCCAATGCCACAGTACGGCCTAAACCCTGACTGGCACCCGTTACTAAAATGACACGCCCACGCAAACTTTCGGCATCAGGGAGGGAAAAACTCATTTTCATCACTTTTATTGATATTGATTAAGCAATTGGGTTGCAGCCAGTTTGCCTGAACGCACGGCACTTTCCAAGGTTGCAGGATAATCGGCGATTAAATAATCGCCGGCCAAGTAAATTTGAGGCCACGGTCTAGATTGTGGTTGCTCACGACCCGCCACACAGGCAAAAGTCGCGCGCTTTTCTATCACAACCCGCGCCCACAGCGGTTGTGGTGCCGCAAAACAGGCTGAGATTTCTGTCGTGACTCGATCTATTAGCTCGGCATGAGACCAAGTTAGATGCTCACCCGGGCCACTGATGACCACCGCTATCATGCCATTTTCGCCATACAGCGACTGTCGATCAAACACCCATTGCCCCAAACCGCCGGCAATACCTACCATCGGATATGGCAATTTAACCTGTTGGGCATAACGACAGTAAACCGTTGCGATGGGATGATAGTCCCACTGTGGCCAATCTGGCAGCGGTTGTGTAAATAAGGCTGCCGTATGTTGCGGCGCAGTCGCTACAATCACTGCATGATAGAAAACGCCATCAACTAAAACACCTTTTTCGACAGGCTCCACCTGTTTTACTCGCCGTTGTAGACAACAGCTTACACCGTTTTGTTGCAAAAATGATAATGCTGGCAAAGCTAACAATGCTGCCAAGGGTTGGATAGGCAACAACAAATCACTCGCGCCAGCACCACTTAACACGCTATCACGTAATACTTGTGCAAACACCGACATGGAAGCCGTGGTTAACGGCGTATTTAAAGCCGCTAGCACTAACGGCTCCCACAACTTACGAATCAGGCTATCACTTTGCTTGGTCTGTCCCAACCATTGCGCTACCGTCGTCTGTGGCAAGATAGGTTGTGTCAACAAAGCTGCCATTGCGCGCACCAACGCCCAACGTTCGCGTAACGATACCCCCTGAACACGCAGTCCTGCTGATAACAAACGCCACCAATGGGGCCCTGATGCGGCCAATTGATAGTTGAGAACGGTGTGTTGACCCTGCACGACCTGCAAGCAAAAAGGCTGACGGCGCACAACATCATGCTCCACCACGCCAAGCTGTCGCCAGAGCTGCAAAGTGTCTTGATAAGCTCCCATCAATATGTGTTGGCCATTATCCAGCACATATTGATCCAGCTGCACACTGCGTGCACGTCCCCCTAACTGCTTACCCGCTTCAAACAGGGTGATATGCAAGGGACGAGAAGCGTGTTGCAAGAGGGTAGCCGCTGCGCTGATACCTGCCCATCCCCCACCGATTACGGCAATACGGACGTTTTCCATGCCAACCAGAGTTTTCGAATCGGGGTTAAACTCAAGCGCTGATTGAGCACTTTTTCTGGTCCATCACGGCGGATTTCTTCCAAAGTCGCCCGATAGATTGCCGCCATCATCAAGCCGGGGCGCTGTGTTTTTCGATCAACCTTAGGTAACAAGTCGAGCGCTTGTTGATAGTATTGTTCTGCACGTTCAATTTGAAACAACATCAGCTCACGAAAGGCTGGGGTTTCTCGATAATTGAGCACATCACTTGCTGGCACTTGAAAGCGTTGCAAATCTTCCACAGGAAGATAAATCCGCCCACGGCGCGCATCTTCCCCAACATCACGAATAATATTGGTCAGTTGGAAGGCCAAGCCTAGGGTGTGTGCATATTTCAAAGTGCGGTGGTCTTGATAGCCAAAAATTTGGGCGGCCAACTGGCCAACAACACCAGCCACCCGATGGCAATAGAGTTGTAGATCTTTGAAGCTGTTATAGCGTGCCTGCTGTAAATCCATTTCCATGCCATCAATGATTTCATGCAATAGACCCTGCGGCAGATCATAGGTACTGACATGCGGCAATAACGCTCTACCTACCGGATGCTCAGGACACGAGGCATAGATTTTATCGACCTCGGAACGCCACCAAGCCAATTTGGTATGCGCCACATTTTCATCCATGCACTCATCCACGACATCATCGACTTCACGGCAAAAAGCATATAGCGCAGTAATCGCCCGCCGACGTTGTTCTGGTAGAAAACGAAAACTGTAATAAAAGCTCGAACCGCTTTTTGCAGCACGGTCTTGGCAATATTCGTCAGGCGTCACTCGACTATCCTTATTTCAAACATCAATTAGCACGTAGCGCACGGTAGAACATATATAACCAATCGCGTTTTTCTAGGCGAATACGCTGGCTAAACACATCTCCTCCGGCACGGTGGATCTTACGGAGAATGGTTTCTCCACCCATCACAATCAAACGCAACTCAAAGCCAAAACGACCGGGTAATTGCTTTGCCAAAGGCGCCCCTGCACCCAACATATCACGAGCACGTTTAACCTGAGCCCGCATCATCATTTCCCACAAACCACTACAATCTTGGTTAGCAATTTGTGTTTCTGTCACGCGATAGCGTCGCAGTTCTTCTTGCGGCAAATACACCCGCCCTTTCTGCCAATCAACCGCAACGTCTTGCAAAAAGTTAGCAAGCTGTAATGCCGTACAAATCCCATCGCTCATGGCCAGTGCGCGCCGATCGTGCTCACCGAACAAATGCAGCATTAAACGTCCAACCGGATTGGCAGACTTGCGGCAATACGCCACAACATCAGCAAATGTTTCGTAACGCGAAACGGTGACATCCTGTTCAAACGCATCGAGCAAGTCGTAAAAATGGGAAAACGGTAAACCATGTTGTTGTATCGCCGCTGCCAACGGCCCAAAAATCGCATCATGCAGAAAAGGATCGCCGGCTTCGATGGCACAGAGTTTGTTGCGACAATCTTGCAACCCATCAAGCCGAGTTTGAACATCAAACTCCCCCTCGTCAGCAATGTCGTCTGCGTATCGGGCAAAGTGGTAGATTGCATGAACCGCAGGGCGGATGCGTCGGGGCAACAGCAATGAACCTACAGGAAAGTTTTCGTAATGCGACGGAGCAGCCATCAGGCAATCTTTGCAGTGATTGGTTATGGAAAAAGCCTGTCAGTATACCCCAGCCAAGTAAAAGATTTATGCTTTAACAAAAAAGCCCTTTACAAAGGCCAAAACATACTCTATAGTTCGCCCCACTTCGCGTAGCCCAGCAGTTACGCGAAAGGCCAAATTGGGGCTATAGCTCAGCTGGGAGAGCGCTTGCATGGCATGCAAGAGGTCAGCGGTTCGATCCCGCTTAGCTCCACCAAAGACTTACTGTCAAAAGTACGTCCCCATCGTCTAGAGGCCTAGGACACCGCCCTTTCACGGCGATAACCGGGGTTCGAATCCCCGTGGGGACGCCACTTAGAAAGTCAAATTCAGTGGGGGTATAGCTCAGCTGGGAGAGCGCTTGCATGGCATGCAAGAGGTCAGCGGTTCGATCCCGCTTACCTCCACCAAATGAATATAAAGACCAGCCAGCACTTATGCTGGCTTTTTTGCGTCCTATTCCTCACATCAAAACACACGATACCCACCACCACGCATTCAGCGAAACATAAAAAAACGCCCCGCAATCATGCGGGGCGTGGTCACTGTTATTGTTATTGCAACAATATCAATCCAAGCGATAGTTTGGTGCTTCTTTTGTGATTTGCACATCGTGCACATGCGATTCACGCATACCTGCTGACGTAATCTCAACAAACTCTGCCTTAGTCCGCATATCATCAATAGAGGCGCAACCACAATACCCCATCGACGAACGCAAGCCACCCATCAACTGATGAATCACCGCAATCACCGAACCTTTGTACGGTACACGGCCTTCAATCCCCTCCGGCACCAACTTATCGACATTACCTTCATTATCTTGGAAGTAACGATCACTGGAACCTTGCTGCATTGCACCGAGCGAACCCATGCCGCGATAGCTCTTGAACGAACGACCTTGGTATAACTCAATCTCACCGGGGGCTTCTTCAGTCCCAGCCAACAAACCACCCAACATCACACAATTTGCCCCAGCAGCAATCGCCTTGGCAATATCACCAGAGAAACGAATGCCACCATCGGCAATCAACGGGACGCCGGTTTCTGCCAACGCAGTCGCGACATTCGAAACCGCCGTCAACTGCGGCACACCAACACCGGCAACAATACGCGTGGTACAAATCGAGCCTGGGCCAATACCGACTTTTACACCGTCAGCGCCGGCTTCCACCAAGGCTAACGCAGCGGCGGCGGTGGCAATATTGCCGCCAATCACATCAACGTGTGGGAAGTTTTGTTTCACCCAACGCACGCGATCTAACACCCCTTGGCTATGACCGTGGGCAGTATCCACCACAATCACATCGACACCGGCTTCGACCAACAAGCGAACACGCTCATCTGTCCCTTCGCCCACACCGACCGCAGCACCCACACGCAATTGGCCGTGGCTGTCTTTGCAAGCCAACGGTTTTTCGCTGGTTTTGATGATGTCTTTCACCGTAATGAGGCCTTTTAACTCAAAAGCTTCATTCACGACCAACACGCGCTCAAGGCGGTTAGCGTGCATCAATTCGCGCGCTTCATCTAACGAAGCGCCTTCTTTCACGGTAACCAGTTTATCTTGTGGCGTCATGATCGAACGCACTGGCATGTCATAGCGAGATTCGAAACGTAAATCGCGATTGGTCACAATCCCAACCACTTTGCCATTTTCAATCACTGGCAAACCCGAGATCCGGTGCTCACGCGCCAAGGCGATCACATCGCGCACCAACATATCCGGCTTAATAGTAATCGGATCTTTCACCACACCTGATTCGTGGCGTTTAACTTTCGAGACTTCCAGCGCCTGACGAGCAGCAGGCATGTTTTTGTGCAAAATACCAATCCCGCCTTCTTGTGCCAGAGCAATGGCCAAACGGGCTTCAGTCACCGTGTCCATCGCAGCAGCGACAACAGGCAGATTCAGGCGGATACGGCGGGTTAGCTGGGTAGATAAGCTCACATCGCGAGGCAAAACGTTGGAGTGAGCGGGAACAAGCAGGAGGTCGTCGAAGGTGTAAGCTTTCTGAACGATACGCATGGCGTTTCCTTTGGCGGCAAAGCCGCATTATACCGATGTCGGCGATAAGAGGGAAATTGATATTGCTCAATATCAAATCCCCAGTACAATTTTGCCTTTGATGGCTGCTTGGTTTCTTTTATGTTCGACGCAAAACCTATTCTCGCCAATCTTCCCACGTTGCCCGGTGTGTATCGTATGCTCGATAGCAACGGAGATGTGTTGTATGTCGGCAAGGCCATCGATCTTAAACGGCGGGTCAGTCAATATTTCCAAAAAAGTGATTTATCGCCTCGCATTGCTTTGATGGTGAAACAAATCGCCGCCATCGAAACCACGGTTGTACGCAATGAAGTCGAAGCTTTGGTACTTGAAAACAATCTCATCAAGTCCTTGGCGCCCAAGTACAACATTTTATTCCGCGACGACAAATCCTATCCTTACTTGCAATTTTCTCCCCACGCCTACCCACAACTTAGTTTGTATCGTGGCGCATTACAGCAAGGGCGATATTTCGGCCCCTACCCAAACGGCCAAGCAGTACGCGAGGCGATTCATATTTTGCAACGCGTGTTTCGCTTGCGGACGTGCGAAGACACTGTGTTTCATCATCGCTCACGGCCTTGTTTACTGTATCAAATCAAGCGGTGTTCTGGCCCATGTGTCGATGCCATCAGCCAAGCGCAATATCAACAAGATGTGCAACGCGCTGTCGCTTTTTTACAAGGCCGCACTCACGATGTGCTGTCCAGTTTAGAAAAAGACATGCAAGCCGCCAGTGCCGCGTGGGAATTTGAACAAGCCGCCGCATTGCGCGACCAAATCCAAGCCTTAGCCAGACTGCAAGATACACAGTATGTCAGCAGCACCGCCAACACAACCGATGCAGATGTAATCACCATCGCCCAAAGCCATGATCTAGTTTGTGTCAATTTAGTGATGATTCGTGGAGGAAGGCATGTCGGTGATCGCAGCTTATTCCCAGAAAATAGCCAGCAATGGGAACCTGAAGCCATTTTAGAAGCCTTTGTTTTGCAGCATTACAGTGGACAGCCTGTACCGCCCTTGTTGATCTGTGAATATTCGATCAACGTCAGTGTGGTCAGTTTATTAGCGCAGCAAACCGACAAAGCGGTACGGGTGGTGCAACCACAGCAGGGCGAAATGCAGCGATGGCTGGAAATGTCACAGAAAAATGCCACACTCGCTCTTAGCCAACGCCGTCTCTTGGCACAACAACAAGGGTTGCGTTTGGCCGCATTGAGTGAAGTCAGTGGGATTGAGCCGCTGCAACGTCTCGAGTGTTTCGACATTTCTCATACGCAGGGTGAGGCCACAGTGGCATCGTGTGTGGTGTATGACCACGGTGCCATGCAGCCCAGCCAATACCGGCGCTATCATATTGAAGGAATTGTCGGTGGGGATGACTACGCGGCGATGCGGCAGGTGTTATTTCGCCGTTACGAAAAAACCGTAGCGGGCGAAGCTGCCACACCTGATATTGTGCTGATTGATGGTGGACAAGGCCAAGTGAATGTGGCAAAGCAGGTATTAGAAGAGCTAGGACTGAGCCATATTCCGATCATCGGTGTGGCAAAAGGGGAAGAACGCCGGCCCGGTTGTGAAACGCTGATATTAGAATATGCCGCGAAATCGGTACAATTGGGCAACAATCACGCTGCGCTGCATTTGATTCAAACCATTCGCGACGAAGCTCACCGCTTTGCCATCACCGGCCACCGCCAACGCCGCAATAAGGCGCGGGTTCAATCCAAGCTCGAAGATATTGAGGGGATTGGCAGCCGGCGGCGGCAACGGCTGTTGGCGCACTTTGGTGGATTGCGTGGGGTGATGGCAGCGAGTATTGAGGATATCGCCAAAGTTGAAGGGATGAGCCGTAAATTGGCCGAGCGCGTTTACGCTGCACTACACCCCGATGCACAACCCTCTTTTTCTTCTCAACCCTAAATTAAAAATTGTGAATTTTCATGCCGTTTAATGTCCCGATCTTTTTAACTTGGCTGCGCGTTGCACTGATCCCCGTTTTTGTGGCGCTGTTTTATTGGCCTGAACCGATATTGGCAGGGGAAATGCGTAACACCCTCGCTGCGCTGATTTTTGCCCTTGCGGCAATAACAGATTGGTTAGACGGTTTTCTGGCTCGGCGGTGGGGACAAACCTCGGCCTTCGGTGCTTTTTTAGATCCTGTTGCCGACAAATTGATTGTGGCAGCGGCATTGATCTTGTTGGTTGAGCTGGGCCGAACGTCGGGATGGTTGGCGATGATTATTATTGGCCGTGAGATCACGATTTCGGCCTTACGCGAATGGATGGCACAGTTAGGTGCACATCGCAGCGTGGCTGTGGCATATATTGGTAAGTTGAAAACCACGGCTCAGATGGTGGCTATTTTGTTATTACTGTATGCACAACCGCTGATTCCGGGCCTTGATCCCTTTTTATTTGGGAATGGTTTGATGGTTGTAGCGGCAATTTTGACTTTATGGTCAATGGTTTACTACCTAAAAATGGCGGCGGAGCAGTTTCGGCGTTAAAAAAGTTGCAACAGAGTGCTTGACAGCAGATAGAGAGTGTTTATAATGCGCGTCTCTCGCACAAACGAATGTGCAAACAGCAAAGCGGGAATAGCTCAGTTGGTAGAGCGCAACCTTGCCAAGGTTGAGGTCGCGAGTTCGAGACTCGTTTCCCGCTCCAACGCTTGCTCATATATTTGTCGGGATAATCACTATCTAGCGCGGGAATAGCTCAGTTGGTAGAGCGCAACCTTGCCAAGGTTGAGGTCGCGAGTTCGAGACTCGTTTCCCGCTCCAGCCAGATAGCGAATAGTGCCAGTTAGGTCCAAGCGGGAATAGCTCAGTTGGTAGAGCGCAACCTTGCCAAGGTTGAGGTCGCGAGTTCGAGACTCGTTTCCCGCTCCAGCTAAAATGAACTGTTTCACTGGCGGGGTAGCAAAGTGGTTATGCAGCGGATTGCAAATCCGTAGACGCCGGTTCGATTCCGACCCCCGCCTCCAAATTGCATCAGATCGATTTCATTGTGTCGCCCGGGTGGTGAAATAGGTAGACACAACGGACTTAAAATCCGTCGGCTTGAAAAGGCTGTACCGGTTCGATTCCGGTCCCGGGCACCATTTCAGAATTCCAAGAGTTTTTAGAAGCTCCAGTGAACCTCGTAAACCAAACGGTTACGGGGTTTTTTGTTTTTTGCCGTTCGATTCCTTAATATCCCCTCACAATCAGTCTTTTCTACTATCTCCACCATACAAACTGTGCCTGCTGTCCATTTCATCTCTACTCATCATTACACAAACGCACCACAAAATTGGTTTGACATCATAAATTTCGGCAGATAGGTTATGCCGTATGAAATAGATTTTGTAACACAGCCATTCAAGTCATTGAAAGTACTGATGTGGCTATCTATGTAGTATTTAAACGAAATTAGAGCAATAACCATGCTTTGAATTTTGTTATGCCATTTTTTACATGTCTTACACTAGTTTCAATCACTAAGGAAAATAAAATGAGTACCACTCTAGACGAAACCTTACCGAGTTTACAGGCTTTAAATGACTTAGCGCGCTTGGAACAGCAGCACAACCATTTCATTCGCACACTTTCAGGAGCACCCAATTCTAAAATTGGTACCATGAATTTTACTAATACGTCTATTACCTGTAATTGTCTCCATCACTCGATCACAATTAAGCACCGTCCTGTTGCAATTAGCAAACGTATTTGTGCCATGGAGTATGATTTCTCTCTTGTTTGGAAGGAAAAAGAATTGTCAATCTTTCATCTTTACCTACAACGAAATGGGTACCTAAGTAAAGATGTTAATGGAAAGGATCCATTTTCTGATTGCATGGCAATCACACAGGAAAAGATCTTAACTACCGTTTGCTTATCACTTCTTGATTCACCAGTTTTCAGCCCACTGAACTAAACGTCGTGCAGCCCCGTAGGTGGTATTAGGTTGACGAAATTGATCCAATGCCACCATATCGCATAATTTGAAATACGAGGCGCAGAAATGACTTTACAAAAACTGCTTGGCATAGAGCGTCCAATCATCCAAGCTCCAATGGCAGGAGTGCAGGGTAGTGCGCTCACAGTGGCTGTCTCCAACGCAGGCGGACTTGGCTCACTCCCCTGTGCCATGCTCGACCTCAACACCATGCGTCAAGAATTGGCAACCATCAAAGCGCAGACAACAAAGCCGTACAACGTCAATTTCTTCTGCCATACACCACCCGAAATTGATACCAAGCGCGAAGCAATTTGGCGGCAAACGCTGATGCCGTATTTCCTTGAATATGGCATCGACCCAAACATAATTCCTACAGGGCAAGGTCGTGTGCCATTCAATGCAGCAGCTGCAGAGGTCCTAGAAGAATTTAAACCTGCTGTTGTGAGTTTCCATTTTGGCCTGCCTACACCCGAATTGCTGAAACGAGTGAAAAAATGGGGTGCGAGAGTGCTATCTTCTGCCACAACGGTCGAAGAAGCACGCTGGTTAGAAGCGCATGGAGTCGATGCGATTATTGCGCAAGGACTTGAAGCAGGTGGGCATCGAGGTATGTTCTTATCGGAAGATTTGAACACGCAAATGGGCACATTTGCATTGGTACAACAGATTGCACAATCTGTAAAAGTACCGATCATCGCCGCTGGTGGCATCGCAGATGCTAAAGGGGTTGCAGCAGCAATAGCACTCGGCGCAGCAGGGGTGCAAGTGGGAACAGCCTATATGCTATGTCCCGAAGCAAACACCAGTGCAATACATCGTGCAGCACTAAAAAGCGACATATCCCGCATCACGGCTCTGACTAATATATTCTCAGGGCGGCCAGCACGTGGCATTGTAAATCGCATCATGCGTGAAATCGGGCCTATCAGCCCCACCGCGCCCATGTTTCCTTTAGCAACAGCAGCTATCGCGCCCTTGAGAGCGAAAGCAGAAAGCCAAGGCAGCAGTGATTTTTCGCCGTTATGGGCAGGACAAAATACGAGCGGATGTAAAGAAATATCAGCCTCGGAACTAACTTGTGCATTAACGCCGTAAGTTTGAGTTGATGAAATCAACCTAACATATTACAACTCCAGATGCCATACCAAAAATTTACGAAGGAAAGTACCTTTGCTCACCCTCTACATCGCAAACAAAAATTACTCATCATGGTCTCTGCGACCTTGGATTCTACTCAAACAACTACAGATCCCATTTGATGAACGACTTGTTCCATTCGGATCGATGACCACGCCAGAGGGTTTCAAAACTTTCTCACCATCTGGACAAGTACCATGTCTGGTACACGATGAGTTAGTCGTCTGGGATTCCTTTGCAATCGTTGAATACATCGCAGAGCTCAACCCTCTAGCTTGGCCACAAACAACACATGCTAGGGCGTGGGCACGGTCAGCCGCAGCAGAAATGCATTCAGGTTTCTCGAACATACGAAATATCTGCCCTATGAACTGCGGATTACGGGTTCAACTCAATGAAATCACCCCCGCGCTTGAACGCGAGTGGTTGAGAGTTGATGAAATCTGGAGACAAGGTCTACTGAAGTTCGGAGGCCATTTCCTAGCTGGCACACACTTCACCGCAGTAGATGCTTTCTTTGCACCGCTAGCCTTCAGGGCTCAATCTTACTCGCCACGCCTTTCAGTAGAATCACGTGCATACGTTGATCGAATACTATCGCTCCCTCATATGGTTGACTGGTACAACGCTGCATTAGATGAAGTCTGGCGTGATGAAGCACATGAACGGGAAGCGCAGGCTGCTGGTGAATGGATCGTCGATCTTCGTACCAAGCAACCTAATCCCGTCTAATTAGCACTAGTAAATTTTTTCAACCCAACACCATTTACGAAGCAACCAGATTTAAAATGGTAAGCGCAAAAATGGTGTTCATCTTACTGGCAGACGCACTGCAAACAACCACCACACCAGCAACTTGAAAAAGCAGGATTTGCGCGAGGCAATAAAAAAACTGCACAACACTGCAAATGCAATTTTCAACCACACGCCACCGGCCCAAGATGGCTAAACACCGCCGTCAACGGCTTTTAGCGGAAAATTGAGAATAACAGCTCAACTCACAACGTACTTAACAAACGTAAAAAAACCGCAAATGTTGGTTGATTCGAGTAAGGTGGGCACCGTTTTTATGACCCCCCTATCACTCCCCAACGACAACAAAAAAATCCCCCACTGCATCACACAGTGGGGGATTTTTCATGCTTAGGATTAGCGGGGAAGGATGCTGTCACCCATCAAGAACGCATCTACTTCACGCGCTGCTTGACGACCTTCGCGGATCGCCCACACTACCAAAGACTGACCACGACGCACATCACCAGCAGCAAACACACCGCTGATGTTCGTGTGATAACAACCCTCGCCATCCGTTGTTGCCTTGGCATTGTTCCGCGCATCGCGTTCTACACCAAAAGCATCCAACAAACTGCCCACCGGATTGGTAAAGCCCATTGCCAAGAAAGCCGCATCACAAGGAATCTCGAACTCGCTACCCGCGACTTCAATCATCTTGCCGTCTTTCCACTCAACACGCACAGCGCGCAACGCTTTCACATTACCTTCGCCATCATCAATGAACTCTTTGGTCGCAACCGCAAATTCACGTTTGGTCTCACCTTCTTTATGCGAAGACGAGGTGCGCATTTTCAGTGGCCAGTAAGGCCATACCAATGGCTTATCTTCCTGTTCGGGAGGCGCAGGCATCAATTCAAACTGCGTCACCGACGCCGCACCTTGACGATAGCTGGTGCCAACACAGTCAGAACCGGTATCACCACCACCAATCACCACCACATGCTTACCTTCCACATTGATTGGATTGGTGAGGCCTTGTTGCACTTCTTTATTTTGCGGAATCAAAAACTCCAACGCCGCATAAATGCCCTTCAACTGACGACCCGGAACAGGTAAATCGCGAGGCACTTCCGAACCCGCCGCCAAAATCACCGCATCAAAATCTTTCTTCAGCTGCTCAGCAGGAATCACCGTCGTCGCGTCGTTATTGATACCAGCAGGGACATGCTTATCACCAATGATGACCTTGGTACGGAAGTTCACTCCCTCGGCCTGCATCTGTGACACACGGCGATCAATCACGGTTTTGTTTAATTTGAAGTCGGGAATCCCAAACCCCAACAAACCACCAAGACGGCTCGATTTCTCGAACACGGTTACGTCATGGCCGACACGCGCCAGTTGTTGCGCTGCGGCTAAACCAGCAGGGCCAGAACCAACAATCGCCACTTTTTTACCGGTTTTTACCGAAGCAGGCTGCGGCACCACCCAGCCCATGTCCCAACCCTTGTCGATAATCGCGTGCTCGATGGATTTAATTCCAACCGGCGCAGCGTTAATGCCAAGGGTACAGGCGGCTTCACATGGCGCAGGACAAATGCGGCCAGTAAAGTCAGGGAAGTTATTGGTGGAATGCAGCACATCCAACGCCTGTTTCCAGTTGCCTTTGTAAACCAAATCGTTCCAGTCTGGAATGATGTTGTTCACAGGGCAGCCGTTGTTACAGAACGGAATGCCACAGTCCATACAACGTGCGCCTTGGGTTTTGGCTTCGTCGTCAGACAGGGTAATGACAAATTCTTTGTAATGTTTCAAACGCGCTTCAACCGGCTCGTAGGCCTCTTCGACGCGTTCAAACTCCATGAAACCAGTCGGCTTGCCCATTTATGCGGCCTCCTTCTGTGCAGCAGCGGCCAACTCGGTGAGGGCGCGCTTGTATTCATGTGGATAAACTTTGACGAATTTTTCGCGATACAGCTCCCAATCCGCCAGAATGCGTTTGGCAACAGCACTGCCGGTGTGTTCAACGTGACGAGTGATTAACTCTTTCAACAACACCTCATCGGCTTGGCCGCGATGTAAGGGCTCGTTCGGCGCATGGCGGCTGGCTGGCAAGACTTTTTCCAACGCCACTTGTGCCATATTGCAACGGTGTTTGAATGTACCTTCTTCATCCAACACATACGCAATACCGCCCGACATCCCCGCCGCAAAGTTACGACCAGTCATCCCCAACACCACCACGGTACCGCCGGTCATGTATTCACAACCATGATCGCCCACGCCTTCGACAATCGCGGTAGCGCCAGAGTTACGGACACAGAAACGTTCGCCACCCACGCCCGACAAGAAAGCTTCGCCCTCAGTCGCGCCATACATCACTGTGTTACCGACAATAATGTTCTGTTGAGTATCACCACGGAAATCGGGGTGTGGTTTGATCACGATGCGACCACCGGACAACCCTTTACCAACGTAATCGTTACCCTCGCCGGTCAGTTCCAAGGTCACGCCTTTGGCCAAGAAAGCCCCAAACGCTTGCCCTGCTGTACCAGTCAATTTGACGTGGATGGTGTCATCTGGCAGACCTGCATGGCCATAACGACGTGCCACCTCGCCCGACAACATCGTGCCGCAGGTGCGGTTGACGTTGGTAATAGCGGTTTCGATTTGAACTTTTTGGCCTTTTTCCAGCGCAGGTTTCGCTTGTTCAATCAGCTTGTGATCCAACGCTTTGTCCAAACCGTGGTCTTGCACTTCGGTATGACGGCGCGACACATCGGCAGGCACCGCAGGCTGATGGAAGATTTTCGAGAAATCTAAGCCTTTGGCTTTCCAATGTTCAATACCAGCACGGGTTTCCAGCAGATCGACACGGCCCACCAGATCATCAAACTTACGAATCCCCAGTTGTGCCATCAATTCGCGCACTTCTTCAGCTACAAAGAAGAAGTAGTTGACCACATGCTCAGGCTGACCGGTAAAACGCTTACGCAATTCAGGGTCTTGTGTCGCAACGCCGACTGGGCAGGTGTTGAGGTGACATTTACGCATCATGATGCAGCCTTCGACCACCAACGGCGCAGTGGCAAAGCCAAACTCATCCGCCCCTAACAATGCACCAATTACCACATCGCGGCCGGTTTTCATTTGGCCATCAACTTGCACACGGATCCGCGAACGCAGACGGTTAAGCACCAAGGTCTGTTGCGTTTCAGCCAAACCCAGTTCCCACGGTGTCCCAGCATGTTTGATCGACGACACTGGCGAAGCGCCCGTCCCCCCGTCAAAACCAGCAATCACTACATGGTCAGCTTTCGCTTTTGCTACACCGGCAGCCACCGTACCGACACCGACTTCAGACACCAGTTTGACCGAGATAGAAGCGCGGTCGTTGGCGTTTTTCAAATCGTGAATCAGCTGTGCCAAGTCTTCGATGGAATAGATATCGTGGTGTGGAGGTGGCGAAATCAAACCGACGCCCGGCACCGAGTGACGCAAGAAGCCGATGTATTCCGAGACTTTATGCCCCGGCAATTGACCGCCTTCGCCCGGTTTTGCCCCTTGCGCCATCTTGATCTGAATTTGGTCAGCATTGACCAGATATTCCGTGGTCACACCAAAGCGACCCGATGCCACTTGTTTAATCGCCGAACGCAGGGAATCGCCCTCTTTGAACACATAATCGCGCTCAATACGGGACACCCCGACCACTTCCGACAATTTTTGACCGGCTTTTAATGGCAAGAAGCGTTTTGCATCTTCGCCACCCTCGCCGGTGTTGGACTTACCACCAATGCGGTTCATCGCAATCGCCAAGGTGGTATGGGCTTCGGTCGAGATCGAACCTAAGGACATCGCCCCCGTCGCAAAGCGTTTTACGATCTCTTTTGCGGGTTCGACTTCCTCTAATGGAATCGACTCAGCAGCAAATTTGAAATCGAACAAGCCGCGCAAGGTCAAATGACGCTTGGTCTGGTCGTTAATCAGCTTGGCGTATTCTTTGTAAGTTTCGTACTTACCAGAACGGGTGGAGTGCTGCAGCTTGGCAATGGAATCGGGCGTCCACATATGTTCTTCGCCGCGAATACGGAAGGCGTATTCACCACCAGCATCCAACATATTGGCTAACACAGGATCGGGCGAGAAAGCGTCGCTGTGCAGACGAATCGCTTCTTCTGCCACTTCAAACACACCAATCCCCTCGATGTTCGAGGGCGTGCCGGTGAAGTATTTTTCAACGAAGTCTTTTTGCAGACCAATCGCTTCAAAAATTTGCGCGCCGGTGTAGGACATATAAGTCGAGATGCCCATTTTGGACATCACTTTACACAGCCCTTTACCCACGGCTTTGATGAAGTTTTTCGTGAATTTCTCGGCTTTTTCTGCATCGCCCTTGGCCAAGCTCTCGATGGTTTCTAACGCCAAGAACGGATGCACCGCTTCTGCACCATAGCCACCCAACAAGGCAAAGTGATGCACTTCACGCGCCGAACCAGTTTCCACCACTAAGCCAGCAGAGGTACGCAGGCCTTTTTTCACCAAGTGTTGATGAATCGCTGAGGTGGCTAACAATGCTGGAATCGCCACATTGTCTGCATCCACCTTGCGGTCGGAGACGATCAGGATGTTGGCACCAGAACGCACCGCATCTTCGGCGTCCGCTGCCAGCGAAGCCAAACGTGCCTCAATCCCTTCTTTGCCCCATGCCACCGGATAGCAGATGTCGAGTTCGAAAGAACGGAATTTGCCCGAGGTGTACTGCTCGATATTACGCAGTTTTTCCATATCGCCGAACGACAACACCGGTTGTGCCACTTCTAAGCGGATCGGTGGGTTGATATCAGCGGTATTGAGCAAGTTGGGTTTCGGGCCAATAAACGACACCAACGACATCACTAATTCTTCACGAATTGGGTCGATAGGTGGGTTGGTCACTTGGGCAAACAGTTGCTTGAAGTAGGTATAGAGGGTTTTGTTTTTCTTCGACAACACCGGCAGCGCCGAGTCGGTACCCATCGAACCAGTGGCTTCTTCACCGTTTTGCAGCATTGGCTCCAAGATCACTTTGATGTCTTCTTGGGTGTAGCCAAAAGCTTGCTGACGGTCGAGCAACGAGGCTTGAGGTGTCGGGGCTTTTTCTGCTGGCGCCGGCACTTCATCGAGTTTGATGCGGATTTTTTCGATCCACTCACGATAAGGCTTGGAATTCGCCAGCGAATCTTTCAGCTCTTTATCATCAATAATGCGGCCTTGTTCCATGTCGATCAGGAACATTTTGCCGGGCTGCAAACGCCATTTTTTGACGATTTTCTTCTCGGGAATCGGCAACACACCGGATTCCGACGCCATCACCACCAAATCATCATCGGTGACCAAATAACGGGCTGGACGCAAGCCATTGCGGTCGAGGGTAGCACCGATTTGACGACCATCGGTAAAGGCCACCGCCGCAGGGCCATCCCACGGTTCCATCATCGCAGCGTGATATTCATAGAAAGCACGGCGATTTTCGTCCATCAGCGCGTGTTTTTCCCACGCTTCTGGAATCATCAACATCACCGCATGGGCTAATGAATAGCCGCCGCCCATCACCAACAATTCCAGTGCGTTATCAAACGAAGCGGAATCGGATTGACCGGGGTAGTGTAATGGCCAAATTTTCTTCAGATCTTCGCCGAGAATCGGTGAAGAAATGGCTTGTTCACGCGCCTTAAACCAGTTGACGTTGCCGCGTACGGTGTTGATTTCACCATTGTGGGCAATGTAACGGAAGGGGTGCGCCAAATCCCAAGTCGGGAACGTATTGGTCGAGAAGCGTTGATGCACCAAGGCCAAAGCCGAGACAGTGCGCTTGTCTTGCAGGTCGAGGTAGTACACACCGACCTGATCGGCCAATAACAAGCCTTTGTAGTTCACGGTACGAGCCGAGAACGAAGGCACATAAAACTCTTGGCCGTGTTTTAAGTTGAGCGTTTTAATCGCATTCGCGGCACGGCGACGGATGATATACAGCTTGCGTTCTAGGGCATCGGTCACAAAGACATCTGGACCACGTCCGACAAACACCTGTTTAATCACTGGCTCTTTAGCGCGCACCGTGGGCGACATCGGCATATCACGATTGACCGGCACATCGCGCCAGCCCAACAACCGTTGACCTTCGGCAGCGATAGAACGCTCAATCTCTTCCATACAGGCGTGGCGAGAAGCGGCTTCTTGGGGCAAGAACACCATCCCCACGCCATATTCGCCAACTGGAGGCAACTCCACACCTTGTTTCGCCATGTCCTCGCGATAGAACTGATCCGGAATTTGGATCAGGATACCGGCACCGTCACCTTGCAGTGGATCGGCACCCACGGCGCCACGGTGATCGAGGTTTTTCAGGATTAACAAACCCTGTTCGACGATATTATGGGACTTTTGACCCTTGACATGGGCCACAAAGCCCACGCCGCAAGCGTCGTGCTCGTTGGCGGGGTCGTACAACCCCTGCCGTTCTGGTACTGCCGGTTCCATCACACGCATTCCTTCAAAATTGCCTGGCCTGTGTTTCACGACCAGTGACGAAAAAAGCCGAGTGTCGTTCTCGACGCTTCGGCCTGTACGAAAAGAAAATTTAAGAGGCAACCATCGAATATAACGGGAAGCCCATGCCAATTCAAGATGCTGCAATGCACCAATTTAGAGCATAAATTTACCCCGTTGGCAGGGCCGGAGATGCCGCTTGTCATTTGACTACCCGTAACGGCATTTTGTCATTATGACAGGATATGATCGAAAATGGCCTATTTACTGCATATAAAACGGTTTCATGCCGTTTTATTAGGGTAAATGAATGCTTCTTCCACCATCGACCGCAATAATCTGCCCCGTAATATACGGCGCATCAAACAGCAAAAACGCCACCGTTTTTGCTAAATCCTCTGGCGTTCCCACTCGTTGTAGAGGAATGCTGTCTTCGATTCGTTGCCGCACAGGGTCAGAAAATACCGACTCTCCCTCAGGCCACACATTGGCACCGGGGGCCACACCATTGACTCGTACCTGTGGCGCCAGCTCAATCGCAAGGGTACGAATTAACTGTGCATGCCCTGCTTTGGCCAAGTTATACACCACATGCCCCGGCATCGGGCGTTCTGCGTGAATATCAATCAGGCCAACAATTGCCCCACCTGCTGCCCGTAAATAGGGCGCAGCGGCTTGTGATAAAAACAGCGGTGCTTTGAGGTTGCTACCAATCAAATCATGCCAATCGGCCTCGGTAATATTGCCCAGTGCGGTTGGGAAAAAGCTGGAAGCGTTGTTCACCAAACCATCTAAACGCCCAAAACAATTGAGGGTGTGATGGATCATCTCGGGCAAGCGCGCAGTCTCTAATAAATCGGCCTGCACACAGGCTGCCGAGTGTGGACGCTGTTGATTCAGTTCAGCCGCTAGGGCTTCTGCTGCGGTTGCTGAAGCGCGATAGTGCAACATCACCCGCGCACCGACTTGATGCAGTTGACGCGCAATCGCCGCGCCCACCCGTTTTGCTCCACCTGTGATGAGAACAACAGGGGCTGTTTCCTGTGGCATCACTGTCATCTGAAATCCCTATCACCATGAAAAAATTGTCGGCAGATTGTGCCTGCGAAAAGGCGCGAAAAACAATGTAATAATGCACCCTTTGCCCAATTGCTAACAGAAAGATTGCTGTGAGTGCTTTACCTATTCCTGACCACGACGCGCTGTTAAGTTCCCAACGTTTGATGCAGCAGATACAACAACAGATTGCTGATAGGGGGGGGTGGATCTCGTTTGCCGACTATATGCAGGCGGCGCTTTATACCCCACACCTCGGTTATTACAGTGGCCACAGCTATAAATTTGGCAGCAGCGGTGATTTTGTGACCGCACCAGAAATCACCCCCCTGTTTGCCGCCACCCTCGCCGCCGACATTGCCCCGCTGTTACCGTTGAGCGGAAATACGGTGATCGAATTTGGTGCAGGCAGTGGCCGTTTGGCAGCAGATTTATTGAAAGCACTGGCACAACAACAGGCACTGCCAACGCATTACTATATTGTTGAAATATCAGCCGATCTTGCCGCCCGACAGCGCGATTATTTAATGCAAGAATGCCCAGCGTTATTGTCACGGGTAGTTTGGCTCAGTGCATTACCAGACCAGATTGAAGCGGTGGTGATCGGGAATGAAGTACTTGATGCCATCCCATGTGAATTGGTGTATTGGGACCCCACCCAACAGCCTTGGCAGCGAGGGGTGGCATGGTCAGAGGATGGTTTTGTCTGGGCTGATCGACCGATTCAAGACCCACGCTTGCAAGCTGCTGTTGCCTTGTTGGAACCCGGGCCGGATTATCTGAGCGAAGTTCAACTGGCTGCGGCGGGTTTTATGCACACCTTAGCCGAGCGTTTGCAGCGTGGCGCGATTTTGTTGTTTGACTATGGTTTTCCTCGTGATGAGTATTACCACCCACAACGGCGGCAAGGCACATTGATGTGTCACTATCGCCATCATGCTCATGCCGATCCTTTTTTATGGCCGGGGCTGCAGGACATCACCACGCATATTGACTTTACCACGGTGGCAGAGATTGGTTTGCAACATGGGCTGGATTTGCAAGGCTATACCACACAAGCACAGTATTTGATCAACGCGGGCATTCTCGACCAGCTGGCACAGTTCAATCCTGAAGACATCACCCATTATTTGCCACACGCTAATGCAGTGCAAAAACTGCTGTCAACGGCGGAAATGGGTGAGTTATTTAAGGTAATTGGCTTCTCTCGCGGCCTGCCTTTGGAATGGCAGGGGTTTTTACGCGGCGATCGTTGTCGTTATCTCTAAATAGAACTAGTGTAGGTTGGGTTGATATTGTCAACCCAACCCTATCAACCATTACACTTCAAACAATCAACGCGCCCGTTTTCGTGCAGCGCTGGCGGTGAGGGGTTTGGAACCGGGGCGTTTAATTTGCACCTTATTCGCTGGCCGAGGCGGCAGGCCGTTGGCGCGAGGTGAGCGGGGGCGTTGACCGGCTTGGTTATCCGCCGGCGGAATCAAACACTCCGGCCCATAGCCAATTAACTCACTACGCCCCATTTTCTCAATCGCCTCGCGCAACAATGGCCAATTTTTCGGGTCGTGATAACGCAAAAACGCCTTATGCAACTTCCGACGATAACCATCACGCACCACATCCACCTTTTCCGAACTCCGCGCCAGCTTTTTCAACGGATTACGTCCGGTATGCCACATCGTCGTTGCCAGCGCCATCGGCGTGGGAGTGAAGGTTTGCACCTGATCGGGCTGGAAGTCATTTGCTTTGAGCCACAACGCTAAATTCAACATATCCTCATCACTGGTACCTGGGTGGGCAGCGATAAAGTAAGGGATTAAATACTGTTTTTTCCCTGCTTGACGCGAGAAACGCTCAAATAATTTCTTGAAACGCTCATAACTGCCAATCCCCGGCTTCATCATCTTCGACAAAGGCCCAGCTTCGGTATGTTCCGGCGCAATTTTTAAATAACCACCGACATGGTGCGTCACCAGTTCCTTAATATATTCCGGCGATTCCACCGCCAAGTCATAACGCAGGCCAGAGCTGATGGTGATTTTTTTAATACCGGGTAGGGCGCGTGCTTTGCGATACAGGCGAATTAACGGATCGTGGTCGGTGTTCAGATTTTCACAAATCCCGGGATAGACGCAAGACAAGCGACGACAGGAAGATTCAATTTTTGGATCTTTACAGGTCAAACGGTACATATTTGCCGTTGGCCCACCTAAATCGGAAATTTGGCCGGTAAAGCCGGGGGTTTTGTCACGAATTTCTTCAATCTCGCGCAGAATCGAGCCTTCCGAGCGGCTTTGAATAATCCGTCCTTCGTGTTCGGTGATAGAACAGAACGTACAGCCGCCAAAACAACCGCGCATAATGTTGACCGAAAAACGAATCATCTCCCACGCCGGAAAACGCGCAGAACCATAGCTAGGGTGTGGATGGCGGGCGTATGACAAACCATACACATGGTCCATCTCCTCGGTTTTTAACGGCAAAGGCGGTGGGTTGAGCCACACATCGCGTTCGCCATGTAATTGCACCAAGGCGCGGGCATTACCCGGATTGGACTCAAGATGCAGGGTGCGGCTGGCATGGGCATATAAAACAGGATCGTAAGCCACCGCCTCAAAAGCTGGAATCCGCACCACCGTTTTGTGACGTTGCGCCCGCCGTGCCGCGACACGCTCGGCCAATGACATAAAACGAACTGGCTGAACGGTTTGCTCGCCGTTGTCAGTCTTGGTATCGCTTGCGGTTGGCGTGGGTTCCATCGCATAGGGATCGGGATGTGGCTCCACACGTCCAGGGGCATCGACGGTAGTGGAATCGACCTCAATCCAATCACCATCTGGCAAATAACCCTGTGGCGCAATAAAAGCGGTGCCGCGCACATCGCGAATTTCGGATAATTTCTCGCCGGCAGCGACCCGATGGGCAATTTCAATCAGGGCGCGCTCAGCATTACCATAAAGTAAAATATCGGCTTTTGAATGAATCAACACCGATTGCCGGACTTTTTCGCTCCAATAATCATAATGAGCAATCCGACGCAAACTGGCTTCGATACTGCCAATCATCACTCCAATGCCGGGAAACGCCTCACGACAACGCTGTGCATAGACCACCACGGCACGGTCGGGACGTTTATCTGGCAAACCATCGGGCGTGTAAGCATCATCAGAACGAGGGCGACGATCCGCGGTATAACGGTTAATCATCGAATCCATATTGCCTGCCGTCACACCAAAAAACAGATTGGGCCGGCCTAAGGCACGAAAAGCGTCGGCACTGTGCCAATCGGGTTGGCTGATAATCCCAACGCGAAAGCCTTGTGCCTCTAACAAACGACCAATCAACGCCATCCCAAAGCTAGGATGATCGATATAACCGTCACCAGTCACTAAAATAATGTCGCAGCTGTCCCACCCTAATTCGGCCATTTCTTGCTGTGACATGGGCAAAAATGGCGCTGGCCGTGATAGGCGACGATAAGGACGATAGCTGTGGATTGGCTTGGGAGATAGAGCAACAGGATTCATGCGAGAAAAAACCGAAACAGAATGAAGGCCGCTATTGTGCCTGAGTTGAGCTGGGCTTGTCCGTTACCCAATGCGCGGAAAGCCTCGGGGTTCAGCCCAAGGTCAAGAGCGCGGACGCTGAAAGCGGCCTAGCGGGATGATTTGTTAATCTCTGAATATCAATCAGCTCATCACAACAGCTTGCTATAATTCTGTCATGGAAACCGTCAAAACCCTGAAACTCCGCATCAAAGACAAGCACGCGAAAGCGTTGCTGGCGATGGCGCGGGATGTGAATACGGTTTGGAATTTTTGCAACGAAACGCAGTATCGAAGCTTACGACGTTATACGAACAAACCGCAGCGTTGGTTATCGGGGTTTGATCTGCAAAAACTCACCAACGGTTTCAGCAAATGCGATGGTGTTTATATTGGCTCA